>Ga0208153_100050_pt1 | contig 57155 bp, 61 predicted proteins | sample Wag42014_10_18_FD_187331 | JGI IMG/M metagenome (GOLD analysis project Ga0208153, IMG submission 187331) | Deep subsurface shale carbon reservoir microbial communities from Ohio, USA - Utica-2 Time Series 2014_10_18 (SPAdes) (version 2) ... | reverse complement strand
TAAAGATTATATCGGTGATGTTGAGTCAATATTTGCACTTTTTTGGGAGAGGTTGGAAGAAATGCAAGAAATCATAAAGACTTCGATTGAAAAAATGATGTTTTTAAAGTGCGAAACTTGAGTATTTAAACCAAAAAAGTATTTGAAAGAGAACTAAAGTATTTTTCACAAAACTTCAAGTATTTTAGATTTTTGAAGTTGAAGTTCAATATTTATTGACACGACCGGCAGTATCTATAAAATAACGTAACAAACTAGGGGGCTTTATGGATAGAAATTCTAAACTAATGCTTGTAGGAATATTACTGGTAATAGCATTTACTGTTTTTATTTATTACAGGTTAAATGTAAGTAAAAACAGTATGAATAATATTGATCAGAAAACAGAGCAATTGTTTTCAAAAGAGTTGAAAACTTACCGCTTAGAGAATATAGGACTCAAAATTAAATCACCTGCTCCTTTGAAAAAATTGGATTCAGGACTTAATGCTAAAAGCGAAGCAGTGATAAAAAATTTTGGATCATATGGATATAATATGGGCTTTTTCAGTATCAGAGCTTCAAAAGCGGTTTTTAGGCAAGAGGGGATGAGCAGCTTGTCCCAGATAAAAGATTCTCTGATTCAACAGGTTTCAAGTGTGCAGGGTATATCGTCGCCTGAATTCAGTTATGAAAAAACCACCTTTTCCGGTATGCAGGCTATGAAAATAAACGGGAAGGCTGATATAAATGATTATAATAAACAGCTTGAAGTGAAAAGCTTATTATTTGTTGATAATGAAACATTTTGGCAGGTGGTTGTCACTTATGCAAAGGCTGATAAAAGTGTTACAGATACTATTAATGAAATAATGGATTCCATTGCGCTGATTGAAAAGTGAAGTCATTGAAAAACAAACGGTACATTAATCTTCAAATTAAAATAACGGTTCTGGTTTTTGTTATTTTTCTTTCTCTGTCTTATCTTATCGGGCTTTATTTGTCTTCCAATGTGAAAAACAAAGCTCTGGGCGTTTCGAAAACATATCTCACAAGTCTGCCGTCTTTAATAGATAATTCCATAAATAATTTTATGGTAGCCGGTGACAAAACAGTCGTTAAGCAGCTTGTAAAAGAATTGTCGACGGATGAAAATATCATCGGTATTCATATTTTTGATTCAGAAGGTGATATTTCCTGTGCTTTTTCCGACTTTGAATCCAGGTACCCTAACAAGTATCTGCACATGATATATTCCAACTATACAAAAAAGGAGACTCTGAAAGAAATTAAATCGGAAAACATCGACATGCTGGCATATTACAAACCTTATGAAAATAAAAAGGAATGCAGAAGGTGCCACCCTGCCGAGAAAGAGGTAATCGGTGTATTAAATATTAATGTTGATATGAGTCAGTTTACAGGAAGGCTAAAATCTGAAGCTAATACTGTTCAGGCTATATTAATGCTCTCTGCTTTTATTCTGGCAGGCATACTTTCTTATGTTATCAATTATCTTATTACAAGACCTGTCAGAAAGCTTGAGAACGGAATGAAAGAAGTATCCAACAATAATCTCAACACAACTGTTGAGATAAATTCCCGCGATGAGCTGGAAAAGCTTGCTGATTATTTTAATCAGATGGTGAAATCTTTGAGGAAAGCAAATAAAGAAATAGATTCTTTTCAGAAAAGTCTTATCCATACTGACAGGTTAATGACGGTGGGTCAGCTTACAGCTTCCCTGAGTCATGAGATAAAGAATCCTCTTAATTCTATCTTTATTACGGCGGATCTTCTGCATGCAAAGTGTGAACAGCTTAATGACCCTTATTACGCCAGATTAATAGATAATATTGTAAACGATTCGGAGAGGATAAGGGATATTATCAGTCAGACGCTGAATTTTTCAAAGCTTGATAATTCCGGTTTAGAGGCTGTTCCAATAAAAGATCTTCTGAATAATATCTTAATTTATGCCGGGAGAATACTTTTTGATAATGAGAGAATCAATTTTGAGCTGGATGCAGATGAAAAGCTTATGCAGTGTAATTTAAAAGTTAACAAAACGAGTATGGAACAGGTGTTTATTAATTTGCTGAAAAATGCAGTTGAAAGTATTCCTGAAAATGAAGAAGGCGAAGTAAGGCTTGTCATTAAAAGGGATGAGGCAAATTATGTCACATTTGTTATTAGTGATACAGGAGTGGGAATCCCGGAATCTGTTCAGGATGATATCTTTAGTCAGTTTTATACCACGAAAAAGCAGGGTACTGGTCTCGGACTTTCAATAGTAAAAGAACTTGTTGAGTTCCATGACGGTGAAATCTATGTTGAGTCAGAAGAGGGGAGAGGAGCAAGTTTTATAGTCAAGCTTCCGGTAGCTGATTGTGAACAGAATATTTCACACGGAGAGTAAAAAATTCATTGATTTTCAAATGAATGAGGTTTATAGGATGTATGCAATTTGGCATGAAAGGGTTGGTTGATAGGTTATGGGGTTTAGGTGATGGGTGATGGGAAGTATTATACTTAGTTTTAAAGGAACAAGGGCCAAGGCGGAAGAAGGTAAATGTTGAACTAAATGTGGAGAGTTTATATCGAGTATTTATTCAAAGCGTTTTGATCTTACATTTCTTGGAGGCATTTTAATTGCAGGAAGGTTATTCTGTAGTTGTACCGGTTTTTAATGAAGAAAAAAATATTGCATTACTTTATACAGAACTGAGCAGTGTATTGAAATCTTTTAATATGCTTTATGAAATAATACTGGTGGATGACGGAAGTACTGATAACAGCCTACAGGAAATAAAAAGTTTAGCTTTAAAAGATGTTGCAGTAAAATATATCTCTTTTAAAAAAAATCTTGGACAGTCCGCCGCGTTAAAGAGCGGATTTCAACATTGCAAATACAGTGTTACAATAACTATGGATGCAGATCTGCAGAACGATCCGGCGGATATTCCCAGGCTTTTGCAGTTTTACGGTGAATATCAGATGATCAATGGCTGGCGCAAAAACCGCAGAGATACTTTTTCCAAAAAAATCGGGAGCAAAATCGGTAACTTTACAAGAAATCTTTTTGTCCATGACAACATAAAAGACACAGGCTGTTCGCTAAAGATAATGGATACGGCGATGCTACAAAAAATTAAAATTTATAAAGGTCTGCACCGTTTTTTGCCAGTTTTGATGATGAGTGAAGGAGCAAAGGTGAAGGAAGTTCCTGTTAATCACAGGCAAAGGATGCATGGAATTTCAAAATATAATAATCTGAGAAGGGCTTTTGCCGGATTATATGACCTTATATGTGTCAGATGGATGATAAAGCGTCAAATAAATGAGGAAATAAGGGAAAAAAATGTCTAAAGCAGAAATTGTGATGCTGACAATAGGTTTTACAGGTCAGTTTATGTTTTTTATGAGATTTTTTGTACAGTGGCTTTATGCCGAAAAACACCGAAAGAGTATAATACCTGTGGCTTTCTGGTATTTCAGTCTGGGCGGGAGTTTCTGCCTTTTAACATATGCTATTCTGCGTAAGGATATTGTTTTTATTGTAGGGCAGTCCACCGGGTCAATAATATATCTGAGAAACCTTTATTTCATACACAAGGAAAAGGAAAGGAAGCTGTACGAATATGATTAGTAACAGAAGTATAGTCTTTTTTTTGCTTTTATATTTTTTTATTCTTTTGATACCTACTTACAATCTCCCTTTATTTGAAACGACTGAAGCCCGTTATTCTGAAGTGGCAAGGGAAATGATTGCGACCGGTAATTATCTGGAGCCTCAGTTTGAGGGTGTAAAGCATTTTCATAAACCTCCATTTGCTTACTGGATGATGGCTGCAGGTATGAAAATTTTCGGTGCAAACGGTTTTGGTATCAGGTTTTTTGGAGTTATTGCAGCAGTCTTTTCGGTGTTCTTTCTGTATAAAACCGCCGGATTGTTTTTTAAGGAAAAGCAAGACTGGTTTCTAAATTCACTGGTTTTGGCATCCTCTCTACTTTTTCTTGTCATATCCAGAATTGCATCCACAGATATTTATCTGACCTTTTTTACTATTGCGGCTCAGTATTTTCTGTTTAAACAGATATTTTATGAGAAATCTGTTTTTAATGTTTCAGCTTATGGGATTCTGCTGGGGCTCGGATTTATTACAAAGGGGCCTATAATATTTTTGTTTACTATTTTGCCGTATTTGGCAGGAAAAATATTTTTTAAATCCCACCGACAAAATTTCTCATTAAAAGATATAGCATATACACTTTTGCTGTTTTTAGCAGTATCGCTTCCCTGGTATATAGCTGTGATTGTGAAAAACCCTGATCTGTTGTACTATTTCCTCAAGGTCCAGACGGTTGACAGGGTTGCCACAAACAGGTTTGGCAGAGACCAGGAATTTTATTTCTTTTTTATAATATTTCTTGTCTCTTTTTTCCCTCATGTTGTGTATTTTATCAAATCGCTTATAAATTTTAAAAAAATGGACAGTTTTTTAAAACCGCTATTTTTGTATATTTTGGTTCCATTTATTGTGTTTCAGATTTCAGTGAGTAAATTGGCTACATATATTCTCCCTTTTTATGGTACAGCATCGATGATTGCTTATTATGGCTATAAAAACTTTAATTCGAAAATCATAAATAACTCAATAATAGTTATCTCGTTTATCTTGCCCGCAGCACTAGCTTTGTCAGGGTATATCTATGAACCATTGTATAGTTTGCGCTACTTAGTAATTTTGTGCGCTTTAATTCTAGTTATTCTTTTGTTTGCTGTTTTTAAATACGCTTACAGCTACAAAAGCTTTTTGAGAGGTATATCTCTTTTTTATATAGCGCTTACATTCTTGCTTTACTTTTTTGTCCCAAATATCGGACCAGAGATTAATGGCTTTAAACAAATGAGTCAAAAACTTAATAGACTCGATCCCGAACGCAGTGTCCAGACCGTCCTGTTTGACACAAGCAAACCATCTATATCTTTCTACAGAAATAAACTTGCAGTGACAGCTTTGGAAGATGACAGATATCTTGGTTTTCAGAAAACAGATAATTATAAAAAATATTATTTTACAGCAGAAGAACAGATGAAACAATTTGTGAGTACCCATGAAATGTTTTTCTTGGTAACAAAGCCGGAAAAATATCTTGACTTCAAAAAGAAGTATGGAACACAATGCAGCAGGATATTTGAGCAGAGAAAGTATTCAGCTTATCAGTGTGGCAGCAAGGAGTTAAAATGATTGAACTGTTAAGGAAAAGAAGAAGTATCCGTAAATTTCAGGAAAAAAGTATTGATAAGGAAAAAATTGAAATATTGAAAGAGGCGGCTCTCAGGGCGCCTACATCGAGAAACATTATGCCGTGGGAATTTATTTTTATCACAGATAAGGTTAGGTTGAAAAAATTGTCCGAAGCCAAACAGCACGGTTCTGCATTTGTTGCAGGTGCACCTTTAGCTGTTGTTGTCTGTGCTGATACAACCAAATCCGATGTTTGGGTGGAAGACTGCAGTATCGCTTCTATAGTCCTTCAGATGGCTGGTCTTGAAATGGAGCTGGGTAGCTGCTGGGCACAGATCAGGAACCGTAAGCATAATGAAACTGAATCGGCTGAGGAGTATATCCAAAATTTGCTCGGCATTCCTGAACATTTTGCAGTGGAAAGTATAATTGCTTTGGGTTATCCCGATGAAGAAAAAGAGCCTGTGCCGTATTCAGCTTTGCCGCTGGACAAAATTCATACGGAAGAATTTTAATAATTGTATTTGTATATTGGTTTATTATTGCTAAGTATTAAGTGCTAAGTTGACAGGTTCAAGGCTCAAGGGGCAATACCAAAACATGTTGAAATGCTTGAGTGGTATATTAGCGTCAAGTTTCCCCTATTAATACCTTTGAATAACCACTAATAACAATAAATAACTATTTACTTCCACTTTCACTAACGTTGAATCTTAAACTGTTCCATTCTCCAAAACCTAAAACCCAAAACCTATAACCCATATCTTCCCATTCCCGGATTATTCAAAGTACTTTCTATTATAAAACAATAAAAATTTAACAATAAATTATGATATATATTTATACTTAAAGCACATTTGGCTAATTAAGTTTTTGCTGCAAAACAACACAGAAGTTATAATAAAATATAATTATATTTTTTATTGACTTGTAAGCCAAAAAGATGGATTATATAAATATGAATAATAAAACTGTATCCGCATTTAACAAATCTGCCGCAGTAAAAGCCTATATCATAAAAATGATATTTGAGAAACGCAGCGGCAACATACCCACCTCTGAAGAGCTTGCTGCAAAACTCGGTGCTAATGTTAACACCGTTAAAAAAGTCATAAAAGATTTAGCCAGCGAAGGTTACATAAAAACAAACAAAAAAGCGGGAACCACAATAAAAACACCGATTCCTGCAGAAACCTCCAACACATTTAAAATGTATCTGGAAAATCTTATAAGCCTTATAATGGAGATGAAAAGCAGCGGATTAGCTGAAACTGAAGTTGAGTCAATTTTCATAAACGCTCTCAGTGAGAATAAAAAAGCCGAAAGCAATATCATTTATATAGATACATCACCGGAATCACTGATTGTTGGCAAAACAGAGCTGGAATCCAAACTCGGATTTAATATAACGACAATGCTTCTTGAGGATTTTCTGCGCAAATACGAAAAGATTAAAGGTGATGAGAAGATATTTATCACCACTTATATCTGTTTCCAGCAACTGGTAAATAAAAATATTAATGAAAATATTATTCCACTCAAAATTACCCCACCTTTGGATTTGCTTGTAAATTTTGATAAAATACCAGTAGATACCAATGTTGTTTCGGTAGTTCTAAGTGAGCAAATTCAGGAGCGCATATATGATGTATACGCCTTGATTCTGGAAAAATTCAGAAATTTTAAGATTTATACTTTGTCCGAAGTCAAAAGAAAGCCTGTTTTGTTGGATAACTGCGATTTATTATTAACATTGAAAAGCATTTATAGAGACAATGAAGAGTACCTTTCAAAAGTTTCAAATGTTATTACCTATAACAGGTTTCATGATGAAGAGGGGATTGAGCTGATTAGAAGTTATTTGAAGAGACCATAATTATGGAGGGTTGTTAATGGAGCTCGTAGGTGTTGATACAGGAGGCACTTTTACTGATTTTATATATAAATCCGGAAATAAATGGGGAGTGTTTAAGCATCTATCCACTCCTGAAAACCCGGCGGAAGCTGTTCTTGGCGGTTTGAAAAAACTCCTGAAAAATGAAAACTTTCAGGTTGTTCACGGATCTACTGTGGCGACCAACGCAATACTGGAAAGAAAGGGCGCTAATACGGCTTTGATAACCAACAAGAAATTTGAGGATGTTTTTGAAATAGGGAGACAGAGCAGAAGCGAATTATATAATTTGAAATACAGAAGGGAAAATATGCTAGTTCCCGCCACGTTAAGGTTTGGTGTTAACTGTAGAATAAATGTAGACGGCGAAGAGATTGAGCCTTTTGATGAGCAGGAAGCCAGAAGAATTATTGCAAAACTGAAACAGGCGGAAATTGAGTCTGTTGCTGTTTGTTTTCTTTTCTCATACCTGAATCCTTCCCATGAAATTCAGATGGGTAAGCTTCTCAAAGAGGCTGAAATTCCGTTTTCACTATCGCATAAAGTTTTATCAGAGTTCAGGGAGTACGAAAGGACCTCCACTACTGTGGTAAATTCCTATGTATCCCCCAAGATGAAAAGGTATATAACTTATATTATGCAGAATTTCGGCGGTGATGAATTAAGGGTTATGCAGTCCAACGGCGGGAGTATTTCAGCCGACACTGCAATGGAAGAATCTGTCAGAACCATTCTCTCAGGTCCGGCAGGCGGAGCGGTTGGAGCTTATGAGATAGCAAAAAAAGCGGGTTTTGACAAAATTATTACGTTTGACATGGGAGGCACATCCACCGACGTGGCTCTTCTGGATGAGGGGCTGCCCCTTACGATGGAATCCGCCATATCCAACTTTCCTGTAAAAGTCCCCATGATAGATATCCATACCGTAGGTGCAGGCGGGGGTTCAATTGCCTATATTGACAAAGGCGGATCACTAAAAGTCGGTCCTGAAAGTGCCGGAGCTGATCCGGGTCCCATATGCTACGGTAAGGGCAATGACATAACGGTGACCGATGCCAACCTTTTTCTGGGTAGACTTGTCCCTGAAAATTTTCTGGGTGGTAATATGAAACTAAACACCGATAAGCTTAAAAAAAGCTTTGGTGAAATGGCAGCAAAAATAAATATGGACTCAGGTGAAGTTGCTGAAGGTATATTGGCGGTTGCCAATACTGCCATGGAAAGGGCTATCAGGGTAATTTCCGTTGAGCGGGGACATAACCCCCAGGAATTTGCACTCTTTTCTTTCGGCGGTGCCGGCGGTATGCACGCTGTTTCACTAGCCAGACTTTTGAAAATACCAAAAGTTATAATACCGATGAACCCAGGGATTTTATCAGCAATCGGTATGCTTATGGCAGATCTTATAAAAGACTATTCATTAACGGTAATGCTTAAGAGTGAAAATATAAGTCGTAATGAAATAGACAGCAGATTTGTGCCAATCCAGGACAAAGCTTATGATGAAATGAGTCTGGAAGGAATTAATAAAGATGATGTTATAATCGAAAGATATCTTGATATGCGCTATCAGGGGCAGTCTTATGAAATACTTGTTCCTTATAAAGAAGACTTTGTGGATGAGTTTCACAAACTGCATGAGCAAAACTATGGGTATTGTAACAAAAATAAACCTATTGAAGTCGTTAATATAAGATTGAGAGCCCGCGGAATGCCTGAAAAACCGGTTTTTGAAAAAATACAGAAGGGTACAAAAAAACCGGAAAGCAAAGCTTATCTGGGAAGTCAGGATGTTGTTTTCGACGGTAAAACACACAATACATGGCTTTATGACAGAAAGGAGCTTAAAAGTGGAAATGTAATTGAAGGTGCAGCTATATTTCTGGAATATTCTTCCACGATTGTTCTGCCGCCTCATTCAAAAGCGGAAGTTGATGATTACGGCAACTTAGTAATTGATACTGAAGGAGGCAGTTAATGAATGTTAATCCTATTCTTTTGGAAGTTTTTAAGAATCGATTTTCCTCGATTTCGGAAGAAATGGGTGTAACGCTTAACAGAACTGCATTTTCACCTAATATCAAGGAAAGAAGGGATTTCTCCTGTGCAGTTTTTGATGAGGAAGGTGAGATGGTGGCTCAGGCTGCTCATATTCCTGTGCATCTTGGATCAATGCCTATGTCGGTAAAATCTGCTATTTCAAGCTGTGACTTAAAACCGGGCGATATGGTCATGCTGAATGACCCCTATAGGGGGGGAACACATCTGCCGGATATAACGATTGTTGCTCCTGTTTTTATAGAAGGGGATAAACCCAGTTTTTATGTGGCAAACAGAGCTCATCATTCAGATGTAGGCGGTATGACTGCCGGTTCAATGCCGTTGTCCACATCTATATTTCAGGAAGGTGTTATTATTCCTCCTGTTAAAATTATGGAAAATAACAAAATCGATGAAAAATTGATGCAGTTTTTTCTGAATAATGTCAGGACTCCTGTTGAAAGGGAAGGGGACTTTGCAGCTCAGATTATGGCTAATATTACCGGTATAAAAAGAATTAAGGAGTTAGTTGAAAAATACACTGAAGAAACCGTTTGCTTTTACTCTTCGGCTCTTATGGAATATTCGGAAAAGATTACAAAAAATACGATAAAAAATATACCCGATGGAAAATACACGTTTGAAGACTTTATGGATGATGATGGTAAGACGAAGGATAAAATCCCTGTAAAAGTTAATCTTATTATCAAAGGGGACAAAGCAGAGCTCGACTTCCGTGATTCCGGAGAACAGGTTGCCGGAAGTGTTAATGCTGTTTATTCGATAACCCTTTCTGCTGTTTTGTATGTTTTCAGGGCTTTGACAGAGGAAAATATTCCCACAAATGCCGGATGTCTGAGACCTGTAAAAGTTAAAACAAAAAAAGGCACAATAGTGGATGCCAATTTCCCATCGGCAGTTGCCGGGGGGAATGTCGAAACATCACAGAGGATTGTGGATGCGATTCTCGGAGCGCTCTCAGAAGCAATCCCTGATGAAGTGTGCGCAGCCGGGCAGGGGACGATGAATAATATAGCTATTGGCGGATTTGACAAAAAGAAAAACTCTCCCTTTACATACTATGAAACGCTCGGCGGAGGTATGGGAGCATCCTGCGAAAGTCATGGAGAAAGTGCCGTGCATTCGCATATGACCAATACATTAAATACACCCGTGGAAGCTCTTGAGTACAGCTTTCCTTTTCTATTTACGGAATACTCCATAAGGAAGAATTCCAGCGGCGGCGGTAAGTTTAAAGGGGGCAACGGCATGGTAAGAGAAATTAAACTATTAGCCGATGCCGAAGTCAGTGTACTTTCGGAGAGGCGTTTATTTCCGCCGTACGGTTTGTTCGGAGGCAAACCCGGAAAGTGTGGTAAAAACATTATAATTTCCGGTAGAAACAAAAAAGAGATGCCCGGCAAGTTTCATGCTGAATTAAAAGAAAACGATATCATTAGGATAGAAACTCCTGGTGGCGGAGGTTATGGGAAAATTAAAGGTAAATAAAAGCCACAAATAAGACAAACAATGGGAGGTTTGCAATGAAAAGGTTACTTTTGTTTCTAGTTTTTACTTGTTTCGCCGTTTCCAGCGTTTTTGCGGCGGATGTAAAAATGAATCTTAATGCTGTCTACGGGCAGAACAGTTTCCACACACAGGGTGCAATTTATTTTGCTGATCTGGTTGAAGAGTACACAGACGGTAGTGTTAATATTACCGTTCAGCCGGGAGGAAGCCTTGGATTTAAAGGACCTGAGCTGCTGAAAGCAGTTAAAGATGCCCAGGTGCCGATGTCAGACATACTGATGGGTGTTGTTGCAGGCAGCGAGCATGTTTTTGGTATCAGTTCTCTTCCAAGACTGGCTCCATCTTTTGATGAGGCAAAAAAGTTGTATGAAGACAGCAAACCGCTGTATAAAAAAGCGGCTGCCAAATGGAACCAAAAGTTTCTATATGCAGCACCTTGGCCGCCGAGCGGTCTTGTTACAAAAAACAAGGTGGAAACAGCTGCAGATATAAAAAATGCTAAAATAAGAACATATGACAAAAACGGTGCAAATTTTCTCAGGGAATTGGGAGCCGCCGGTATATCTATGCCCTGGGGTGAAGTATATTCGGCGCTGAGAACGGGTTTGATTGATGGTGTCCTGACTTCTGCTGAATCCGCCAAAAACGGGAAATTCTGGGAGGTACTTGGGCATTTCAACAACATCAACTATGCCTTCCCTCTTAATATGGTTACTATTAACAAAGATTACTGGGATTCACTGAGCGATGAACAGCAAAAAGCTATGCTTAAGGCTGCCGCTGAAACGGAAAAACATCAGTGGGAAAGTTCAGAGGCAAAAACCAAAGAAGCACTACAGGTTATTAAGGAAAACGGTATTGTAATATCCCAGCCCAGCGGCAAATTTGCAGAGCAGCTGGATGCGGCAGCAAAGGTTATTGTTAACAACTATCTCGAAGATGCATCCAAGGAAACAAAGAAGCTTTTAGAGAAGTACATTAAATGATTCAAAGGCTGACCGGCATTATCAGGAAGGTATCGGATGCCGGTGCCTTCCTTTCTTCAGTGTTTATGATTCTGATAACATTACTGATTGGACTGGAAGTATTTCTACGTTCAGTTTTTGATACAACTACACACATTTCAACCGAGTACAGCACTTATTTTTTTATCGCCCTTGTATCTTTGGGGCTGGCTTATACCATGAGAGAGAATGGACATATAAGAATCACACTTCTCACAGGAAGGTTGAAAGGAAAGGCAAAAAAAGCTCAGGAGATTTTTACAACCCTTGTCGCGCTACTTATATCTATGTTTTTACTGTATTATTCCGTATTAATGACTTATGAAACTTACTCTCTGGGAATGAAAGCGGATACCGTTTCGGAAACTCCGATATATTTATCACAGATTGCAGTGCCGCTGGGTGTTTTATTATTAAACATCGAATTGGCAGGCAGACTTTTAAGGATTATTTATGATTTCAGATCCGTTAATACTTAGTATTTTTCTTTTCGGCTTCATGTTTTTACTGTTGTTTGCCGGTTTATGGATCGGTTTTTCTCTGTTTGCAGCCGGAGCCTTCGGTATTCTGGTGTACGATCTCAATCTTCCTCCGGTTCTTTCCGTATGGGATAAAATAGGAAGTCTTATGGCGAACTCCATGTTTAACAGTCTTAATTCCTGGTCATTAACCGCTCTGCCTCTTTTTATTTTTATGGGGGAAATTCTTTTCAGAACAAAAATTTCCACAAAACTACTTAACGGACTGGTTCCATGGCTTTCATCCATACCCGGAAAATTGCTGCACATTAACGTTGTTGCGTGCTCTTTATTTGCAGCTGTTTCAGGCTCCAGTGCTGCCACTACGGCTACCGTTGGTAAAATTACACTTGAGGAGCTCAAAAAACGTGGTTATGACAGGAAACTTGCGCTGGGATCCCTGGCAGGTGCCGGAACACTTGGTTTTCTGATCCCGCCGAGTCTGATTATGATTATTTATGGCATACTTTCGGACACATCTATAGGAAAATTGTTTATTGCCGGTATTATTCCGGGTGTGATACTGGCTGGGATGTATTCGGTTTTCATCATTGTCAGAACATTATTGAACAGAAATCTGGTTCCTGAGCTAAAAGAAAAATATACATTTACAGAAAAAATTAAAGCTTCTTACGAACTGATACCTGTATTATTTTTAATAATTATTGTACTGGGCGGCATATACATGGGAGTAACCACTCCTACAGAGGCTGCTGCAATAGGTGTTATAGGGTCTTTTATTCTGGCTGCGGCTTTTAAAAATCTTTCATGGGAAAATTTCAAAAGCTCTCTCACAAATGCTGTAAAGACGTCTTGCATGATCTGTTTTATTATAGCTGGTGCCGGATTTTTGTCTCAGGTGGTTGCTTTTATAGGAATAGCAAGAGCTCTCAGCGAGTTTATAGTATCTTTGGGACTAAATGCCTGGATGCTGATTCTTATTGTGGGTTTTATGTATTTTCTTCTGGGAATGATTTTGGACGGAATTTCCATTGTGGTTATGACACTGCCTATAGTTTTGCCCATTGTGCTGGAGGCGGGTTATCATCCGCTCTGGTTCGGTATTTTTCTGGTTATTATGGTTGAACTTTCACAGATAACGCCGCCTGTGGGCTTCAGCCTTTTTGTGATTGAAGGTATTTCAGGTGAAAATATTACAACAATTCTTAAAGCCACTTTTCCGTTTTTCATTATTATGGCTTCGATGGTTCTTATTCTTCTCCTTTTCCCTGATATAGTATTCTTTCTGCCGTCTAAGATGTGATTTATCCAGCCACTTAATCTAAGATTAAGTGGCTGGAATACAATTTTTGTAATCTTTTGTCAATTCTTAACACTTAGTGCTTAGCACTTAACACTTAGCTCTTTCTTATTCATTTTCCACTGTGGAGTGTTATTGTAACGAGGGTAAAAGATCCTTCTTTTGATTTGATTTCAAGTCCACCGTTCAAGTCGTCAACAATGCGTTTAACAATACTCAATCCCAAGCCGCTTCCCGCATATTTTCTTTTGATATTTTCCACTCTGTAAAAGCGCTGAGTTATCTTCTGAATTTCGCCGGCAGGAATACCTATTCCGGTATCATAAAAGGATAATATGATTTCTTCATCTTTTTCTTCGGCTGATATTTCAATCTCACCACTCTCTTTGTTATATTTTATGCTGTTGCTGATTAGATTGTTTATAACATAGGATAATGCCTGGGAGTCTGCATAAAAGTGAAAATTTTCAGGGATATTTATTTTAACTTCCAGATTTTTAAGGTTAATTTCTTCCTCAAAAAATTCCATTTTGTCTTTTATAAAGTCATAGAAGTATATCTCTTCATTCTGATACTCGTAACCGAAATGCTCTAGTTTTGTAATTGTAATCACCTGGTTAAATAGCATATTCAGTGTTTTTGAATTTCTTTTTATTACCTTGACAGCCTTTTCAAGAACCTCCTCGTCATTTTTCATATTTGGGTCTAAGAGAATTTCCGTGTAGGAGAGTATTTTTGTCATAGGAGTTCTTACCTCATGAGCCACTGAGTCTAATACATCTGTTTTAAATTTGGTTGTTCTTCTCAGCTCCTGATTCTTCTTTCGCAACTCTTCATTTAGTTTTACGTATCCGGATACAGCGTCTTTAAGACGGCTTTTGAGATTCTCTTCGCTTTTTGCCACTCTTTTGCACATAAGCTCAAAAGCATCCGAAAGCTCCTGTATTTCATCGTTTGTTTTTATGTCGGTTTTTATATTGTAGTTTTTATTAAATACTGAATGGGCAGCTATATTGAGCTTTTTCAGGTGTTTCAGTATAAGATTGTTCAGCAGTACGATAACTGCGAATATAATCCCTGTATAAATGATAAAACCGGAGATATAAAAAAGAAAATTGGTGGATTGCAATGCCGCTTCAATGTTTTTCAGAGGGACATACACCGATATCCCGCCCCGGAATTCTCCCACTTCATATCCCTGATAGTAGTGGCATTTGAGGCATGATTCATTTATATAAAGGGGAGCCATATATCGGTAAATTTTCTCTCCTTTATCATTTTCAATTATTGTTGCGTACTCTTCAGCTTGACCATCTTTAAAAGCCTGCATAGCTTTTTTTTCAAATTCATCCGGAGCATTTTCAGGATTTACCAGCTTGTCGCTTGTTATGTGAAACCTGAAATTCGCCATTCTGCTGGCATATTGTGAAAGTTCTTTAGTTGCCACTGCAGGAACAGGGTCTATTCGTCTGTCGTTTTCAGCCACCCACTGCCTGGTGATAACAATCATTTCGAATAATGTTTCAGCTTGAATTTCTGCCTGCTCCATCAAAGTGTTACGCTGATGATTCCATATAAGCAGGGAAGCCGGAATGAGAATTATCAAAGTGATTACTGAAAGAAATGTAATAATTTTAGCGGTTAATTTCATGATTCAACTTTGTATCCTACGCCTGAAACGGTTTTAATAAAACTGGGGTTCTTTGGGTTATCCTCTATCTTTTGCCGTAGATGCTGCACATGAACATCGAGGCTTCGTGAAAATTTATATAGAACGTCCTTGCCCCAAAGCTCCTTTATTATTTTATCTCTGCTCAGTGTTTGTCCTTTGTTACGAATAAAATATAACAGGAGATCATATTCTTTAGGTGTCATATCTATCGACTTTGAGTTTTTCTTTACATTTCGCTCACGTGTATTAATTACCAGATCTTTATAATGTATTTCGCCCTGTTCATTTTCATCTTTTTCCGGTTCCGGACAACACCTGCGCATGATTGCCTTTATTCTGGCAACCAGTTCGATGTTTTCAAAAGGTTTTGTTAAGTAATCGTCAGCTCCGTATTCAAAGCATAAAACTTTGTTTGTAGCGCTTTCTTTGGCGGAAAGAATCAGAATAGGCGTATTGTACTGCTTTCTGATTAGTTTGCAGAGCTGTTCTCCGTCGATATCCGGCAAGCCGAGATCTAAAATTACCAGGGAATAATTGTTGTTTTTCAGAAGCTCCAGTCCTTCCAGACCTGAAGTGCTGGTAACAACTTCAAAATCCTCCATTTTGAGGAGTATTTTTACCAAATCAAGTATTTCAATGTCATCGTCTATTACAAGTATTCTATATTTCATTTAACAATAATATCATATACATGTCATAATTCAATAGAATTTAAATCTTAGTGTGTCCCTTTTTTTGTTGTCAGGACAGGAATCTATGCATATTCCGCAGTTGTGACATAACGGATTTTTTCCTTCATTCATAGGATTTATTACCATCGGGCATGATTTGATACACGACTTACACATGCTGCACTCCGGTTCGATTTTAGCGACCTTCATGGCTTTTTTTCTGTCGATGAGGGATAAAAAAATTCCTGTGGGGCATAAAAGCCGGCACCAGAAAAAGTAAATGAAAAAGAACTCCAGAATCAGCAAGATAAGTATAAATACAATTTCAAACGTAAAGTAGTGAAATTTCACCAGAACGAGCGCCTGGGATGATATTATGCCGGGGGCTGAAATAAGATTGAGTAAAGGAATTCCTGCTATACCAGTGATAAATAAGCCTATAAGTAGAAAAAGCAGCCGTATGCGGTTACTTCTATTAACTAAATTTTCTGAGTATTTCGGCTTTTTTGATTTGAGTTTTAATATATTCCTTAATTTTTGCAGCATTTCCACCAGAAAATGGTAGGGGCAGAACCAGCTGCACCATACACGTCCGAAAAGCAGGACAAGCAAAACCGGTATAATTACAGAAATCAACATTGCTGTATTTATCGTTTTAGATGTGATGATAGACTGAAATACAGCCCAAGGGTCAGCCATGGCAACATCACCGATATCGATAGAATAAAAGGTTCCTTTTATGAAATAAATTTCAAGAATATTAAGCAAGGGAACTACAAATATTCCGATCAAAACAACGAGCTGAACAGCTCTTCTGTAAAATGAGATTTTCAATTAATATCCTCCTGAAGGAGTTCAACGTTCAATGTTTAACGTTCTACGTTTTTACCTCTAAATACTTTTACAACCTTAAATACATCTAATGCCAAGTTGCAGTAAAAAAAAGAGCAATAAATCCTATAAGGATATATTCACCTTTCGGAAGTGGCGCTTTAGCGCCGCCTGTAAACAACCTTTGTTTGCAAAAAAAACCGAATATTGCAGGGCTGAAGCCCTGCTTCCTGTATTGTTCAATTAAATGTAGCTTGGTATAAATACCTCTACTACCTTAACTACCTCCAATTACCTTTACCCACTCAGTCCCAGCCCTCTATATTTTTCTGTATTTCAAAGTCGTACTCAAAATCGGGTTCCGAGCCAAAGGATGATATTCCCTCTTTTTTATCAATTGTTTTTTTATGTTTGTTGGTAGTGTTTTCCACTTCTTCTGCAGGTTTTATATTGTATTTTCTGTGAAAGAATCCGGATTCCTGTTTATTTATCATACCGTCAGGGATAATGTTTATCGCTTTTTCCGGTTCGGTAGGGCATTTTTCCGTGCATATCCCGCAACCCACACACTTTTCCGTTGTAACGGGGAGGATGAATTCTTCCATTACGATTGCTTCATCCATAAGCGGACAGGCGTTATAACATGTGGAGCAGAGCAGGGCTTTGCCGCTGGCATTTTTTGTTTTCTCTTCCCTGTAATATATGTAATTGTAACAAAGTTCCTGATCTATAACAGCTTTGCCCATAGTCACCTCTTTTTTGTCGGTAACTTTGGGATCAAGGGCTTTAGTGGGGCAGACTTCCGGACATTTCATACACAGATAGCAAGCTTTGTCCTCCGCAAATACATACGGTGTCCCGATTTGAAGTCTTTCATAAAGATCAGCACGCTTAATAGAATCGTATGGGCATACCTCTATACATCTTGCACATCGGATGCACAGTTCCATAAACTGATTTTCTGAAACTGCTCCGGGCGGTCTCAGCCTGTTAATTTTATAATAACCTTTAAAGGGGTTATTATTAAGGAGATTTCTTAAATCCTCCAGGAGACTCATTGTTGTCTTTTCTTCTTTTTACCAAAGCCTTTAAGGCTTATATTCTGTTTATTTCCCTTTTCAATTTCTTCCACCTCTTCTTCAAAATGAAAATAGTGATGTGCAATATTTATTATATTTTCATTTCTGCTTAATGTATTGCACAGCTCTTCCAATTTCTCATCACTTTCTGCTTCAATAGCCACAACAATGTTTTGTTTGTCTTCAGAAGAGGTATAAATTTCAACCTGAGGATAGCTCTTTAAAAATTCCTTAACATCTTCCAGTTTGTTTTCTTTTACGGTAATTAAACTTCCCGAAAAGATCATTTTGCCTCCTAATATTGGTTGAATTAGGGACGGTATAATACCGCCCCTGTAAATTTTTTATACTCCGGGAAATTCAGAGTTTATATTTTCAATGACATATCTATCTGCAACATTCTTGGGACCGGATATACGCTCGATTTTAACAGCGGCTATTTTGAATTCCGGCTCTTTTGAACCTTTGTCCACGGCATCGTTGCAGACAAAGTTTATCATTCTGTCAATATGCTGGTCATGCCACGGTACAAAAAGAATCCCGGGCATTGAATTTTCAACTATTACAGCAGGAAGAATGTTTGTTCCGCGTTTGCTCGTAACTTTTATCATATCTCCGCTGGTAATATTGTATTTTTTCGCATCATCCGGATGGATTTCAAGGTATCCGTTGGGGTGGGCTCTTGCTATTTCAGGAACTCTCATTGTCATGGTGCCTGTATGCCACTGTTCAATCACTCTTCCTGTTGTCAAATAAAAAGGATACTCTGCAGAAGGAGTTTCAGCAGGTCCCGCATATGGTCTCAGGAAAATATTGGCTTTGCCTTCACCTTTTTTATCCATATAAAAATAGATTTTCTCATCTGCTGGGATCTCTTTGTTAAACAATTTTTTGAAACCTTCATGATTGAACATTGGGTCCATCCCACGCACATATCTTTTATAAGTGCCGGGATGATCAGGGTAAGGGCAAGGCCACTGAAGACCGGCAGGTTCTTTTTTCAGCCTGTCGTATTTTGCTCCCCACAGAGTATGGTCTGTATCTTTGGTTACAGTAATATAATCGGTCCACGCTTTTTCATTGGCAGCCATTGAATCATCATCGTTCCAGGGGATAAGCTTTTCCAGCCCCATCCTTTTAGCCAGCTGAGCTGCAATCCACACATCAGGTTTTGCCTCACCGGGAGGGTTTACACATTTTTCTGTCAACTGGCTTCTCCGTTCGGAGCATCCGTATACTCCGCCCTTTTCATAAATAAAGGCGGCAGGCAAAACGACGTCTGCAAGCTGAGTAGTTCTTGTGGGAAAGATATCCAGTACTACCAGAAAGGCATCTTCCATCCCTTTAAGATATTTATTCAGATTTGGAAGTGATTGGGCAGGATTTGTGGTGGAGGTAAGCATCCCTTTGATCGGTTTATCCGGGTTGTTCTCTCCACCCAGATTGTCAAACATTTTAACTGTATGAAAGCCAGGTTTCGGATCTATCGTGCCTTCAGGTATTTTCCAGGCTTTTTCCACATAGCTGCGCCACATATCGTTTGCCACAGGCTTTGTACCGGGGAGCAGATGACACAGTGAGCCTGTTTCTCTTACACCGCCGCAGGCATTTGGCTGACCTGTTAAAGAAAATGAATCTGCTCCCAGTTTTGCTATGTTGCCTGTTATCAGATGAAGATTATGAATGAGATTGTTTGCCCAAACACCTCTGATTCTCTGATTCAGTCCCATTGTCCACATTGTATAGGTTGCTCCGCTGTTTGCAAACCATTTGGCAGCTTTTTTTATGTTTTCTGCGGGGCACCGGGTCAGTTTTTCCACTTTTTCAGGAGTGAATTGCTCGACAAAGTCAGCGTATTTCTTAAAGTCATAAGTGTTTTTTCCGTCAGTAATTCTGGCATTGTTTTTTACAAAATCTTCATTGTGCCAGTTGTTTTTTATGATTTCCCTTGCCATGCTGTGAAATACCGCCAAATCAGTACCCGGATCCACCGGCAGCCACAAATCGGCAATTTTTGCCGTATTTGTTTTCCTCGGTTCACACACGATAATTTTTACATCAGGATTGTTTAGCTTATGCCTCATGACACGCCGGAATATAATAGGGTGGCATTCGCTTGTGTTGGATCCCACAAGGAAGATACATTTGGATTTCTCTATATCGGCATAACTTCCCACAGGCTCATCAGAACTGAATGTTGAAACATATCCACCTACCGCACTAGCCATACAAAGTCTTGGATTGCCTTCAACCATATTACTTCTGAATCCGCCTTTCCATAGTTTATTAAACGTATAGCTCTCTTCGGTCATGCATTGACCGGATCCGTAATAAGCCACTGCATCTTTGCCATATTTGTTTTGTAAATATTTAAATTTATCCGCAACATGATCCAGAGCTTTGTCCCAGTTTACCCTTTTAAAGTTTCCGTCTTTCTGTCTGATCATCGGATATTTCAATCTGTCAGGGTGATACATTACTTTATAGGCAAGGAATCCTTTAACGCATAAAAAGCCGAAGTTCGTTTTTGCATCCGGATTACCTTTAATAGCTACAGCTTTTCCATTTTTTACACCAACGTAAACGCCGCACCCTGTGCCGCAGAATCTGCACGCACCTTTCACCCATCTATCTACATTTTCCTGGGCTTTGACATTTTTGGGAAAATTTATTCCCACTGAAGCCGCAGTAGCTGCTGCAGCGCTTAATTTAATAAAATTCCGTCTGCTTACATTCATATCGATACCTCCTAATCAAATTTAGATGTTATTTGTGATACGCGAAACTGTGTTCCAGGTGACATGAACTGCAGCTTTTTTCAGGTTGAGGGTTATGGGAGTATTGTTCCGCATGGCATCCTCTACAGGTTCCATTGGGTGTTGCTACAACAAAATTGTCCTGACTTCCGTGGCAAACCTGGCATTTTACCATTGCAAGACCGTGCATACTTTTCTCCCATTCTTTATATAAATCGGGAGTCATCTCACTGTGACATTCACTGCAGTCTTTGTTCCCCATATCAACAGGGTGTTCGGCTGGTTTTTTCATTTTAACATCAGAGCTCTTTTGTGAAACGTTTTGACTGTTCATTGCACAGGCTGAGATAAATAACGCTGTGCAAAATATTAAGAGAACAGAGAAATAAAAATTTTTGGAATACATGTTCACCTCCAGGGTTTATATTACTTAAATTTTACAGGTAATTTTGTTAAAGTGAGGTAAAAAGAAAAAAGAAGAGGTAAGTTTTGCAAAAAATTTTGTTAACATTTTTTACAACTCAATAACTTCTTTTACCGAACATTAACAAGCAACTGAGTTATATTTTAATATCAAAACTTATCGGAGGTGTTTGTATGAGGAAGTTTTTATTCTTGTTTATTGTGGCGGCATTAACAATGCTGTTTGCCGGTACAGTATCCGCTATTACCATTAAAGGTGTGCAGGTGGATGCTGAATCAGCTAAGTGTATAAGCTGCCACGAAGATCAAGTTATTGCTCCAAAAGTTAATGAGCAGTGGTCACACAGTGCTCACGCAAAAAACGGCATAGGATGTCTTTCATGCCATACGGCTGAGAAAAGTGATTTTGATGCAATGGATCACTACGGGCAATATGTTGCCAAGCATCCGACTCCAAAAGACTGTTCAATGTGCCATCCCCAGGAAGTTGAGGAGAATACCAAAAGTAAACACGCTTATCCTTTCTGGCTGTATGCATCTGCTGACAGATCTGTTTTCGAACCTATTGTCGGAACCAAGCAGGGATGCGAATCCTGCCATAATATTTCTGCAATGTGGCCGGACGGAAGTGTAGGTGAGTGCGATGTATGTCACTCCAAACACACTTTTGATGTTAAACAGGCAAGACATCCCAATACCTGCGGCGAATGCCACCTTGGACCTGATCATCCCCAGAGGGAAATTTACTATGAATCCAAGCACGGGAATATTTTCAGGGCAAATGAAGCGCAGGTAAATCTTGATTATGATTCATCAGAAGTGGATGGAATTCCTCTTCCTTCACCTGTCTGTACAACTTGTCACATGGACAATGTTCCTGGAGTAAAAGGAACACACAATGTCAGTGCAAGATTGGCATGGGAAGCACAGGCTCCCTGGAGTTACAGAACTATTTGGTTTGAAGAGGAACTTGGAACATGGCAGGAAAAGAATGAAAGAATGAAAACTGTATGTAAAAACTGTCACGCACCTGATTTTGTTGAAGATTATTTCATGATGTACGACCTTGTAAACCTTCAGTACAATGAAATCAGACGCCAGTTTGTTAAATGGGCAAGACTGTATGTGGAAAAAGGACTGATCAAGCCCCTTAAAGAAACAACTGTTGACGGGCATACAAAAACATATTCAGGTACAGTTATTAATGCCAGCTGGTACACCAAAGCCAGTGAACTTCTTTACAATTCATGGCATCATGAAGGCAGAAGGTTCAGAATGGGAGCGGCTATGCAGGCGCCTGACTATGTACAGTGGCACGGCATCTGGGAATTGCAGCACAATCTTCAGGAAATGATTGCCTGGGGCGCTGAAAGAGGAGTTGAAGAAGCTAAAAAGATTTATGAAAGCAACTCTCCCACAAAATTCTTCACCTACAAGATTTACGATGTTCCCGGCGGTTTGTATTCGCTTGTGACACCGGAGCAGTTTGATGTGCCTATGCTTTATCAGGTAATACCCAATTATTGGGAGAAAGCAAAGGCAAACCTTAAAGCCGCTTATGAAAAGGGACTTATCACAAAAGAAACCTGGGAAAGATGGCTTACAAGGTATGAAAACAAAGAAAAATACCTTGGTAAAGACTATACCGGTCATGAGATTTTCCAGAAGTATAATGAGCGCAGAAAGAAAGAGCTTGTTGCTGATGACGGTCCGCTTTCCGATGCGATAGGTCTTGACCTGCCTTCGGAGACACCGTTTGCAGAAAAAGAAAAATAACAGTTAAACAGGGGGCGGATTTTCCGCTCCCCTTTTTTTATATTTGTCCCGATTTTCATCTAAACCATTAGGTGATTTTCCGGCTAAGTATAAAAGATTAGGAGGAAATTTATGAAAAAAGTTTTGGGTGTTTTACTGGCTATTATTATGGCGGGAATTTTTTCAACTGTTAGTGCGGAAGAAAAAGTTGCCCGTCTTGATGATGAGATTATAACGAAGGCAACATTAGAAAAATATGTTGATAATTTTCTGGGTAAAGAATACGAAAAAATGCTGAATTCCGAGAGCGGACTGAAGAAACTTGCTGATTTTTATATCAACAGACAGATTATACTGGAGAAGGCAAAAAAAACGATAAAACCTGAAAACGAACTGTTAAAGGGGCATATGCACGGTGAAAAAGAAGATAAGAAAACGGAAAATACCATGTACATAACCGCATTTTTAAAGCAGGAAATAAATGATAAACTTAAGCTTACAAAAGAAGAGATGCAGCGTTATATGAAGCAAAACAATATCGATTCAAAAAGAGAAGCGGAGATTAAATTGAGCAACGAGAAAAGAAAAAAAATGTTCGGTGAACTCATTGCAGAGTTAAGGGCGAAACACACGATAGAGTATTTCTAAAACATTTTAATAATTTGGGAAATATTGTTGAATACTGAGTTCTAAGCGCCAAAAGTAAGGTAGAGGCAGAGGTAAATGCGGTTTGTTTATCTGTTATTAATTAGGTTCTCAAGATCGATAAGTGTAAAACAGGTTTCTCTGAAAATACGTTTCATAAGTATGCGGAAAAAAACGGAAGTGGCTTCAGCGTCATAAAGTGCCCTGTGCCTTTGATACGGTCCTTTGATTCTGATATTGTACATTTCTGTGATATTATCCAGATTGTGCTTGCCTGCTGTGGGATTCATGATACGTGAGAGTTTCAGTGTGTCCAGGACAAAGCGGAAAGGGTTTGTGATACTGTAGTCTTTCATTTCACTTTTTAAAAAAGCGAAATCTTTTCGGGCGTCGTGAGCGACAATTATGCTGTCTTTTGCGAAATCTATAAAATTATAAAGTGCTATGCATATGTCCGGAGCATCGCTGACTTTGTCGTTTGTAATCCCGTGAATTTTCGTGGAGGATTCTGGTATTGCTATTTCAGGGTTTACCAGTGTGTGAAATTTGCAACGCTGGATTCTGAAACCTGGTGTAATTTTCACGGCTCCGATTTCAACGATTTTATCCCCTTCTTCAGGGTTGGTTCCTGTGGTTTCCAGATCAAAAACAACGTAGCTGAGTTTGTTAAGCGGCGTATCAAGAATTTCAACCGCTGTGCTGTCCAAATGTTTCATGATTTCCTTTCTTGTTTGAGTTGTTTTCTAAAATAGTGCCTGGTTTTTTTATAATATCACTGGCTGTTTCATAGTCAAATTTTTAGTTAAGAAAATAATTCTTGCCACCCTCCCATTTATTGGTGAGAGAGTGAATTAGACAGAGGTAAAGGTTGAGAAAGTAGAACAGGTTGAGATTGTTGAGTGGAGTATTAGTTGAGTAAGCAGAAACACAAATATATTTGTTATTGGTCAACATAATTGGAACCTCAACAACATCTACTACCTTTAATACCTCTAATACCCATAATACCTCTACTATTTCAACAGCTTACCCCATCACGCATATAAATGCAAAAATTTTGGGAAGTTGCCCATGTAACTTTTTACTTTTCAACTTGACCGGATTTTAATATGCGGAATGCAGCCATTGCCGCCCCGAAGCCGTTGTCTATATTTACCACAGTTATTCCCCCTGCACAGCTGGAGAGCATTGACAGCAAAGCACTGTATCCGCCTGATGACACACCGTAACCTACTGAGGCGGGTACAGCCACGACAGGCTGGGCAAACATACCTCCGATTACGGTGGGAAGTGCACCCTCCATTCCGGCTATCACTATCAATACATTTGATTTGGCAATTTCTTTTTTGAAATGAAAAATCCTGTGGATACCCGCCACGCCTATATCTATAAATTTTTCACAGTTTACACCGAGACAGTTCAAAATCTCTCCCGTTTCATGTGCCACTTTTGCATCGGAAGTGCCTGCCGTTATTATAGCTGCTTTGCCTTTTATCTTAGGCGGCGCTGATGAAATGTTTTTCATGATACCTGCTTTGGGAATAAACTCAAATTCTGGGAAATCTTTTTGTAAAATGTCCATTTTTTTCTCATCCAGGCCGGTACAGATAAAATCGAGCTTTTCCTGTTTGTATTTGTGCGTTATCTTTGCTATCTGATCGACCGTTTTGGACATTCCGAAAATTATTTCATCAAAACCCAGCCTTTGTTTCCGGTGTTTATCGATAAAATAATCTTCTCCGATCATTTCATCCCTTTTTACAAAATCCAATGCCTCATCTGCAGACAATTCACCGGCTTCGATCCTGGCAAAAAGTTCTGCAATTTTATTTTCCATCTTTATATCCTCTGCATATAAGATAAATTTCAAAGGAGTTTTTTCTTGTGGATTTCGGTCTGTATATAGAAACTTTTTTAAATGACTTTTTCAGTTCATCCACAAATTTTTTTGTATCTTCCCCGTCGAAAAGTTTAGCGATAAAATCTCCGTTATTTTTTAACACTTTTCTGCTGAAAGCATATATGTTCCCTACAAGTTCAATACTCTTTGCATGATCTGCAAATTTCTGTCCGGAGGTATTGGGAGCAGCATCTGAAACCACAACATCATAAGAGCTGCTTATGCTAAGGATTTTTTCAAGAGTATTATCCTCAAAAAGGTCTCCTTTGATAAATGTAAAATTATTGCCGCTGATCCCCTCCACATCGAGTAAATCAACTCCGACAATCATTCCGCCTTTGCCGACGGTTTCTAACAAAATCTGGGACCATCCACCCGGAGCAGCACCGGCATCCAGAACATAATCATTTTTTGATATGATGTTGTGTTTGTCGTTAATTTCCTTTAATTTATAGGCAGCTCTGGATTTGTAGCCTTCCTGTTTTGCCTTTTGATAAAATCTGTCCTTTCTTTTGTACATTACACCGTTTCCAGCGGGATGACATCGAAGTGTTCCAGATGGTATTTATCGTTTGGTTTTATTTCAACATCTATGCTGTATGTAAGCTCTATTTCGTCGATACTTTCCTTTTCATAGTTTAGTATATTGTCAACCACTTCCGAATGGGCTTCCACAAAAATTCTCTTCTTGGTGAAATAGGGGGCAATTCTTCTGATTTCTCTAAGGATATCATAACATGTAGTTACTTTTGATTTGACCAAACCTCTGCCTTCACAGTAGGGACAGGCTTCGCTCAATGTTTTTGTCAGGCTGTCCTGAACGCGTTTCCTGGTGATTTCAAAAAGTCCGAGCGGGGAAATGTTTACAACCGAGGCTTTTGCTCTGTCGCTTTTCAGTTCATTTTCCAGCGTCTGGAGTACTTTTTGTTTATGTTCTTCTTTTTCCATATCGATAAAATCAACTATGATGATGCCTCCGAGATTTCTCAAACGCAGCTGCACAGCTATCTCTTTGGCTGCCTCCAAATTGGTTTTCAGAACCGTTTCGTCAAAGTTTCTCTTGCCCACATAACGACCTGTGTTGACGTCTATTACTGTAAGCGCTTCAGCTTGATCGATAACGATATAACCGCCAGATTTTAACCATACCCTTCTGTCCAGCAGTCTGCTTATTTCGATCTCAATATTATAATAATCGAAAATCGGCATATCGTTTTCATAAAGCTGCAGATCTACTTTTAAATCGGGTAGATATTCACGGATGAAGGATTTCATATTCATGAAAGTGGACTTATTGTCAATGATAATGGATTTTACTTCATCAGTGATCATATCCCTTAATATTCTGTAAACAAGATCCAGATCTTCATATATCAAGGAGGGTACTTTTCCCTTTTGTGAATGGTTTTGTGTTTTCGACCAGATACGCATAAGATAATCCATATCCTGTCTTAATTCTTGTTCCTTGGAGCCTTCACTTACTGTTCTTGCAATAAGACCGATATTATCAGGCTTTATTGAGAGCAGTATATCTTTCAGCCGCTCCCTTTCCTCCTCACTTTCAATCCTCCTGGATACTCCGATATGATCGTAGGTGGGCATCAAGACAAGGTATCTTCCGGGGATTGTCAAGTGTGTGGTTATCCGGGCACCTTTTTGACCGATTGGTTCTTTTGCCACCTGAACAACTATTTCCTGATTTTCCTGAAGAAGTTCTTCTATAGGGACAAAAACTTTTTCCTTGATGCCCCCGTTTTCATCCACATCCACATCGTCATCTATTTCATTGGCAACCCTGTCTTCCATGAGTGAAAAATGATCTGTATCACTTATATATACATCTGCCACATGCAGAAAAGCCGCTTTGTTCAGTCCGATGTCCACAAAAGCAGACTGCATACCGGGCAGAACCTTTACAACTTTCCCCCTGTATATGTTACCTGCAACACCTTTATTCTTGGTTCTTTCTATATAAATTTCCGATACGCTGCCGTTATCCAGGACGGCGATGCGTGACTCGTTTACCGTTGAATTTATTATTATATCTTTTGCCAAAATTTACCCCTTAATCTTTTTGATCACATCCTTGGCTACACCCTTCAGTGTGTCAAAAACGCCCTTTCCCTGAATGGCTACAGCTTCATAAGATTTGACATTTCTGTAATTGAGAGCTTTCTCCAGCTCACTGACAGGAATGATATCTGCCAGGTCTCTTTTGTTATACTGTAGTACCAGCGGTAATCTGTCCAGGTTGTAACCATGTTCTTCTAAATTGTCACGGAGATTGTCAAAACTGTCCAGATTTGCATCCATCCTTTCAACCTGTGAATCTGCCACAAAAACAATGCCGTCAGCGCCTTTGAGAATGAGCTTTCTGCTGGCATTATAGAATACCTGACCCGGAACGGTGTACAAATGAAAGCGTACTTTAAACCCTTTGATTTCACCCAGTTTCAGGGGCATAAAATCAAAAAAGAGTGTCCTTTCCGTTTCGGTCGCCAGCGAGATCATCTTTCCTTTACTCTTTTCGTCCGTTTTGTTGTGGATGTATTGTAAATTTGTTGTTTTACCACATAAACCGGGACCGTAATATACGATTTTACAGTTTAGCTCTTTAGTGGAATGGTTTATAAATGTCACCATGCACCCCTTTAATGCTCAGATTCTTTTGGGTCAAACAGACCTTCTATTTCATCATCGGTAATATCTCCGAAAATATTTTTAGTGTCTTTTTCAGTATTTTTATAGGAAGCTTTCAGGAATTCCTCCATCTTCGATATAAATTTTTTCACTCTCAGCCTTATAAGACCCAATGAGGTTGATTCATCAAAGATAACAACCAGAATTATAACATTGAAAATCAGACTTATGTGAACGTGCTCATTCTCACCTTCATGAAAAAGAAGAGAGAATTCTTTTTCACCGAGAAGTTTTGCCAGACCATCTGTCGCAGCAACATTACCCGCCACCAAAGCTGCTATGGAGGTGGTGTCATATTCAGACACCGACGAAGATGTTGCAATCGGCTGTCCGTTTTTGTCCACAAGGAAAGCGGCTGTGGCACCTGATTCACTTTTCAGCAGCTCAACTTCCTTTTCCAGTCTTTTTATGATTTTCTCATCATAGATCCATGAACTGTCGCTCATAATATTATCCTTAAGAAAATAAATATATACGTCTAAGGGACTTGAATACTTCTTTTTATCAACCGACAGACGATTAAATGAAAGCGTTAAACAAATCCCTTCATATTAATATTTTTAATACATTTCTCTTCTGTTCTCAATAGCTTTTAATATGGTAATATCATCGGAAAATTCCAGCAGCCCGCCGGTGGGGACACCACTGGCTATCCTTGTCATTTTCACATCAAAATCTTTCAGCAGTTTATGCACGTAAGTTGCGGTGGTTTCACCTTCAATGTCGGGATTCGTAGCTATTATCACCTCATCGACCTTGTTTTCATAAGCAAGATTAATGAGTCTCTGAAGGTTCAGCTCATCCGGACCTATTCCGTCCAACGGTGCAATTTTGCCTCCGAGAACATGGTATACACCTTTATATCTTCCGCTGGCTTCAATGACAAATATATCTTTGGGTTCCTCCACAACACAGACAACCCGTTTATCCCTGTATGAGTCTGCACAGATACTGCATAATTCACCGTCGGACAATCCGCCGCACTCTTTGCAGAATTTAATATTCTTTTTCAAATCAACAATACTGTCTGCAAGCTCTTTGACATCCCTTTCATTCATTTTCATGATATACATGGCAAGTCTCAGGGCTGTTTTTCGTCCGACACCGGGCAGCTTGCCCAATTCGAAAACACATTTGTCAAAACTCTTGATTTTTAGCATTTTTTAGAACATGCCGGGGATATTCATCCCCATTCCTCCGGTTATTTCTGACATTCTCTCCTGTACCATATCATGTGCTTTCTTCATCCCCTCATTAACAGCGGCAATAATGAGATCAGAAAGCATGTCCTTATCCTCGGGATTTATCACGTCATCTTCAATGTTGATTTCAATAAGCTCCTGTTTGCCGTTGACTTTAACATTAACCATGCCGCCGCCTGCGGATGCCTCTACAATTTCCTTGGCAGCCTCTTCCTGGACTTCTTCCATTTTCTTTTGCATTTTTTGTGCCTGTTTCATCATTTGCTGAATGTTCATTTTATATTCCTCCTGAATTTTTACTTATATATTTGGTATATTTTAAGCCGTGAAAACGGTTTAATTTTAAAAATTAAATTTAATCTATTTGTTAGCTTTGTAAACTGTTATATCCGTTACCTTGCCATTAAATTCATTTTTAATTTTATTGATCATCTCATTTTTATTTATTTCTTCTTTGGTTTTCTTCTCGTGATAGGTCTCAAGTTCCTGTTTTTTCTCATTCAGACCTTTTTTTTTACTGCCGTTTTCAATTACGATAGAAAGTTTTCTGTCATCACCGAAAAAATTACTGATGGCGTTTCTTATTATATCCAGATGCTCTTTTTTATTTACAATGTCGTAATGAAATCGTTTCGCCTCACTAAAGCCCACTTTGAAATTACTGCTGTCTGAAGTTATGATATAACCGTGACCAAGGTTTGCTGAAGTTGCCGGGTTTTGTTTGCTTATTTGCTCAAGCAGCTCATCCCACATCTTGTCGGTATCATTTAAATCTATTTTGCTGCCTGTGTTTTTATTCTGTGCTGTTGTTGTCTCACCAACAGTTTTGTTTTCAGGCGGAGTACCTGATTTAGGAACACCTGCAGAGGCATCAATGATTTTTGATATGTTTGTAGCTTTGTAGAGACCAAATTCGAAAACATATTGCTGCATATCATAAAATTTTAAGTCCTGTAACAGTTTCTGAAAAAGCTGAAACAGAACAAAAGCCCGATTTTCATCAATTTTTTCCATGATTTTTGTGAAATACCTGATTTCTTCTGAGGTGAGTTCCTTTTCGGGAAAACTGCCCGTGGCTTTGGCAAACATAATATGCTTCAAATATTCTATGAGCGTTTTTATGATAAAGATGTAGTCGAGCCCTTTCAGATTAATTTCTTCCGTATGTTTGACAACGGCTGCAATATCCTCTTCCAGCAGGAGCTCAAACAGGCGGTTTATAATGGTATAGTCCGAAAGACCGAGAAGATATGAGGCGTCCTGGATGTTAACGGTACCTCCGGAATAGGCCACAATTTGGTCCACCAGAGACAGAGCATCCCTCATACACCCTTCGGAATTGCGCATTATAACACTGACCGCGTCTTTATCGTGTTCTATATTTTCCTTTTGCAATACTCCGCTGAGATAGTCGTACATAAAATCTGCGGGTATCTTTTTGAAATCGTATCTTTGGCATCTTGAAAGTATTGTTGGCGGGATTCTGTGAGCGTCAGTTGTTGCCATTATAAATATTACATGCTCAGGGGGTTCCTCCAGTGTTTTCAATAGTGCGTTGAAAGCCGGTTCTGTGAGCATATGTACTTCATCTATAATATAAATTTTGTAATTGCATTTGGCTGGTATGAATCGGACGGATTCCCTGAGTTGCCTGATTTCATCAATTCCCCTGTTGGATGCTCCGTCTATTTCCATGACGTCCATGGAAGAGCCGTCTGTTATTTCTTCACATATTTCACAAGTGTTGCAGGGGTTCACGCCGTCGGGAGTTTTACAGTTAACGGCTTTTGCAAAAATACGAGCTGTACTTGTTTTGCCAACACCCCTGGGACCGGTAAAAAGATATGCGTGCGAAATCCTTCCCAGTTCAATCGCATTGCTGAGTGTTTTTACCACAAAGTCCTGTCCGACTATTTCGTGAAAATTCTGTGGTCTGTATTTTCTTGCTAAAGCCAAATACGCCATCTGCTTTATTCCTTTAAATTAGCTGATATGTCCCATTTTTGGGTTAAATATCCGGTTTAATGTGTTTCACATATTTACCAGCCTTAGGCTGGTGCTAGCGGATAAAAAATTGTACATTTTGTAAGATTTATTTATATAAGTTAATTTAGTTTAACAGAATAATCAATCATATTTTAGCATCTTTTGCAATAGTGAAAAGCTTTCTAGCGTCACCCCATTTTTCGCAGGCTTATGCCACGAGTACACTTTTTTTCCTTCTGAGAACAGGAATACCGTCAATGATTTCTCTTTCCCTATATCTTTCTAAATAATACGGTATCTTCATATAATACACTATTTCTGATTTATATTTTTTATCTCTAAATCTAAAAAGCCTCTTATTATAAGATAATAACATATTCCTGATACCGTCTGATATCCTGTAATGCATGAATGTGCACACTGTCTTATTCTTTGTATTATATTTCTCACGTCTCGACATTCTCTCAAGTTCCGCCGCTAACAATCTGTCTGATTCTATCCGGGACAATAAATTCCAGCAAAAAGATGCTATACCAAGCATTGTCTTTATAGAATCAAATTTTCTCACAAGGCATCTCTCTATGCCCAACTGCTGCTTCATAAATCTGAAACTCTCTTCTACCTTCCATCTTTTGAAATAACTCTTCACCCGGAAAAAGGCTTCCTTACTCTTTCTTATATGACCCTCGCAAAGAAGATAGACATAATTATCCTTTTCTGCCCCCTTAGCACTTATTACAGTTATAGGACGCCCCTTATAATAACATTTAGCATAACCATATGAAAAACTGTTCTTTTTGTAACGTTTGTTTATGACAGATTTGCATAACTTGGAAACAAGTATCTTCTTGCCTCTGTGAGTTACATGACGGTTACCAACGATTCTTATTATAAAACTCAGATCCTTTTTATAAAGATATTCCAATATAACTCCGGCATCATAGCCCCTGTCCATTACAAAAATACCCTTATCTTTGAATTTTGTCTCTATCACATCCAACAATTTTATTGTCTCATTGTTGGCACTCTTGAAATCAGGGGAGATGCTGCTGTGAATATCAAGATAAAGCGGTAACACTCTTTTGCTGGAAGTACTGTAACAAACTGCATGATTCAGAAAATAACCATTATTTATCCGTTTCTTTTTGCTGCTGCCATCACGAACCTTCGATATAAGCTCAAATGACTTGCCATAATCATGAACCAGATCCCCCTCATCCACTGATATTAGTACTCTCTCATCTTTTATCGTTTCTTCATAACAGCTGTGAATATTATATAAATTTGAAATTTTAAGCAGGGACGAATAGTTCTCTGTATTCCTTTGCAGCCTTTTTAGCGTATGTTTTACTTTGGTCTTTTCACTCAGATAGCCCGATATAGCTGTAAGATTTAGACTGCTTGTTGCGAAACAGCCCGGAATCATTTCCAATAAATATTTTTGCTGAGGCTTTGAAATATGTTCATTGAGATCGTGCACAACTTTTCTAATTTTTCCCTTCACATTTTCCACAGTTTCACTTATCATAAAATTCCTCCAGGTCGTTGTATTTGTTGCTTTTTTCTCGAAAATAACTATACACGATCCTGGAGGACTTCTCAACTCTAAATGCATGTCATTCAATATCTTTTGCAATAAAATGGGGTGATGCCAGTGAAAAGCTTTTTGGCGCCCTCCCATTTTTTCACATAATCATGATCATGCCAAAAAACGTTTATTTCATCACTTGTAGGAGTTAATTTAATGGGCATGGTAAATTTTGAAATTCAAAAATTTTTAAAAAATATTACTAATTACCAAAATTACGAGCATTTTGTCGGTAGCATAATCCGTTAAATCTCTTTTTTTTAAGGCATAATAAAATTTGACAAAAGATATTGATTTTTGTAACCGATAGAGTTACATTAAAATTAATGATTAAAAGTTTTGAGCATAAGGGTTTGGAAGAATATTTTTATGATGGATCTAAAAAAGGAATCAAGCCTCAGCATGCTCAAAAATTGGCAGATATTCTGGATAGGCTTGATGCTGCTAATGACATTAGGGATATGAATTATCCAGGGTCAGCACTGCATCAACTTAAAGGTAAAAATAAAGATTTCTGGGCTGTAAAAGTAACCGGAAACTGGAGAGTTACCTTTAGGTTTGGAGATGGCAATGCTGAAAGTGTTAACTATTTAGATTATCATTAAGAGGTGATTGTTGTGAGAATTAGGAAAAGACCTCCGGTACATCCGGGGGGTATATTGAAAAGGCAATATCTTGAAACTACATCGCTAACAATATCTGAGCTGTCTGAAAGGATTGGTGTGTCGAGGAAAACATTATCAAAAATTGTTAACGAGAAAGGTTCTGTTACTCCGGATATGGCACTTAGACTGGCAAAAGTTTTTGATACCACTCCAGAGCTTTGGCTAAACCTTCAGCAGAATTACGACTTATGGCATGCTTCTAATAACTCCAGTGATTGGAAAAATATCGAAACTATTGCCATGTAGTTCGATATTGCAAGGAATCTGAATTCTCTACTATGTTTGATTATCCATTTTTTTTCTTTGAAGAATCATACTAAATTCTTTGTTCAGAAAAAGGAGGCTTATTAAAGCTCTCCGCGTTATATTGAACTTAGGCATGCGCCCCTCCTTCAAAATCAAATTAAATTTATCTAAAAAATAATTTTCTACTTCGATTAAATCAAAAAAAGCTTGAAAAATCAGAGATTTCCGAGTAAGTTGTGATACCTTTATTTCATTAAATTCAGCAGGTGGATGATGAAAAACAAAAAAGATAAAGTGGAAGCCGTAGAGGTCAAATGTGTTAAATGCGGCAGAACACAGATTATCTATATCCCGAGAGAAGATATCCCCAAATGCCCCGACTGCAAAGTAAAAATGATAATTAACGAGCTTTTGGACGAAGGTAAGTCCTATTAATAAAATATTGTGGAGGATAGCATGAAAAAAGTAGTATTGAGTATTGTTCTGGTTTTTTTGATGGCGTTTTCTGTATTTGCCAATTCCAATGAACTTTGGGAACAGTCAACACTTAACAAGGTTATGAAGCGCGGTATTCTTCGTGTGGGAATGGAAGCAGGCTATATGCCCTTTGAAATCAAAAATAAGCAGGGTAAAATAATCGGATTTGATGTTGATATCGCAAAACTTATGGCAAAGGAGATGGGTGTGAAGCTTGAGCTTGTAAACACCGCGTGGGATGGAATTATTCCTGCACTTCTCACCAAGAAATTTGACATCATTATGTCAGGTATGACTATTACGCCGCAGAGAAATCTGCAGATCAACTTTGCCGATCCGGCTGTAGTTGTTGGTCAGACTATTCTTATTAGAAAAGAGCTGGCTGATGAAGTGGACAGTTACAGAGACTTGAACGATCCCAAATATACAATAGCTACAAAACTCGGTGTTACAGCAGATTTTGCCACAAAAAAATATATGCCGAAAGCCAAACTGAAACTTTTTGAAACGGAACCCGAGGCTGCAATGGAAGTGATTAACGGTAAAGCCGACGCTTTTGTTTATGACCTTCCTTACTGCGCAATTTTCTATGCTCAGCATAAAAAGCAGCTTGCTTTTCTTGATGAGCCTTTTACTTATGAGCCTCTTGCATGGGCAGTCAGAAAGGGTGACCCGGACTTTATCAATTGGCTCAATAACTTCCTTGCTCAAATCAAAGGTGACGGAAGATATGACATGATTTATAAGAAATGGTTTGAAAGCGATGCCTGGTTAGAGCAAGTTCAGTAGACTCAAGGACTTTAAGCAAATGCAGGGTAAAAAATACAATCTGTTCTGGAATTTTATTTTTGTACTGATTATCGTTTCCATCTGTTTCGGAGTTTATTATGCCTCCAAAAGGGTGGATTACATCTGGCGATGGGAACGATTGTTGCAGTATTTTGTTTATGAAGATGTCACCAATATAAGAACTCCGGTGGCGGGTAATGTTGAAATAACTGATAAAAAAATAAAAGTAATCCCTATGCAGGCAGGAGAACCGTATACCGTAAAAAAGTTTGAGACAAAGCAGGTTAGCGACGGTGATCTGGTTTTTGAAGGGGATGTATTAGCTTCAAATTCAAGAACAAGGGCCGGTCCGCTGTTGACCGGTCTTTATATGACCATCAAGATTTCCATTGTGGCGATTTTTTTTGCAATAATTATCGGTGTGCTTACGGGAATTGCAAGGATATCCAGCAATCCTGCTATTAAAAAGCTTGCCGTCACCTATATTGAACTGATAAGGGGTACTCCGCTTCTTGTACAGATCTTCATTTTTTACTTTTTTATAGGTACTATACTTAATCTTAGCCGTTTTACATCGGGCACTGCAGCCCTCGCCGTTTTTACAGGTGCATATATTGCCGAGATTGTAAGGGCTGGTATTCAGTCCATACCCAAAGGGCAGATGGAGGCTTCCCGGAGTCTCGGGATGAATTATTTCCAGGCAATGAGACACATAATAATGCCGCAGGCGTTAAAAAGAACGCTACCGCCTATGGCAGGACAGTTTATTTCGCTGATAAAGGATTCTTCGCTGGTTTCGGTAATTTCAATAACGGATCTTACCAAATCAGGAAGGGAGATTGTGACTTCAACCTTTTCACCTTTTGAGGTATGGTTTAGTGTTGCTCTTTTGTATTTGGTATTAACTTCGTCGTTGTCGTTTTTTGTTCAAATTTTGGAAAGGAGATTATCAGAGAGTGATTGATAGCAAAAAGATTATTATAGCCAAAGATGTTGTGAAAACATTTTCCAATGGTGTCAAAGCGCTGAAAAAAGTTTCAATGGATGTAAGTTACGGAGAAGTTGTGGTTGTTATCGGTCCCAGCGGATCAGGCAAATCAACCCTTCTTCGGACATTGAATTTTCTGGAACCGATTAATGGTGGTGAAATTATTATTGACGGTATTTCACTGACGGATCCGAAAACCAATATCAACAAGGTCAGGGAAGAGGTTGGTATGGTTTTTCAGCAGTTCAATCTGTTTCCGCATATGAATGCGTTGGAGAACATTACAATAGCTCCCACAACGGTAAGAAAAGTCTCAAAATCCGAAGCAGACAAGACAGCAATCCAGCTGCTTGAAAAGGTAGGACTTGCAGACAGGGCAACAAGTTTTCCCTCTCAGCTTTCCGGAGGGCAGCAGCAGAGGGTCGCCATAGCCCGGGCATTGGCAATGAAACCTAAAATTATGCTCTTTGATGAGCCCACAAGTGCCCTGGATCCTGAAATGATTGGGGAAGTGCTCGAGGTGATGAAAACACTTGCCAAGGAAGGTATGACTATGGTAGTTGTAACTCATGAGATGGGTTTTGCAAGAGAGGTTGCCGACAGAGTAATTTTTATGGATGAGGGTGAGATAATAGAAACGAACACACCTATAGAGCTTTTTAAAAACCCGGATAATGAGCGGCTTCAAAAATTCTTAAGTCAGATACTTTGATATGTTATTCAATAAAAAATATAATGTAACAATAAAAAACAGAAATATTACGCTGGAAGCAAAGTCCGGTACCAATCTTTATAAACTTCTGAAAGAAAATAATATTCCTGTTTCCTCTCTTTGTGACGGAAACGGTCAATGTGGCAAATGCAAGGTTAGAATATCTTCTCCCGGCGGCGGGGAAATCAATAAACCCACCAAAAAGGACCGTTTGATTTTAGCACTGATGAACCTTGAAAATGGCTACAGGCTTGCCTGTGAGTATATCATCAGATCGGATATTATTGTGGACACCGAAGAGTGGAATGTTTCCTCCGGCAAAGATCCGGATATACTTGGAGTAAAAAAGAAAAATAAAGAAACAGCGGAAGAAGAGCAAAAGCCTGCTGGAGTAACTGAAGAGAAAGAATACTCTACCTCTGAGGAAGATTACGAAAGTGAGGAATCTTCCGAATCTCAAAGTCAATCTGAGCCTCACACAGATTATGAACCTGATATAGCAGAAGATGAAGAGAAAACAAGCTCAGTTGAAGAGGATGAAGACCAGACTTACGGCGTCAGGGACGGGTTACTTCTTATACAATATCCCGGCGGTGTGAAATATTATGTGTATGCCGCAGGGATAAACAATATTGCCTCCGAAGGTCTGGTTAAAATCAATGAGCCGCTTACCGACATTATAGATAACAATATACTGTCTGACTTTATCCACGATAATATAGATATTCCCGATTTGGACAGAGTGATTATAATTCTGGACAAGGAATATTTTAACGGAGAAATATTTTTTAAGCTTATCAACTATCATTCATTTGAAATAGGAACGCTAAAGTGTGAAGTGTTGCAGCCCTACAGCGATCCTAAAAATCTGCTTACGTTTTTAAGACTTCTCAATTCCGTAAACGGTCAGAACCTTCAGGTTGCACTGGATAACCTGAGGTTTTCCTATTTTTTGAAAGATGGTATTTTTTACTTCTTAAATTCGGCATACGTTTCCGATACGATAAATATAGACAGACTGCTCACTACAGGTAAAAACCCTGTTATCGATGTTGCCGATGATCTGACTCATGTAACAATGAAGGACGATTTGAAGGAGCCGGATTCCATTGCTCTGCCCGCTCTGCTGAAAACAATTAAAATTCTCATGAGAATAGGCGCAGTCGATAACAATTTTGTTTTAAAAGACAGGAATGAATTGGTGGATGAGCTTAAACTGGAGCATCTAGTCAAGTTTTCCAAGAGAAATGAAGGGAATATGTTCTACATTTACAGGAAAAAGGATGTTGAAATATTTCTGAGTCAACAGATGCTTGACCAGCTGAGAGAGCTGAAAATATATCTGATGACACTGACTGATTTTGTCCAGAAAGAGCTGGGCAACATCGACAATATAATTATACAGAATCTTACACACTATGATTATCTGGTGAATAATCTTTTCGACTTATCTATACTGCCCAAATATTATTCCAAAAAGACAAAATTCTATTCCGGTGATCCAACTATTCTGGCTTCCAAATTTTTTACAGAGCAGGATGTTAAAACGTTTATTGAATCGCGAATAAGCGATCTGAGAGAAATTGAACTTTACAAAAATGAAGAGTTTAATAAAAGATATGATAAAATAGAGCGCAAACTTACTTCTTAAGTATCTCCGCTACAGCTTCCTTCAAATCTCTGGCTCTCACAGGTTTATTCAGGAATGAAACCACACCCATCTCTTTGGTCTTTTTGTATGTTTTGAATGTTCCGAATGCAGTGATTACAATTACTCTGGCTTCCGGATCGAAATTTCTAAGTTTTTCTATAAAAGTCATGCCGTCCATTTCAGGCATACGCAAATCTGTAACGATTACCTGATATTCTTTCCTTTCAGCTCTTTTAAGACCTTCCGCTCCATTTTCTGCAACATCCACATCGTAGCCGTCAATTCTCAGAACTTCCGCATAGCCGAGTCTGGTGTGCTCCTCATCATCTACTACCAAAACACTGTAATCATTCATATCACTCATCCGGATTACCTCTCACCGTCATATTTTATTATTTCACCGCTTTGATAGAGAGGGTAAATTGTTGAAATAGCGGTTTTGTAAATCAGCTGCTGCCTGTCTTCGTAAGTTGTGAGCAGTGTATAATCATCAAAGCCGACAAGTAAACCTTTTACCTTTACACCGTTTCGCAGGAAAGCAGTAATAGGAGACTTTGATTTCCTCACCTCGTTGAGAAAAATATCTTGCATGGGCGGGCGCATATGTTTGGGATGTTTCCCCTGATGCATCTGGTAGTAAATCTTGCTGATATATTCGATATCTATAACATTTCTTGCAGCGGCTATGGTAGCCAGGTCTTGCTTGTAAATATTTGTTTTGATATCGCAGTCATCTATAATTATATTGTACTGATCAAAACCGACAACTTTGCCTCTGAATCTCTCTTTATTCGATAAAATAAAAAGTAACGGCACGTCACGGGTACGCGCATTTTGCAAATAAACAAACTCGACCTGAGCGTATAAAGACATTTCCCCACCTATTAAATATCTCTATACTACAGACTTTTGTGTTTTTTGTCAACAAAATATCGTTCAGATTGCGCCTTGTTATAAACATTAAGATTGAAAATTCCGTTTGAGAAACTCTTTTATTTATTGACTTCATTATTATTTATTAGTATAAACTTCCTGTAAATTTCTTTCCTGCCGAGGTGGCGGAATTGGTAGACGCGCATGATTCAGGTTCATGTGGGCTAACGCCTGTGGGGGTTCGAGTCCCCCCCTCGGCACCATTATTCCTAATACCCGTTAACTAAAAGAATCTTTTTTTTGACTATAATTTCATTAATAATGCTATCTCCAATGGTGAGAAATGAAAATTGCAGTTTTCAGTGACACACATGGTAAATGGGACAGTATGTACGAACGGGCAAATAAGTCCGGAACTGATATAGTTCTGCATTGCGGTGACATAGAGCCTCTGAGAGTAAAAGAAGATTTGGATTACTTTCCCACTCCCACAAAATACAAAAAGCCTTATATAGATGGCACAAGGGAAATGGAATTTGCCAAATATTATGAAAAAGGTGAAGTTCCGATTCCTACCTATTTCATTTCCGGAAACCATGAAAACTGGAATTATCTATTTAAATATGTTGAAGGTCCGGTGAAATTATTGCAAAATTTGTTTTATCTTGGCTGCTTTGGCTATACAGAAATTAATGGAATAAAAATTGCAGGTTTTTCTAAAATTTTCGGGGAAAAAGACAGTGAGAGTTTTGTAGTTGATGAAAATACCGGGGAATATAAACCATATCGCTGGAATCCGGAATCTAAAAGAGACAATAGTCCTAAAAGAGCAAGTCATTACCATATTGCTGACCTGGAGAGTCTTGTCAAAATAACAAAAAATACTAACATAGATATTTTGCTTCTTCACGAAAATCCGAAAACCAAATGGCAAAAAAATAATATTGAGAGCGAATACGGAACAGATGATATCGATTTGCTTATTCAGGAGCTAAAACCAAAATATGCCTTTTGCGGGCATATGCACTTTAGAAATACTAATACAGAACGGTACCAAAACACTACACTGGTAAATATTGAAGAAAATGGCATGATCCTTTTAGAGTGCGGTGACGATGCGATTGTGCTTAGCTCTGAGTGAAAAACAAAATCGAAATAATATTAATGTAGATGCGTATAAAAAGTATTATGTGAGCCATAAAGCTTCCATAAGACATGATAAGTCTATAATTTACTTGTGGCTATTGAATATTCCGGCTCTAAAGTGCCAGGTGTCCGATATGAACTGAGCCAACCTTCTGGAACCAAGAGTTATTTAATTCCGATAGCAAAAACCAGCACCAGTAAAAATTTATTCTATCGACTTATTCAATTATTTATTGCAACTTTCGGGAATTTCTCCTGCAATTTTGCCTATTTTTAGTATGCAACAAATACGGAACTTCATCCATTTCAGTATTTAACGAATATTCCTATTTTGTTTTGAAGTAAGCGTCTTAACCCAATACTGTCAACACCGAAATAGAATTCCCCGAAATCACCGGTATGGTGTCCGAAAACGAGCGATATGCTGTCCGACTTACTCCGATACATGCAACTTATCCCAAATGCATAAATAAGCAGGATTTCACAATAGTCGTTTATGTACGATCTCCCTATAAAGGTATTTGTGCTAACGTGCATTATACTTTTTAAGGGATTTTATGAAAAATGGCTTTCTTTACCGGAACGCTGGCTCTATTTTGCCGGACAAGTGGCTCAATTTGACCCGGAATACTCAGGGTATTTTTGATATAAAATATAGGAATTTTTCGGCAAAAACGGTTAAAAAGTGGACCAAAAATACGCTGACTAAGGTATTTGCAATAACCAAAAAAATGGAAATTAGTGGAGGATATGCAGTCAAGGTACTGGACCCCTGAAAGATTGATAAAAAACTTAGAATGAAAACATTCGCCAGCTGATAAGATGTTTGATCATTTTTTGATGTGAAACTTTTTTATCTTTTTTCGATTTTGTCACACTAAATACCTTTAGGAAAGCAAATTTGTAACAAAATATACAGATATGCCAAACACTTATAAAAAATATTTTTATCACAGAAAACAGCACTATTGCAGCACATTTTGTTTTACATATGAAATGTTTTTTCCCTCAGGTTTTTCAATCAATTCATCATTGAGGTATATGAGGTTTTCGACTGCAGCAAAGAGTTGCAGAGCATTCAGTCTGGTGTATAAAACGATAATTAACAGAAAAAAATTGACAGCTATTCTATAATTTTCTATACTATTTCGGAGTGGCATTCCAGAATAGTGTGGAGATTGTATATGTTTTTTGAAAGACAGATATATTCAACATTAAAAGGTCACATCGAAAATAAGAAGGCTACTATCCTTATCGGTCCAAGACAAGTTGGCAAAACAACACTAATGAAACAACTCAATCTTGATTTGCAAACAAAATACAAATGCCTGTACATAGATTTGGATATATACTCGCAGTACGAAAAGATATACTCTTATGAAAACCTGATAAATACACTAACTTTAAATGGCTATGAAAATAATAATGAGCAGAAATTTATATTATTCCTGGATGAATTCCAAAAATACAGTGATGTAAGCAATATTATAAAAAATATTGTTGATCACCATCCGAATATAAAAGTTTTTGCATCAGGTTCTTCAAGTCTGGCAATAAATAACAATATACAGGAAAGCCTTGCCGGACGCAAAAGGGTTGTTCATGTTTATCCTTTATCTTTTGAAGAGTTTTTAAACTTTAAAGAAAAAAATGACCTGATAGGTCAATTGCACAAAGCTGCTGATATAAAATCAGACTCCCTCCCGACCTTGATGCCGGAGCTTTATAAGGAACTGAAAGAATTCCTTATCTTCGGCGGTTATCCTGAAGTAGCACTGTCTGCGCAAAACGAAAAAAAGGAGGTTCTTGAGTCCATCTTTGACCTTTATGTAAAAAAGGATCTTGTTGATTTTCTGGATATAGACAAAATAAAAAATGCAAAAATGCTTATCAACCATCTTGCTTTAAATCACGGTCAGGAAATCAATTACAATAAACTTGGACAAGTAGCATCTCTTGATAGCAAAACCTCAAAAAATTATGTGGAAATTTTAAAAGAAACATTTTTAATTACTCTTTTAAGCCCTTGGTATACCAATAAAAACAAAGAGCTTACAAAAACGCCAAAAGTATATTTTATTGATAACGGAGTCAGGAATTACTTTATAAACAATTTTAATAAAACTGAGATAAGAAATGACTCTTCATTCTTATTTGAAAGCTTTGTTATTTCTGAGCTTCTTAAAAAAGGTATTCCTGCTAATAACATCAAATTCTGGAGATCAAAAAACAAGCAGGAAATAGATCTGATTTTGGATGATGGCGGTGCAGTGAAACCTATTGAAATTAAGTACAAAAACAATATTAAAAAATCTGATTTCACTGGGCTGAAGAATTTTATGAGCAATTATTCGAACTATGACCATGGGTACTTAATAAATACTCAAACAAACAAATCAGTATCAGAAAACATTACAATGCTTTCGCCTTTTGAACTAGACAACTTATGCTTATAGCTTTTATATGTCAAAGTTGCGAAAAACATGTAATTTTCCTATTATTCTTTTTCGATTTTTGATAAAGCAACAATTTTTCTGCAAATTCATGATTTCTCCAAATTGATATGGACCCTGTTTGTTTTCCATTCACCACTAATCTCAAAAACAATAGCCTTAACATGCCTTAATAAAGACTCTGTATTTGGAAAAATGGTAGCTGTCCTTATTCTTTTTTTATTTCACGTTTCAGCCTCTCTACTCCGTTTGTTGTCCTTAGAAGCCTTCTGTGGGCAACAGGAAAATTAAAAAATGCTAAAGAAACCACTCTTGAAAACAACCTGACTATTCGGCTTATTTCTCCAGCGTACTTCATTGCATCAAAATTGTATGTTTTTCGCTCCTCAGTCCTCTATACTTAGCACTCATCACAAATCCCATTGACATATAGCTTGTTGGATATATAATTAGATATACTTAAGCAGGAGGTTACTATGCCCACTGTAAAAAAACTTATCTCTTTTGATGAATCTGTAGCAAATGAATTGGAGATAGTATCCAAAGCTTTGAATAAAAGCCAGAAGGAGATTGTTGAATCAGCTCTGGATTTTTACTTCGACTATACCGATGGTATTATTGCTGACAAAATTACAGATGATATAAAAGCCGGTAAAATGAAGGTTTATGACGAAATCGAAGTTTATAAGAATCTGGGGATAGACATTGAAAATTCTGAAGATTAAATATTCGGAATTTGCTGTAAAAGATCTAAAAAACTTTAATCCGGCTGAAAGGCAACTTGTTGTCAAAAAAATTCACTATCTGGCGAAAAATTTTGATGAACTAAAAAAATCAAAGAAAATTACAGAGTTGAAAGGCACAAAATACAAAGGTCAATATCGTTTTGTTGTTGCGAGAAAAATCAGAGTTATCTTTAGAGTCGAAAAAGATGATTTGGTTTTATTGGTGCTTAGAGCAGGAAAAAGAAAAGACATCTATAAGTAAATCTTTTTTACTTTCACTTTCACGTCCCACATCTCACATTTCACACTTTATGCGTCACGCACTTGTCCCCTTACGTCGAGCTTGCGAATAGATCAACCGCCTTGCCCCTTGTCCCTCGGCCCTTTGAACTGTAAAATATGCTAAACTGCCTCAACCATCTCAACTTGTTCTTGCTCTCACTCTCACTTTCACACCTTACGCCTTACGTATTACGCTTTACGGCTTACGTTCAACATTGAACATTGAACTTTCTCTGCTTAGCACTAACACTTTCTTGAATTTTGACCGAAAAAACTTTATTGTTAAGATATGAAAAAAGATATCGATATCGAAAAGCTTAAAGAAGAGATTGTTGAGCGTTTAAAGCCGCTGAATCCGGACAAAATCATATTGTTTGGCAGCTACGCATACGGGACTCCAAATGAAGAGAGTGATATAGATTTGTTTTTGTTAAAAGACGATCTGGACATGAGAGAATCAAGAAAATACGAATTAAAAGCAATGAGATCTCTTAGGGATCTTCGAAAAAAAATAAAATTAACGGAATAGATATTTTATCTGCGCCTACCAGCTTTGTTAGCCAAAGGGAAGATTATTTTTATAAGGTGGATATTTTGCAAAAAGGCAAGGTGCTTTATGAACAAAAGAGCAGCTAAGGAGTGGCTCACAAAAGCCTGGCATAATTTAAGTGGTGCAATCCTTTTCTATGAAGCTGACCACTATAGTGATGTTACAGCGGTTGAAATTCACTATGCAGTTGAGAAAACTTTAAAATCCTTCCCTGGCTTATGAAAATCAAAAAATACTGAGAACACATGACTTATATACGTTATATCAAGAAGTTGAGCATTTTGTTAATTTAAATGATTTTTTAGACTTGCTTGAGCAAATCACAAAGTACCATATAGAAGAAGCATATCCCCAACACGGAAGACCTATGCCTTCTCAGAATGAAATAAAAGAGGCTTTGAATTTTGCTGCTGATATTTTTGACAGAGTCTGTAAAATACTGGATATGAGACTTTTGAATAATTGGGATATTGTCGCCCTGAACTTGTTTCAGGGTCTCATAATTTATTGATAATACGAGATGCTGAAATAAATTCAGCATGACAAATAGAGTTGTTCAAAAGTCTCGATATTGATAAAGCTGAAATAATGAAACGGTAGGAATGAGTGAATGTGAATGTGAATGTGGGAGTGAGGCAGTATTAGTGATTGTGCCGGGGCTTTTTGGAGTTTGAAATTTTTTTTTGTAAAAGGAGTGATAAAATGGATCAATTGACTAAGTACATTGTAGCATTGACAAACTTATATGGCATTGTGGACAAAGATAAGGTTGTGGAAATTTACAACAGCCAGAATGAAGATCAAATCAGCACCGAAGATGTAGAAAAATTTACGATGAAACCATTGAAAGATGTGATTGCTTCTGAATCTGTTGGTGTCCATAAGGGTTACTTCGCTCATGAAATGATACTTGAGTTTGATGAATTTGATATGCTGTTAGGAAAAAAAGCAGGTAAACCTTATTATGTCCCGGACAAAGAGAAACTTCTTAAATATACAAATGAATTTTACTTTGAAAAAAATGAACAGTTTAAGGAATTGGTAAATTATGTGAAAGATGAATTTTTTGAGGGTGATATAAGAGATGCCGAGGACTTTTGTGCAGAGATTCAGTTAATTTGCCAGGATGGATTTGATTTGAAAACTGTCATGCATAATTTTGAAAGAATGGACATTGTTTTTGAAGGTCCTGAGCAGGTAGATAAGGTTATGCAGTTAGTGAGAGACCTAGCCAATAATACCAGAATGCGGGAAAACAATGGATTCACACCTCGGGAAGTTTTAAGAAAATTTGAGAGCAAAAGTTAAAACTGTTACTGGGTGAAGAGCCATACCTATATGAGGCGGCTGATGATACTACAAGCATGGTGAAAAAGCCTGCCAAAAATCCCGGTCTAAAGTCGGTAGAAATGATTTATGCCCATGTGGCAGCGGTAAAAAATACAAAAAGTGCTGTCTGAATTAATTTGAAATATAGAATTCATATTCACGCATTGCAGTTTTTTGTTTCATCAACAAATGCTATAAAAAGAAAATATCAAATATAACAATTAATAACAAGGAATTGCAACAAATATACTACGAATAACTACAAGAGGCAGGAAATCACAAACATCCTAAACTCCCTCAACCTCATCAACTCTCTCAACCGTTTCAACCCCCTCAACCTTCTCAACCTCTGCCTCTGCCTCTACCTTCTCACGTCTCACATTTTACGTCTTACGTTCCTGCAAACTTAACACTTAGCACTTAACACTTAACACTTAATACTAACCAATTTTTCTCCTTGACTCTCCCTTCTTTTTTGGTAGAATCAGTCTTGTTTTTGACAAATTCTGTTATATTTGGTGGTTAAGTTGAGTACGAATGTTAGTACAGTAAACAATATTATTGGTGCCAATTCCGGTTTGAAAGGTGTTTTGGATAAAATCCATGAGTACGCACATCTTGATCAGCCTATTACACTTTTGGCAGAGAACGGAGCCGGCAAGGAGGCTATAGCAAGGGCTATACATAAGGCTTCCAAAAGATCCTCAGCTACATTTATCAGGGTAAACTGTGCTTCCGTACCAAAAAGCCTGCAGTGGGAATATCTATTCGGTGATAACAATGCACAAAGCAGAGAAAACATGGGTTGGTTCGGTAAAGCACACAGAGGTACTCTTCTTCTTGATGAAATAGGCTCACTTTCAATAGATTCTCAATATACACTGCTTGGGATAATATCAAACGGTACTATTACCAACAAATCGGGCAAACCGACAAACATTGACGTCAGGCTTGTGGTGTCAGTCAGCAATAATATTGAAGAAATGATCAACAAAGATCTCTTTCTGTCAGAATTATGGGAGCGTTTATCCGTTTTTACCATTGAAATTCCACCTTTGAGAAAACGTCTGGACGATATAGCCGATCTGGCTGATTATTTTGCAAAAAGAGCTGCAGAGAGACTGGGTTTTTATCCACGATCTCTCTCGGAATACGATGTTAAAATTTTAAAATCCTACAGGTGGCCGGGTAATGTGAGAGAACTTGCTTCGGTAATGGAGCGGGCGGTTATACTTGGCGAAGGTAGATCGCTAAAAATAAAAGAGGCTTTGGGCGGAGGCTTTGAAGATATTTCTGAGCTAAAACCTTTGGATACAGTTATTAAAAATCATATAGAGAAAGTTCTGAAACACTGTAAGGGCAAGGTAGAGGGCAAAGATGGCGCCGCTCATCTTTTACAGATTAATCCCAATACACTGCGTGGAAAGATGAAAAAGCTGAATATCGATCCCAACGAATTCAGGGAGGAAAATAAATGACTCCTGAAATTGCTTTCACGCTTATAATTTTACTTCTGATGATTTTTGGGATGGTTTTTGAGTGGTTTGCTCCTGATGTGATAATGTTCAGCGCACTGGGGATTTTTCTGTTAACGGGGATACTGGATCCTGTTGAGGCTCTCAGCGGCTTTTCCAATAAAGGTATGATGACTGTCGCTGTCTTGTTTCCCATAGCCTTTGCCGTACAAAAATCCGGATTTCTGTCTGCTATGGCAGATCGTTTTATAGGTAAAGCCAAAGACGGTCGAAAATCCCTTCTTAAAATTATGCTTCCTGTATTCGGTCTTTCTTCCTTTTTAAATAATACACCAGTGGTGGCAATGTTTATCCCTACGGTAAGAGACTGGGCATTGAAGAGCAAAATTTCACCTTCCAAGTTCCTGATTCCTCTTTCCTATGCTTCCATTTTCGGCGGTATCTGTACTCTTATAGGTACTTCAACCAATCTTGTTGTAAGCGGGATGCTGTATGATTACAGAAACATTTCACTTAATATTTTTGATATTACACTGATAGGTGTTCCCTGTGCCATTGCAGGCTTTGCATTTATGATGTTTATCGGTCACAAGTTGCTGCCAAACAAACCCGATCTTCTTAATTCGTTTGCCAAAGCCGGTATTGAATACCTTTATGAAATGAAAGTAAAAGGAGAAAATCTTGCAGGCAAAACGATTGAAGCTGCAGGTTTGAGGAATTTAGAGGATATTTATCTTGTAACGCTTGTCAGAAATGGAAGTCAGATTACACCGGTAAAACCAACGGAAAAATTATATAAAGATGATATACTTCTTTTCTCAGGCAAAGCTGACGGTATTAAGAAATTACAGGCTGTAGAAGGGCTTGAGCCCATACATGATGATGATTTTTGCAGAGAGTTGCTGGAGAAAGGCAAGGCAAGATTTACGGAAGTTGTTGTCTCAAATTCTTCCCCAATGCTTGATAAGACAATTAAAGAGGGCAATTTCAGAAGCCGCTACGACGCAGCGGTGGTCGCTGTACACAGACATGGGGAAAAACTGAATGAAGGTATAGGTAATCTGAAGCTGAAAGCCGGTGACACGTTACTGTTGATCACGGGTGATGATTTTATAAATATCTGGAGTGGTTCCAGAGATTTTTACCTTATAAGCAAGGGTGATAAAATACCGGTGGTGGATAAGCGCAAATCATGGATATCGCTTATTTCGGTACTGGCAATGATATTGTCTGCAACTTTTGGAATTACAAGTATTTTCACAGCGGCATTTGTGGTCTTGGTGGTTCTTTTGCTCACAAAAACACTTTCTGTATTTGAGGCGAGAAGGTCGCTGGAGTTAAATGTTATAATAGTGATTGCTGCAGCCCTCGGTGTGAGCAAAGCACTGGAGCAGACGGGAACAGCCGGCTATCTGGCTTCTTTTATTGTTAATTCTGTGGGAAGCTTTGGAAATATCGGTTATCTGGCTGCTATATATTTCTCAACGACCCTTTTGACTGAAATTATTACCAATAATGCAGCAGCAGCCCTGGTATTCCCCATAGCCATGTCACTTTCTGCACAATTAGGGCTTAGCCCTATGCCCTTTGCCATGGCTATCGCCGTTGCAGCCTCAGCCAGTTTTTCCACACCTCTGGGGTATCAGACAAACCTTATGGTGTATGGTCCTGGTGGTTATAAATTCAGTGATTTTCTGAAAATAGGAATTCCTCTGAATTTAACATATATGGTAATTTCAGTAATATTAATACCGTTTATATGGAGTTTTTAATGTGCCCCACTAAGCATAATTGCATATTTATTTAGCATATAGCATTTAGTAAATGAGATCTCTCCACTCCACTCCGTTACGGTCGAGATGACAGGACTTTATGTCATTCCGAGTGGAACGAAGTGGAACCGAGGAATCTCTATTCTTATATAACAAATATATCTGCGTTTCTGCTTAACATCGGTCAAAGACCGATTAGCAGCTATGTAAATAGCTAAATTTGACGAAGTCAATAAATTTAATGTGTTCCATATATTTACCAGTCTCAGGATGGTGCTAGATGACAAAAGATTTGATGGAAGAAATTATCCGGGTTGCAGTTGAAGCCGGTGACAGGATCATGAAAATTTATGAAGGTGATATTCAGGTTGAGCACAAGGATGATTCCAGCCCTCTTACTGAGGCTGACAGGCGCTCTCACGAACATATTGTTTCCGAGCTTAAAAAGATAACGCCTGAAATTCCAATTTTATCCGAGGAATCTGCGGATATCAGCTGGCAAGAGAGAAAAAGATGGGATGAATACTGGCTTGTGGATCCCCTGGACGGCACAAAAGAATTTATAAAAAAGAACGGTGAATTTACCGTAAATATAGCTTTGATAAAAGAAAATACTCCCGTTGCAGGTGTTGTAATTATTCCTGCTCAAAATCTGATTTATCTGGCTGATATAAAAAACGGATCCTTTAGAAGAGATTATGACGGAAGTGAAATAAAGTTGACGGCTAATAATAATCTAAACACAAATAAGCTGAAAATCGTTGGCAGCAGATCCCATCAGAGTGAGCTTATGCAGACATTTGTTTCAAATTTTCAAAAATACGAAATTGTGGCTGCGGGGAGCTCTCTTAAATTCTGTCTTCTGGCAGAAGGCAAAGCCGATGTTTATCCGAGATTCGGGCCCACATCCGAGTGGGATACAGCAGCCGGGCAGTGTGTGCTGGAATGCGCGGGCGGTGTTGTTTTCGATAATGAGGGAAATAAATTGCAATATAATACAAAAGATTCCGTACTAAATCCGTACTTTATCGGAATGAGAGAATATGATGAAACTGTTTTAAACTGCTTCAAAAGCTTAACGCTTAGTACTTAACACTTAGTACTTAGCACTAATAAAGGAGAATTTTTATGATTTCCGATTACAAACTTACACATTTAAAAGAGCTTGAAGCCGAAAGTATCCATATTATACGGGAAGCGGTGGCTGAATCCGAAAATCCAGTCATGCTTTATTCTATAGGTAAAGATTCTTCAGTGATGCTGCATCTTGCCTTAAAGGCTTTTTACCCTGGGAAGCCGCCTTTTCCGCTTATGCATGTGGATACAACATGGAAATTCAGCGATATGATAACATTTCGGGACCGCAGGGCTGAAGAGCTGGGGCTGGACTTGTTGGTATACTCAAATGAAGAAGGGATCAAACAGAATATCAATCCCTTTATCCATGGCAGTAAGGTGCACACAGATGTTATGAAAACTGAAGCCCTGAAAAAAGCTTTGGATAAATACAAATTTGATGCAGTTTTCGGTGGTGCCCGAAGGGACGAGGAGAAATCCAGGGCAAAAGAGCGTGTTTTCTCATTCAGAGATGAAAAACACCGCTGGGATCCCAAAAATCAGCGCCCGGAGCTCTGGAATATTTACAATTGTAAAATCAAAAAAGGTGAAAGTATAAGGGTATTTCCTTTATCAAACTGGACAGAGCTGGATGTATGGCTTTACGTTTATCTGGAAAATATCCCCGTTGTACCGCTGTATCTTGCCAAAAAACGACCGGTTGTGGAAAGGGACGGTGTGTTGATTATGGTGGATGATGACAGAATGCCCATCGGTGAGGATGAAACAATAAAAGAGGAAATGGTTCGATTCAGGACACTTGGCTGCTATCCACTCACCGGCGCGATTAAATCCAATGCGACCACACTCCCCGAAGTGATACAGGAAATGCTTCTGACAAAGGTTTCCGAGCGTCAGGGCAGAGTGATCGATTTTGACCAGGCAGGCTCGATGGAGAAGAAAAAGATAGAAGGGTATTTTTAGTGTTAAGCGCTAAGTGTTAAGTGTTAAGCGCTAAGTATAAAGGAGAAAAGCGGTGAAGTGTGAAAATCTTGATGTTTGGAAAAGAAGCTGCCGATTATCAGTCGGTATTTATCAGTATTTTCAAGATTCCAAAGATTATGGATTTAAAGACCAAATTACCAGAAGCAGCCTGTCCATCGCTTCAAATATAGCCGAAGGAATGGAAAAAGCTTCCAAAAAAGAGAGTATAAAGTTCCTGGATATTGCGAAGGGCAAAGGGCTAAGCGTTAAGCGTTAAGCGTTAAGTGTTAAGTACTTACTTAGTACTTAAAACTTAGCGCTTAGTACTTGGAACTTAGCACTTGGAATTTAACACTTAGCACTTAATGCTTAACACTAACACCGGAGGTTTTTTAAATGAGTCACCAATCAGATCTGATAGAAAAAGATATTCTGGCTTACCTGAAGGAACATGAAGAGAAGGAACTTTTAAGGTTTATAACATGCGGTAGTGTGGATGATGGCAAGAGTACGCTGATCGGCAGGCTACTGCACGATTCCAAGCTTATATTCGAGGATCAGCTGGATTCAATAAAAAAAGACAGTAAGTATAAAGGCTCTTCAGACGACAATCTGGATTTGGCACTTATTGTGGACGGTTTACAGGCGGAAAGGGAACAGGGAATTACCATTGATGTTGCCTACAGATATTTTTCCACAAAAAAAAGGAAATTTATCATTGCTGATACTCCGGGACACGAACAGTATACGAGAAATATGGCAACAGGCGCCTCCAATGCCGAGTTGGCCGTTATCCTTATGGACGCTTCCAAAGGGGTTTTGCCCCAGACCAAAAGGCATACATTCATTACCAGACTTCTCGGTATAAAATACCTGCTTGTTGCTGTGAACAAAATGGATCTTGTTGATTACAGCGAAGATGTTTTCAAACAAATTCAGAAAGATTATATGGACCTGCTTCCCCGGATTGAAAGCGGTCAGGAAAAGCCGGAGGTTGTCTTTGTACCCATCTCTGCTCTTAAAGGGGACAATGTTGTCAATCTCAGTGACAAGACACCGTGGTACGAAGGGGAGAGTCTGCTGTATAATCTTGAGAATATAAAGGTTGATGCCAATATAAATTTGAAGGATTTCAGGTTTCCCGTGCAGTATGTCAACAGACCTCATTCTTCTTTCCGCGGTTATTCGGGTATGGTGGCATCAGGGACAATAAAGGCGGGTGAAAAGGTTACAGTTTTGCCTTCAAGAAAAGAATCCGTTGTAAAAGAAGTAATTCCTGCCTATCACTCGGAAACCGAAAAAAAAGACTCACTGCAGACTATGGAAGTAGCGTGGCCTCCGATGTCTATTACTCTGACTTTGGAGGACGAATTGGATATCAGCAGGGGCGATATGATAGTCAAATCCGAAAATATCCCCGAGGTCAGCGATTCCTTTTACGCAATGGTCATATGGATGAATGAAAACCCTTTGGTGAAAAACAGACAGTATGACATTAAAAGAGCGTCCACCTATACAAGCGGCTATGTTGAGGAGATATTATACAAGGTCGATGTCAATACACTGCAAAAACAGGATGCCGACTCACTCAATCTGAACGAAATCGGATACTGTAAAATCCATCTCACTTCCCAGATTGCTTATGACAAATATGTGGATCATAAACAGACGGGAAGTTTTATTTTCATAGACAGACTCACCAATGTAACCTCCGGTGCAGGTCTCATTAAAGATAAAGCTGAAAGCAGGAATGTTGTATGGCATGACACCAATGTGAGCAAAGAGGACCGTATTGCAATAAAAGGTCACAGACCCTGCATATTGTGGTTTACCGGTTTAAGCGGCGCAGGCAAGTCAACAATTGCGGGGGCGGTTGAATCCTATCTAAACCAAAACGGCGTGCATACTTATCTTCTGGATGGTGATAATGTCAGGCACGGATTGAATAAAGATCTGGGATTTTCAGAAGCCGACCGTGAAGAAAATATCAGGAGAATAGGTGAAGTTGCAAAGCTTTTTTTGGATGCAGGTGTGGTTGTTCTTACTTCATTTATTTCCCCTTTCAGAAGTGACAGGGACAATGTGCGCAATATCGTAAATGATGAGGAATTTATGGAAGTTTTTGTGGATACGCCGCTGGAGGTTTGTGAAGAAAGGGATCCCAAAGGGCTTTACAAAAGAGCCAGAGCCGGGGAAATAAAAGAATTTACCGGTGTTGATTCTCCGTATGAAGAGCCGCTAAACCCGGAAATTCATCTGGACACAAAAGATCTCAGCGTTGATAAAGCCGTGGAAAAAGTTATCAAACACCTTAAAGGCACCGGAATAATAAATTTTTAAGGGTGGGTAGCTGGTGTGAGTGTTAGTGTTCGTGTTCGTGTGAGTGAAAACAGGTTGATAAAGTTGAAGGGTCTGCAAATGACCTTTTAGAAAAAACAGCAAAAAATAATTGAAAAAGAATTATTATCTCATGAAATACAAAAGTAGTGAACTACCCCGCCTTATAGAAGGCGAGGCTTCCTGCTTCAACGGGTGATAACTCGTAGACTGAGGTTTTCCCCATTCCGCCGTCATGGCACTCTCCACAGGCGTTAATTCGGGTAGTTCCTACCCTACTCAGACCTATATTTCTAAGATTAATACTGGCATTTATGTCACGGTCATGTCTAATACCACACTCAGGACATTGCCATCTTCTGTGGGACAATTGCAATGTCTTATTTTTATAACCACATACATGGCATATTTTAGTGCTTGGGTAATACCTGTCAGCCGTAACAAGAGCCCTGCCATACCATTCAGACTTATATCGCAGTAATGTTGTGAAAATTTGTATCGCTTCAATGAAAATGGGACAAAAATCTAATAAGGCAACAAATCTCACATGATTGTTGACTGTATTAAGCAAAAGGTCTATTCTTATGCTTATTATAATAAGCATAAAGAGGTGATGGCTTGTTGGAAATTCTGAGGGAACGTTTTTTATCACTACTGCCACGGTTTGATATTAAGTATAAAAGATATTTTTTTGAGCAAGTCGATTTTAAAGATAAACTTATAGGTATCTTAGGTGCCAGAGGAATCGGCAAAACAACTTTTCTGTTTCAGTTTTTAAAAGAAAATAATGTGGATTTATCCAAAAAGCTATACATATCTGCTGATTCTATAGAGATTAGCAATATTTCTTTGTTTGACCTTGCGAAAGAATTTTCTATGAAAGGCGGGGAAGTTTTAGTTCTTGATGAAATACATAAGTATCCGGAGTTTCAGCGCCACCTTAAACAGATTTATGACTTTTTGGATCTGAAAGTTCTCTTTTCAGGCTCCTCTGCATTAAGATTGGAGAATGCTAAAACCGATTTAAGCAGAAGAGCGGTTTTGTACCGATTAAAAGGTTTGTCTTTCAGAGAATATCTTGAATTGAAAACCGGATTAAATTTTAGCAGCTGTTCCATATCAGAATTAGTTAATAATCATATGGAAATAGCTTATGATGTGATGAATCACATAAAGCCACTGGAATATTTTTCAGAATACTTAAAAAAAGGTTTTTATCCTTTTTATTTTGAAAATCCGCAAACATATTACAATAAATTAGAAGAAGCTATAAATATTGTTATTGAGTCGGATTTGCCGATTTTGTTTAAGATTGAGCCCAAAAATATTATTAAGCTTAAAAAGCTTGTAAAACTAATATGTATGTCAGAACCATATGAGCTAAATTTAACAAAACTGGCACAAAAAGCAGGTTTAAACAGGAACACTTTGTATCATTACATTGATTATTTGGACAAAGGGAATTTATTGAATATTTTAAAACCGGCTGTAAAAGGTGATGCAATATTCACGAAACCGGAAAAAATATTTCTCAATAACACGAATCTTAATTTCTGTTACTGTGAAAACCAAAAAACAGGAACAATCCGAGAGACTTTTGTTGTTTCACAGTTAAGGAATTTTTATCATTTAAGTTATCCTAAAAAGGGAGACCTTTTAATTGATGGCAAGTACCTTATAGAGATAGGTGGGAAAAACAAAAATTTCAACCAGATTAAAGATACTGAAAACGGTTATGTAGTGGCGGATGATATAGAAATAGGCAGCGGAAACAAGATTCCCCTTTGGCTTTTTGGCTTTTTGTATTAAGGAAATGTGAGCCGGAGGAAAGCCGTGATGCGTGAATGTGAGAGTGGAAGTGACAGTGAGAGAATATATGGATATATTTGTTATATAAAAGAAGGGATTCCTCGATTCCTCCGCCCAAGGGCGGATCTGCTCAGAATGAGATTTTCCCCGTTCGAGGAGCCAGAAAACTGTCACCTCTTGCCTGGTTAAATGCCGCAGGCAATCAGCAGAGCTGATATTTAACGGGGCGACCGAAGCGGAGAGGTCTCTCCCGTAAGAAAAGATATAGCAAACAAATATGCAAGTGTGCTTATGAAAACGTAGAGCCCGGCCTCGGTAAAGATTTTGCAGTTGAAGTGTATTCAGCAGTCCAGCGTGCTCTTGCTTATCCGCGTGCCTGGACAATCATTGATGGGCAAATACGACGTTCTTTGGTGCAGCGGTTTCCTTATGGTGTTTTGTATTCTGAGGAAAGTGATGGAATTCTGATCGTTGGAATAATGCACTTGCATAGGGATCCGGACTACTGGAAAGGACGTATGTGAATTGAGTTTTTCCCTCTACCTCTACCTCAACCTCTACCTGTCTCACTCCCACGCCCACTTTCACGTCTCACGTTTCACGTCCCCCATCCCCCGTTTCACCCGGATTTTAAAGTTGAAAAACATTGTACAACCATTTATTATATAATTACTTGTAAATATTTAGAGTATTGCAACTACGAATATTACATAAATTACGAGAAGCATCGAAAGAAAGGATATAAGTGTATGTTATTGATGCTTTATCTGAGCCAGGTACCGTAATAAAATAGGCTGAAAATGATTAGAAAAAAGTATAGCCATTGTTCGGAACAAAGACTTTCTGTAGGTGAGGTGATAATATGAAGATTAAAGATTTAATAGAGGAAGCAGAGTCTCTTCCTGTCGAGCAGCGGACTATGGTGGTTGACTCACTTCTTCGCAGTCTCAATCCACCGGAGTCGGAAATTGACAAAAAATGGGCAGCAGTTGCACGAAAACGTCGTGAAGAGATTCACTCGGGTGCCACTGCAGCTGTTCCAGGGGAACAGGTTTTTGGGAAGATTTGGAAAAAATTTGAAGGATGAGTATTCATTTTCATCCCGACGCGGAAGCTGAGTTTTCAGCAGCCATCCAATACTATGAAAACGTAGAAATTTTTAATATATAGATAGAGATTCCTCGGTTCCACTCGGAATGACAACCACCTGCATAATGTCATCTCGACCGGAACGGGGTGGAGCGGAGAGATCTCAACCGTTGTTTGAAAAAAGACCTCTTGATGTAATAGCCTGCGGGCGAAGTGTGAAATCTCTACTGCAAGAAACGATATAACAAACAAATATGCAAGTGTGCTTATGAAAACGTAGAGCCCGGCCTCGGTAAAGATTTTGCAGTTGAAGTGTATTCAGCAGTCCAGCGTGCTCTTGCTTATCCGCGTGCCTGGACGATCATTGATGGGCAAATACGACGTTCTTTGGTGCAGCGGTTTCCTTATGGTGTTTTGTATTCTGAGGAAAGTGATGGAATTCTGATCGTTGGAATAATGCACTTGCATAGGGATCCGGATTACTGGAAGGGACGTATGTGAATTGAGTTTTTCCCTCTACCTCTACCTCAACCTCTACCTGTCTCACACTCACGCTCACATCCACTTGAGCCTTGTCCCTGTAAACTTAGCTCTTAACACTTAACACTTAGCACTTAGCGCTAATACAATCCTTATTGCAAAATATTTTCAGCATTACTATAATTACTTAAAGTAGTTATAATAAAAGGAGTGTCATTATGGCCACTGTAAAAAAAGAACGCACAAAAAAACAAGTGCTTGAATATCTGGGGGAACTGAAACCAGAATTGAAAAGGCTTTTTGGTATAAATGAGATAGCTGTTTTTGGATCTTTTGCCAGGGATGATGAGCCTGGATATAATGATATTGATATAATAATTATTGACATGGATAGAAAAAATGGCTTTTTAATTGCAAAAGCTAAAAGATATCTGATGGAAAAACTGAATATGGATGTAGATATTGGGTTTTATAGTGCTATGAACCCATATATAAAAAAGAATATACAGAAAGACATTACACATGTCTGAAAGAAGAGTGGAGCTTTTTCTTTTTGACATATATGTTGCAATCTTAAAGAT
>Ga0208153_100048_pt1 | contig 59315 bp, 62 predicted proteins | sample Wag42014_10_18_FD_187331 | JGI IMG/M metagenome (GOLD analysis project Ga0208153, IMG submission 187331) | Deep subsurface shale carbon reservoir microbial communities from Ohio, USA - Utica-2 Time Series 2014_10_18 (SPAdes) (version 2) ... | reverse complement strand
CGTTATTATTTTGCTTAATGTGAATGTTAATATAAAATATAAGAGGGTTATGACTATCCAGATCTCCATAGTAAGAAACGTTGCAGACATAAGCTCCAAGCCCTGAAACGTAAGTTCAGGAACTGCAATAACAGAAACGATGGCTGAATCCTTAATTGTTGAAACAAACTGTGATGCAAGAGGAGGCAGAATTCTTCTGAAAGCCTGGGGCAGAATAACATACCTGATAACTTTATACTTATTCATACCAAGGGCATACGCTGATTCAACCTGCGTTCTTGGAACAGACATAATCCCCGATTTTATAATCTCAGATATGTATGCTGCTTCATAAACCGTCAAAGCAAGTACTCCTGAAAAAAAGGAAGACATAATAGACAGCGGAGCAAAAATGGTTTCGGCAAAGCTTCTGAAGTTTTCCCCCATACTGCGCATGATACTGTCGATATGCAGTACATTAAAAAGCTGGTCACCGATAAAAAAGTATGAAATGAAGATTAAAACAATGGGCGGGATATTTCTGTGAACCTCAACAAATGTCATCGAAACAAGATTACGAAAAAGTTTATTGCTTGACCTCAGAATCCCCAGAACAGTACCAAGTAAAGTAGCAAATATTATAGCCCACACACTGAGTTTGATGGTGTAGAATATCCCCTGTAAAAAAACACCCGACTGAATTGAGCCTTCTTCGAAATAGAAAAAGTGGGGGAGTATTGCCCCCCACTGCCAGTCGTACATAAGATAACTGTGTACTTTCCAAAGGAAAGCAGCAAAAAGAAAAAGCAGTACGCTCAGAAAAATAAAGTCAAATAAGGTAAATTTGATTTTACCCGTTTTCATCATTCAAAGAATCCTATTTGATTCTCTCTTCCCATTTTCTTGTTTCAAACCAGTATTCATATCGTTCTTTTAACCAACCGGAATCCCAGTTAAGACGAATCCAGCTGTTGAATACATTTAATGTGTCTACATCCCCTTTCCTGACGGCAAAAGCTATAGGCTCCTTTGTGAAATTTTCATCAATCGGCACATAAAGTCTGTCCGGATATTTTATAGCCTGAAAGTGCGGAAGGGGAGACTGAGACACCATAGCATTAGCTCTTCCCACAAGAACTTCCTGCACAGCCTGAGACTCCGAATCAAAAAGTTTCAGTTTAGCTTTTGGCAGATATTTTTTTGCGGCAACTTCAGCAGTTGTTCCGAGCCTGGCAGCTATAACCATATTCTCCTTGTTGAAATCGCTGATTTCATCCATCCCCTTTGCATTTATTTTGCTCGCCACTATAGACATACCGGAATATTCATATGGTATTGTAAAATTAACCTTCAGATTTCGTTTGGGGGTAATGCTCATACCACCTATAATAACATCATACTTGCCTGTGAGCAGTGCCGGTATAATGCCTGACCATTTGGTTGGAACAAACTCAATCTTGACTCCCAAATCCTTAGCCAGTTTTTTTGCAACATCGATTTCAAAACCTATAAATTCACCGTTTTTCGCTTTCATTGCCCACGGCACAAAAGTGGAGAAACCCACTTTTAAAACACCTCTTTGAATAACCTTTTCAATTGTACTTTCATTGCCCTGTTTCTCATTTACCGATTTGGCAAAAACCGGTGATGTTAGTGCAAACATCAGGCTGAAAATAATCAGCGGTCTACAAATACGTCTAAACATTGTGTCCTCCTTTTTTATTCGTACACTTTCATATTAACAAATTTTACTAACATAGATAACATTAAGTTAATCAACAGATATATCCCCGCAACCGTAAACCATATTTCAAAAACCAGATAAGTCTCGCTTACAAGTCTCTGAGCCTGCATTGTCATATCATATATGGATATGGTACTGACAAGGGCAGAATCCTTAACCAAAGCTATCATCTGGCTTGTTAATGGTGGAGCTGCCACTCTTAACGCCTGCGGCAGAATGATATAACGCATCCGTTGATAAAAATTCATTCCGAGACTCATCGACGATTCGAACTGCTCTTTTCCCACAGAAAGAATGGAGCCCCTGATAATTTCAGATATATATGCCCCCTCAAACAAACTCAGAGCTATAACACCTGAATAAAAGGCATTGATGCCAAAAGGCGGAGCTATGACAAAATATACAAAAAAAAGCTGAATAATAAGAGGGGTATTTCTGATAATCAGAATGTAGCCGCGGGCTATAAAATTGCCGGAAAAGGATTCGGTCATCCTGAGAATTGCGGTAAAAAAACCCAAAAAAAGGGCAACTATCAGACTTACAGCCGATATTTTGAGAGTTATCCCAAGCCCCCTGATAATGGGGCCGAATATCAGTTGACCGTTTTCATAGGTGAATAAAAATTCTTTGATCCTGTAAAACTGCCAGTTGTAGCCTATACGTTGAGACAGAAAAATCACCGTCAAAACGATTAAAATCACAAAAACAGCATATTTAAGAATATCAATGAGTTTATAATTATAAAAAATCTACTACTCCGATAAAAAAATACTAAAAGTTTATAAGCTTAACTTCCTCTTCAAGCAATATCCCTTTCTGATTATAAACTGTATCTTTCACATATTTAATAAGTCTGTAAATATCCAAACTGGTGGCATTGCCCTTATTTACAATAAAATTGGCGTGTTTTTCCGAAACCTCGGCATCACCGATTCGCAATCCTTTGAGTCCACACGATTCAATCAGAGTACCCGCATAATTGTTCTCGGGTCTTTTAAAGACGGAACCGCAGGAGCAGAATTCCACAGGTTGTTTTTCATTTCTTTGTGACGCTGTTAAATCTATTTTTTTTCTCAAGGACAAAGGATCTGCATATTTAAGAGCAAACTCCGCACTAAGAATTATATACTCTCCCAGTGAAGACTTTCTGTATCCAAATTTTATTTCTTCTCTGCTTAATTTAAATACATGTCCTTCACTGCTCAGAACTTCCACTTCCTCCAGATTATCTGCAATCTCACTGCCAAAAGCTCCGGCATTCATTAGACAGGAGCCTCCCGTGGAGCCCGGTATGCCGTAAAGATTTTCCAGACCGGAAAGGCCTGATAAAGCTGTAAATTCTATCAAACAATGCAGAGGTACCCCAGCGCCGCAAATCACTCGATTGCTGCTTTTTATAATCCACCTGTTGAGCCCTTCCAATACAATAACAAGCCCTTCGAACAAATCATCGCTGAAAAGAACATTGGAACCGGCACCGATAACTATATGTGGGCATCCCTTCCATTGCTGCCATTTTAAAACGTCAAACAGTTCCTCTGTGGTTTTCGGACGGGCAAGATAACGGGCAATTCCGCCGGCACGGTAAAAATAAAAATCCTTTAAAGGGATATTTTCACTAATCAGTTTCATTTACCCTTGCTTATCCTTGTATTTTCAAGCGCATTTCTGCAATCACATTTTCTGTTTTCAACGGCTTTGGTGTCAATATTCAGAATAATCCGTTTCAGTTTATCTTCACTCTTTTTCACCGTTTCCACCACTTCATCCGCCGTTAACTTGCTTTTGGAAATACCGGCGGCATAATTGGCGACAACACTGATATTAACATAGCAGATTTCCGCCTCTCTTGCCAGTGAGCACTCGGGAAATAATGTCATTCCCACAATATCAGCCCCCAATTTTTTAAAAGCTTTGATTTCAGCTGCCGTTTCCATTCTCGGTCCGTTAGTACAAATATATACACCCTTGTCTGAGAAATTCAATCCATCAGATATGCAGCTTTCTTTGACTGTATTTCTGAGCTCAGGACAAAAAGGCTCCGTTATATCTATATGATGTATATTGCCTTCGGTTGCAAAGGTGTGATTTCTCCCGCCTGTAAAATCGATTGCATTATCTGAAATCACAATATCTCCGGGGCTCAGGTCTTCGTTGATTCCTCCGACCGCTGCAAATGAAAGTATTGCATCCACCCCTGCCTTTTTAAAAGCTGCAATATTTGCCCTGTAATTCACCAGATGAGGCGGGAATTCATGGTTGATTCCATGTCTTGCCAGAAAATAATATCTATTGTCTGAATACTCATAAATTTTAAACGCAGCAGAAGGTTCTCCGTAATCTGTCTCAATTTTTTCTTCACCGATATAGTTAAAAGCTTCGATGGAATATAAACCGCTTCCCCCGATAATACCGATTTTCATAAAAACCCCCCTTTTTGTTCAACGTTCAATGTTCAACGTTCAATGTTAAATACCACTCAACCATATCAACCAGTTCAACTTTTTCAACCTCAACCTCTACCTCTCCATCTCCCCACTTCACTCCCTCACTATCTCACTTAGCACTTAACACTATTAAGTCTTTGGTTTAGGCAAATTCCAGTTTTTCGTAATGGAAATCATTCGTATTGCAATAACAGCAAAAGCCGAAATAAAAATATTAAGATTCGCCGGAACAATTAAAATATCCAGGCAGACAAAAATCAGTCCGCCGGCTATACATGCAGAAGCATAGATTTCTCTCTGAAGTACAAGGGGAACTTCACCCTGCAGGAGATCCCTCATCATTCCTCCTGCAGTAGCAGTCATAACTCCGAGAAAGACGGCACCAAAGTAATTAATATTGAATTTTAACCCGACTGAAATTCCGATAACAGTAAATGTACCAAGACCGATTGCATCCATTATCAACAGAAGCTTAAAACGTCTCTCTACATATTTGTGAAAGAAAAAGACCAGCAAACCGGCAGTTATAGAAACAAAAAAGTAGGTGATATCCCTGAAAATAAAAGGGGGAATCCTTCCCACCAGCACATCCCTGATTGTACCACCGCCCACAGCAGTGACGGTAGCCAGCACAAGTATGCCGTACAAATCCATCTTTTTACGCACCGCTGCTATCGCCCCGCTGACGGCAAAAGCAAATGTACCCAATAAGTCAAAAACGTATAAAACGGTCACATCAAACCTTTTCCAGCTTGATTTCTTTGTCGGAAAGTCCGGAGAGATGCTCATCGTGTGTAACGAGAATAACGGTAACACCTTCTTCGTTAAGCTTCTTAAACAGCTCAAATACCCCGTAATTGTTCTTTTTGTCCAGATTGCCCGTTGGTTCATCAGCCAGTAAAAGTTTGGGATTATTCATAAGAGCCCGTGCAACGGCGACCCGCTGTTGCTCTCCTCCTGAAAGCTCCATAGGATAATGACTCTCTCTGTCACTCATTCCCACCTTTTCCAGAATTTCCGCAGCCCTCTTTCCTGCTTCACTTTTTGAGAATTTACCGATCAAAGCGGGCATCATGACGTTTTCAACGGCTGTAAAATCATTAAGGAGGTAATGAAACTGAAAAACGAACCCAACCTCGTTATTTCTATAACTATCGAGTCCTGCATTTTTTTGTTTATAAACAGGTTCCCCTTCAAAATTAACAATACCGGAATCCGGTCTTTCCAGCCCGCCGATAATGTGAAGAAGCGTAGATTTGCCAACACCTGAAGGGCCGACAATGGAAATAAACTGCCCCTTTTCAACGCCCAGATTAAAATCATTGAGCACATTGATGACAGCCGGTCCCTTTTTAAACGTCTTATTGATATTTATCAGCTCTACCAAATAGTTGCTCATCACTCATTCCTCAACGCTTCGATAGGATCCATTTTTGCAGCCTGTCTTGCAGGGATAATGGATGATATAAACGTAATAACAATAGCACAAACTGTAACAAGCAGAAAAACTTCGGGAACAATTTTTATAGGGATACTGTCCATATAATAAACATCAGCAGGCAGCTCTATCAGTTTGTAACGTTTTAAAACAAAACATATCACATAAGCAATAATATTCCCGAAAACGGTACCTACTATACCTATATATAACCCCTGCTTGATGAAAATATTCTTTACCAGCTTCTCTGGTGCCCCCATAGCCCTTATTATGGCAATATCGCGTTTTTTGTCCTTAACCGTCATGGTAATAAGACTGATTACATTGAAAGAGGCAACCACGATTATTAACGTTAATATAACAAACATGGCGGCCTTTTCCAGCTTAAGTGCAGAAAAAAGATTCTGATTCATACTCAGCCAGTCTCTTGCCCAAAAGGGAAATCCAAGTTTATTCTCAATTTTTTCGGCAATTTCTCCGGCATTATCAAAATTTTTGACTTTCACACTGAAACCGGAAATGTTATCGCCCATCTTCATAAAATCCTGGATATCCTGCAGATTAACATAGGCAAGCGAGTTATTATACTCATACATCCCTGTATCAAAAACACCCGCCACTTCGAACTTTTTCATTTTCGGAGTAAAACCGAAGGGCCCCTTTTTGCCGAATGGTGATACAACGACAATTTCTTCACCTATGCTTGCTGAAAGACTGTTTGTCAGAGCTTTTCCAAGGACAATGGGAGGTTTAGCCGTTGCATTATCCCCTTTTAAATCAAAACTTCCCCTCTTCATATATTTGCCGATATTTGAAGATTCTATCTCTTTCTCTCCTATCACTCCCCTTAAAACAACACCACTGACACGCTCTTTACTCGTAAGCAGTACCTGACTGATAATAAAAGGAGAAACACCCACGACATTATCCGTTTTTGAAATCTCGTCTGCAGTTTTCTTCCAGTTATTTATTGCGCTTCCGTCAATTTTATTGACAATAATATGAGAATTTGCACCAAGGATTTTTTGTTTGAGATTGTCCTCAAAACCTATCATCACGTTGATGACGACGATAAGTGTTGCCACACCGAGAACAATTCCTATTATGGAAATCAAAGATATAAAAGAGAGCACCTTCGTTTCCTTTTTGGATTTAAGATACCTGTAGGCTAAGAAATTACTGATTTTCATAAAATAAAATTACTCCCATTCGATGGTTGCAGGAGGTTTTGAGCTGATATCGTAAACAACCCTGTTAATTCCCTGTACTTCATTAATAATTCTGTTTGATATAGATCCCAGAACATCATAGGGAATCTTTGACCAGTCTGCAGTCATACCGTCAACACTGGAAACAGCCCTGAATGCAAGAACATTTTCATATGTTCTGTTATCCCCCATAACGCCCACCGACTGCACAGGAAGCAATACGGAAAATGCCTGCCATATCTCATTGTAAAGACCCGCGTTTTTTATCTCATCTATCGCTATGGCATCAGCCAGTCTCAGTATTTCCAGTCTGTCTTCGGTAACTTCACCCAAAATTCTTATGGCAAGTCCCGGCCCTGGGAAGGGGTGGCGCATGATCATTTTCTCTGGGATTCCCAACTCCAGACCGACTTTCCTGACCTCATCCTTAAACAGTTCCCTTAGGGGCTCAATCAGGCTGAAATTCATTCTTTCCGGCAGTCCTCCCACATTGTGGTGTGTTTTTATGGTGGCTGATGGACCTTTAAAAGAAACCGATTCTATAACATCCGGATAGAGAGTACCCTGAGCCAGAAACTCGAACGGTCCGTGTTTTCTTGCTTCCTCTTCAAAAACCTCAATAAAAGTATTGCCTATCTTTTTGCGTTTTTCTTCGGGGTCAACAACCCCTTTCAATCTATCTAAAAACTGATCTCTTGCATCCACATGCACAAGGTTTATGTTAAAGCTGTCTCTGAAAGTTTTTACCACATCATCGGCTTCATTTTTACGGAGAAGTCCGTTATCCACAAAAACGCACGTAAGGTTGCTGCCTATTGCTTCGTGCAGAAGTACAGCAACTACAGAGGAATCTACACCTCCGCTCAATGCACATAAAACCCTTTTGTCTCCCACAGTTTCACGTATTTTATCAATCTCGGTGTGGATAAAATTGCCGGAAGTCCATATCTGTTTGCAGCCGCAGATATCAACAACAAAATTTTTAATAATTTCATTCCCTATGGGGGTGTGAACAACTTCCGGATGAAACTGTATTGCAAAAAAAGGCTTGGAAGTGTGTTTCATAGCTGCGATCGGTGCATTTTTCGTATAACCGATCACAGAAAAGTTCTCAGGCATACTGTCAAGTTTATCACCGTGACTCATCCAGACAGTAACCTTACCCTCGTCGGAAAGCCCTCTGAACAAATCCGAATCATCATTTATATTTAACTCACTTCTGCCGTATTCCCTTTCAGCTGAGCGGGAAACAATCCCTCCGAAATGTTTGCATATAATCTGCATCCCATAGCAGATACCCAGCACAGGAACTCCCATACCAAAAATCCTTTCATCAACCTGCGGAGAATCCTCTGCATAAACACTCCCCGGACCTCCGGAGAGAATAATACCCTTGGGCTCAAACTCCTCAATTTTACTGAAATCCACATTACAGGGATGTATTTCACAGTAAACCCGTGCTTCCCTTATCCTTCTCGCTATCAACTGTGTATATTGGGAACCGAAATCCAGTATCAGAATCTTTTCGTCATGAATATTCATTTACCACCTTTTATACTTTGACTTTCGTTATGTTGAAATCCAGTAATTGGGGGATTCCTTGGTAATAATGACATCGTGTACATGGCTCTCTTTAAGTCCGGAGCCAGTTATTTTTACAAATTTTGCATTTTTACGCAGATCTTCGATATTTTCACTTCCTGTATAACCCATTCCTGAACGCAATCCGCCCATAAGCTGATAAATTGTATGGCTTATATCGCCTTTGTAATGAACACGTCCTTCTATCCCTTCCGGAACAAATTTGGCTTCGGATGATTTTTCATCCTGAAAATACCTGTCCTTGCTACCGCTGCTCATTGCTCCAACCGAACCCATTCCTCGGTAAACCTTGTAACTTCTCCCCTGCAACAACTCAATTTCCCCCGGGGACTCAGTGGTCCCGGCAAAAAGAGAACCTATCATAACCACATTGGCCCCGGCGGCCAATGCTTTGACTATATCACCGGAATATTTTACTCCCCCGTCCGCTATTACAGGAATATTGTATTTTTCGGCCACAGAAGCACAATCCATAACAGCTGTAATCTGCGGAACACCTACCCCTGCAACAACCCTCGTGGTGCAGATGGAGCCCGGCCCTATTCCCACTTTCACGCAGTCAACGCCGGCTTTGATAAGATCTTGTGTTGCCTCGGGAGTGGCAACATTACCTGCCACAAGCTGCAGATCGGGATATTTTTTCTTGATAAGACGCACCGTTTCATTAACTTTACTCGAATGCCCGTGGGCAGTATCAACCACAATAATATCCACATCATTGTCAACCAGTGCATCCACTCTTTCCATAGTTTCCACACCGACACCCACAGCAGCACCCACTCTGAGCCGTCCCAAATCATCTTTGGTTGCAGAAGGGTATTTCAGGCGTTTATTGATATCTTTAATTGTAATAAGTCCTTTCAGGTTGTATTTGTCATCGACCACCAGTAACTTTTCAATTCTGTGATTCTGGAGATGCTCCTTTGCCTCATCCAGAGAGGTGCCCACCGACACCGTCACAAGATTTTCCTTGGTCATAAAATTTTTCACCGGCTGATCGTATGCCGTTACAAACCTTAAATCCCTGTTGGTTAGAATTCCCACAAGTTTTTTATTTTTGGTAACAGGAACACCGGAAATTTTAAATTTAGACATTATCTCCAGAGCTTCTTCAACGGTTCTTTCCGGATCTATCGTTATCGGATCGACAATCATACCACTTTCCGATCTTTTGACCTTGTCAACCTCTTCCGCCTGTTCGGCTACACTCATGTTTTTATGAATAAATCCTATTCCTCCCTCCTGAGCTATGGAGATGGCCAGTCTGCCTTCTGTAACAGTATCCATGGCCGCACTCACAAGAGGGATTTCCAGAGTAATTTTTTCTGTAAGCTTGGTGCTGAGATCCACATCCCGGGGAATAACGTCACTCTTACCCGGTGTAAGAAGAACATCGTCAAATGTTAAAGCTTCTTTAAGTATTTTTTGATGAAACATTATGCAACTCCTATGTATTGTTCAACGTTCAACGTTCGAGACGTAAGACGTGACACGTAAAACGTGAGACGTACTATCACCTATAACCCAAAACCCAAGCACCACTCAACTACCTCTTAAGACTTAACACTTAGTACTTATCTCTTCACCATCAAAGTCCCCAGTCGCGGCTGTATCGGAAATCAATACCCACAGTTCTGTCACTGACTTTGGCAACCACCGGCAGACAGCGCTTAAACTGGTTTGCTTTTATTCTTCTGCTGACTTCATTTATAAATTTCTCATCAAAGCCCATACGTATAAGTTCTTCTTTATTTTTTCTTTTATCGATCATTTCATACAACAGTTTATCAACGTCTTTGTAAGAAAATCCAAGCTCTTTTTCATCCGTTTGATTCTCCCACAAATCTGCTGTTGGATGTTTTTCAATCACTTCTTTTGGAATTCCCATATACTCAGCCAACCCCCAAACCTGGGTTTTATAAAGATCCCCCACCGGATTCAAAGCTGAAGCCATATCACCATACCAGGTGCCGTACCCCAGGAGGAGCTCCGTTTTATTGCTTGTCCCAAGTACAAGAGCATTGTGAGCTGCTGAGAGGTCAAAAAGTGTAACCATCCTCATTCTCGCACACACATTTCCGAATCTCACATTGCCTATATATTCATCGAAAACATTAAGATACGCATCTGCATATGGGGAAATATCTATCACTTCACAGTTAATATCCAGAAATGCGGCAACTTTCTCTGCATCTTCAAGACTTTCTGAGCTGCTGGTTTTATAAGGAAGGCAGTAAGCAAAAACACGATCCCTGCCCAAAGCTTCTACCGCCAAAGCAGCGGAAAGCGCCGAATCAATCCCACCGCTCAAGCCCACAACTAAGTTATTAAGACCTGTTTTTTCGGTCTCCTCTTGTAAAAAATTAACAAGTACTTTTTTTAATGTCTGATAACTCACATTCATAAACCACTCATCTTTGTGTCATATTATTTATCTGAAAACCCTTGATTTATCCTTTAAAACTAATGGATTTTTTATCCTTTCCTGTCTGATATTATCCCTGTCCAACTTTGCAATACATTTATCCTCTTTGAAAAAAGGGAGACAGCATTCGACACGTCCGCCTGCTTTATAAACCTTCGAGCCGCCCCAAAAAGTAACCCCTTCCTCAACACCGGTTCTGTTAGCAAACACAACCGTACACGTCATATTAGTTGAAATATATCCGCAGGTATAATCCCAAACTTTTTCAGCATAAAAGCCGTTTTCTCCTATTCCTCTCAGAGGGCTTCCGGCAGGAATAAAAACCATATCCACATTATTTTCAGCTATATGTACAAGTGAGTCTGCGTGAAGTGCATCTTCACATATAAGAATGGAGCCTCTGAAAAATTTCGTATCGAAAAAGGAAAATGAGCTGCCTTCTGAGAAATATCTTGTTTCATCGAAAAGTCCGTAAGCCGGCAGGAAAACTTTTTTGTGAATGCTTAAGATCTCACCCTGCTCAACATATGCAGCCGCATTATAAAAACACCCGGGCTGCTCTTCATATACAAAACCGAAAACAATTGAAATATAATTGGAATATTCTTTTATACGTCGGATAATTTCTGAATTCAGATCCAGTGCCACATCGCTCACAGCATCCCTCAAATCATAGCCGGTCATTGAAAGTTCCGGAAAAATCACGACATTACAGCGTGCGGATACAGCTTCTTCAATTATCTGATAATGCTTTTCAGCATTTTTCTCAGGAGATGCAAGATAAGGCTTAAACTGGCTGATCATAAGTTTCAGCATATCATTCTTCCCTTTTATAAGTTCCGCTTTTACCACCGCTTTTTTTGATTAATCTAATATCAGAAATTACCATATCTTTGTCAACAGCTTTACACATATCATAGATGGTCAATGCTGCCACACTGACACCAGTCAAAGCCTCCATTTCAACCCCGGTGCGCCCTGCAAGCTTTACTTCCACATCGATTCGGATTCGTGATTTATCCGTTTCCGGAGCAAAGTCCACATCAACAGCGGTTATATTTAGAGGGTGGCACATGGGTATCAAATCTCCGGTCTTTTTAACAGCCATAATAGCAGCAATTCTGGCCACCTCAAAAACCGCTCCTTTCTCTACATTTCCCGACATAATACGATCCAATGTGGAATTTTTCATATAAATATAACCGGAGGCCGAAGCTGCCCTTTCAGTAGTGCTTTTGGATGTTACATCAACCATTTTACTTCTGCCGTGTTTATCCAGGTGACTGAATGACATCATTAACTCCTTACTTTACAACGGGGTATCTTGAAAAGATTTCGGAGATATCCGCAGAGGTTTTAACATAGTTCCAGATCTCACCGCGAAAATCCTTCACCTTTTCAAAATTTACCCGCTTTCTATTAAAACTGAATTCAGAATACTTTTCAAAATTTCCGTCATTATCTCCCTTTTTTGAAAAAAGCGTAATATGAAAATTATCATAAGGTGAATTGATAAGCTTAAAAAACACCACTTCCATGAAATACTTAAGTTCTTTTTCGAAGGGATTGGACATATTGTCCGTAACAGCTCTTTCCTTCTTTTTATCGGTGGTATAAATAAGCTCCAGCTTAACGGTATTTTTTTCAATCTGAAGCTGTTTATACTTAAAAACGGGAATTATTCCCTCTTTTTCAAAGTAATTGGATTCACGCATGTTAAAATTAAATCTGTCTATAAAACTTTTCACACTCAAAGAAAGTTTTTTATCAAAATATGAACTGCTCTTTGAACCCCCGCCGAGAGTATCTCTGAAACTAATATCCTTCTTCAGTGCATAACCACTTCTGACATTGTTGACTTTTACCTTGTACCATTTCCCCTGCTCGCCGGTAACTATTATCTTTGCACCTTCGTAAAATGTCCTTATTCTTTTTGCGTCTAAGTCAGGTTTATCCCTTACATACACAACATTTGCTTCTACAACCCCTACAGATTCCACAGAATCACCATTCACTTCACTGGCAAAGCCGTTAGCAACAAATCCCATTAAAATTAGCATTGTTATAAGAAATTTTTTAAACATTGAACCTAAAATATATAATATCTCCGTCTTTTACAATATACTCTTTACCCTCAAGTCTCATTTTACCTGCTTCTTTAATTTTCTGGAGTGATTTGTACTCTTTAAATATGTCAAAACTGCAAACCTCGGCTCTGATAAAACCTCTGCTGATGTCAGAATGAATTTTACCCGCAGCTTCCACAGCTTTCGTATTCTTCTTTATTGTCCAGGCTTTCACTTCCTTTTCCCCTGCAGTAAAGAAGGTAATTAAACCCAGAAGTTCATATCCGCCGGCTATAACCTTTTCCAGGCCGGATTTGTTGAGTCCCATTTCATTAAGAAACTCTTTTTTTTCATCCTCGTCCAATTCGGCAATTTCTGATTCAAGCTTGCATGAGATTTTTACACAGCCGGCATTCTCTTTTTCTGCCACTTCTTTCAATTGACTTACATAATCATTATCATTTGCAAGCCCCTCCTCATCCACATTTGCTACATACAACACCGGCTTTACAGTGAGGAGATTGAATTCCTTAATATACTTCATATCATCACCGCTTACAATATTTCTCAGCTGAATACCTTCAGCGGCTTTATTATATATTTTTTCCAGGACTTCCGATTTGATTTTAAGTTCTTTATCTCCGCTTTTAGCGGATTTTTTGACCTTTGTCAGGGCCTTTTCCAAAACATCGAGATCTGCCAGCAGAAGCTCCATATTTATAACTTCTACATCACTCACCGGGTCCACTTTTCCGCTTACATGGCTTATATCTGTCTCATCAAAACACCTGACTATATGAACAATTGCATCCACTTCTCTGATATTGCTCAGAAATTTGTTACCCAGCCCCTCACCTTTGCTGGCATCTTTTACCAGACCGGCTATATCCACAAATTCAATGGTGGTGGCAACAGTGCTTTTTGGTTTTATGCAATCGCTTATAAAATCAAGTCTTTCATCCGGTACTTCCACAATCCCGATATTGGGATCTATGGTGCAAAAAGGATAATTGGCACTCTCCGCCCCTGCTTTAGTCAATGCATTAAATAATGTCGATTTGCCTACATTCGGCAATCCTACTATACCGCAATTAAATCCCATAAAATTACCATTCCTTAATTTTTAGTCAAAAAAAGGGCAGCCTCAGCTGCCCTTTTTGTTTTATAATAATGGAGCAATTATAAGCGAAACTATGCTCATGAGCTTAATAAGTATATTCATAGCAGGTCCGCATGTATCTTTGAACGGATCACCCACAGTGTCACCTGTAACAGCAGCTTTATGAGCTTCTCCGCCTTTCGCCTCTCCTTCTATTGCCCCGCTTTCGATAAATTTCTTGGCATTGTCCCAGGCGCCTCCGGCATTAGCCATAAGCAAAGCAAGAAGAACACCGGCCAATGTGGCCCCTGCAAGCATACCGCCCAGAGCTTCTTTGCCTATCCCGAAGCCAATAATAATAGGAGCAATGACTGCTACCAGGCCGGGCAGAACCATTTCCTTCAGGGCAGCTGTTGTCGATATATCCACACATCTTTTAGGATCCGGCTTTACACCTTCCTTTCCTTCCAAAAGTCCTGGAATATCTTTAAACTGTCTTCTGATTTCATCCACCATCTGACCAGCAGCTTTACCAACAGAAGTCATTGTAAGAGAGGCCACAAGAAATGGAATAAAACCGCCCACAAAAAGGCCTATAACAACCTTTGGCTGAATAAGATTTATTTCTGTCAATCCTGCACTACTGCTGTATGCTGCAAAAAGAGCCAAAGCGGTCAAAGCAGCAGAACCTATTGCAAAACCTTTTCCAACTGCGGCAGTTGTATTGCCTATGGAATCAAGGTTGTCAGTAATATCTCTCACATCTTTGCCCAATCCGGCCATTTCAGAGATACCGCCTGCATTATCAGCCACCGGACCGTAAGCATCAACAGTCATTGTAACACCAACAGTAGCCAGCATACCGACTGCTGCAATTCCTATACCGTAAAGCCCAGCCTGCGCATTGGCCACAAATATTGCAAGACATATCATAGCAAGGGGCAAAACAACACTTTCAAGTCCCACGGCAAACCCCTGAATAATATTTGTAGCAGGACCGGTCTTGGATGCATTGGCTATCTTGAAAACAGGCTTTGATGACGTATAGTACTCAGTTATAAGACCAATCACAATACCAGCCACTGTTCCAAACAGCACAGCCCAGAACACACCAATACTAATCTGAAAAGCTGTAATAGCAAAAAAAGCTCCGACTAAGAACACACCGGCTCCTATAAAAGTAGAATACCTGAGTGCTGAAGCCGGTGCTGAACCACTCAATGCTTTCATGGAAAAAACACCGATCAGTGAAGCTATAAGACCGATAATTGCGAAAAGTATAGGAAGAAACATAAGATTCATTGTCAGCCCGGCACCCCCGAGTTTTGCCAGAAGGGCAGGACTTGCTGTTGCCGCAATAGCAATTGTGGCAATCATGGAACCGACATATGATTCAAAAATATCAGCGCCCATTCCGGCAATATCACCTACATTATCCCCAACGTTATCAGCAATTACACCGGGATTTCTGGGATCATCTTCAGGTATACCGGCTTCAACCTTACCTACAAGGTCGGCACCTACATCTGCGGCTTTTGTATAAATACCGCCGCCGATTCTTGCAAAAAGAGCTATCGAGGAAGCGCCCATTGCAAATCCGTTTATATTCTTTGCTGTTTCAGGATCACCATAAATAAGGAAGAAAATCCCCACACCGAGAAGACCCAAACTTGCAACAGCCAGTCCCATCACGGCTCCGCCGTTATAGGAAATGAACAGGGCTGACGCCATTCCTTCCGTTCTCGCAGCTTCACTTGTCCTTACATTGGCTTTCGTTGCTGCTTTCATACCAATAAAACCGGCCAAAGCCGAGCAAACAGCACCACTGAGAAAAGCTATGCCTGTGCTGAAACCAAGTCCATCGGAAAGAAGCATCAGAATAAACACTACACCAACAAATACAGCCAGAATCTTATACTCTCGTGAGAGAAAAGTCATCGCACCTTCATGAATCATATCGGCGATTTCTTTCATAAGATCAGTGCCTTCCGGCTGCCTCTTAATATAATTATAAATAACTATGGCCACTATCAGGCCTGCCGCTCCAAGTATTGGAGCAAAAATACTCAATGCTGAAGCCATTTTTTAGTCCTCCTTTTTTGTTATATTTTTGTTATTAAACTTCGTCATAGTAGAAACAACACCCTCCTTTATAAAACAAGAAACGGCATTTTTGCACAAATCAACAAATTCTTCAATATTTTTACTCTCTGTCCTGGAAAATTTTCCCAAGACATAATCAGAAACGGCAATATTGGGATTTTCAGGTCTTCCTATACCCATTTTAGCTCTGATAAAATCCTCATCACCAAGGCATGAAATTATCGATATAAGACCCTTGTGACCTGCGGAAGAGCCACCCCGTTTGATTTTAAGTTTGCCGAACGGAAGATCAACATCGTCGTAAATCACAAGAATATTCTCCAATTCAATATCATAGTAGGAAGCAAGTGCAGCCACAGCTTTACCGCTGAGATTCATATATGTCTGTGGTTTTTGAACGAAAACTTTTTTTCCGTCAACAACAAAATCACCGTAATCCGAATAAAAACCGCCCCTCATATCAACATTGTAATAAGAGATAAGGGCGTCCGCCGCCATAAAACCAATATTATGACGGGTGTTTCTGTATTTCATACCGGGGTTACCCAGCCCGGCCACAAGAATTTTGTCCATTTACTGTTCTGTTTTATATTTAAAAAGAGAGCTGATACTTTCCTTATTAAAAATCCGTAGTATCGACTCTGCAAACAACTCACCGGTCTTTAATACCCTGAACTTCGAAATAGTACTTTTCTCTTTGGACAACTCAATAGTATCACATAAAATTACTTCTTCCAGAGGGCTTGAAAGGATACGTTCCACTGCAGGACCGCTCAATACACCGTGAGTGGCGGCGGCTCTGACAGACTTGGCTCCGTGCTCCATAACTGTTGAAGCAGCCTGTGAGAGTGTGCCGGCTGTATCTATCATATCATCAATAATTATCACATGCTTGTCTTTAACATCTCCTATTACATGCATTGCTTTTGCCACATTGGGTCCCGTTCGTCTTTTATCGATAATCGCCAGAGAACTTTCCAGCGTCTTGGCATAAATACGGGCTCTTGGTACACCGCCTGCATCGGGCGAGACAACCACATAGTCTTTTCCGTACATATTCTTATTGATGAAATATTCGGAAAGAATGGGAGTTGCATAAAGGTTATCCACCGGAATATCAAAAAATCCCTGTATCTGACCGGCATGCAGATCCATAGTAACAAGTCTGTCGATACCTGAGGTTGTAAGAAGATCTGCAATGAGTTTCGCAGTAATCGGCACCCTCGGCTCCACTGTTCTGTCCTGTCTTGCATATCCAAAATAAGGTATAACAGCCGTTATACTGCTGGCTGAGGCTCTTTTCAGAGCATCAACCATAATCATAAGCTCCATAAGATGGGCTTCAGCCGGCTGATTCGTGGACTGAATGACAAAGACATCCCTGCCTCTGACACTTTCGTTAATCTTAACAAAAATCTCTCCGTCACCAAATTTGGTAACTGTCGCATCTCCAAGCCTCATCCCAAGTTTTTTCACAACATCCTGGGCAAGCTTTTGATTGGAATTGCCTGAAAATACCAAAAAGTCCATTCGGATCTCCTTTTAAATAACGTTAGTTATATTCTCAGTTTTATAAACAAAATTGTTTCTGCAAGACATTTTAAAATAATCATACGCTTTATTCAAATGTTTCTTTGACGAATATATTCCATACACAGTTGCACCGCTTCCGGAAAGCAATGCTGCATCAGCATTAAGAGCCAGCAGCTTTTCTTTGATCATACCTGTTTCAGGATATCTTTCAAACACAACATTCTGCAAATCGTTATCCACGGAGTCCAGAACATCTCCGTAATTTAAATCGGGATGCATATTACTGACAGTACTATAAGGTGTCAACGTTAAATTTTTGTCCGAATAAACACTGGATGTGGAAACAGTTACAGGTGGTTTTACCAATAAAATGTAAAAGGAGGGCAGTACTGCTGTTTTATCCACAATCTCGCCTCTGCCTTTGATAAAAGCAGGCTGGCTGTGCAGAAAAAAAACAGTATCCGAACCCACCTCTGACATAATCTCAATCTTTTCATCTAAATTCAAATTGAGATTAAAAAGCTTATCTGTTATTTGCAAAAAAGCAGCGGCATTACTGCTTCCCCCGCCAAGACCCGCTCCTGTGGGGATGTTTTTGTATAAACTGACATCAACTAAAAAGTCCGGGTTATATTTTTTTTGTACCAGAGCGAACGTCTTTGAAATTATATTGTTTTCATCAACCGGAATATTTTTATCGTTGCACGTTATGCGAAACTGCCTGCTCTTCTTTACTTTAAGCAGATCGAAAAGGTTAATCGGGGTCATCAACGACTCGATATTGTGAAAACCGTCTTTTCTTTTGCTCAGAATTTTTAAGAACAAATTGATTTTAGCATAAGATCTCATCAGCACCGGATCACCAAACGTTTACATTATTTAAAAATATCCCGTTTAATTGTACAATTGCATTTCGAACATTTGATCTGTTCCATTATATTTCAATAAATCAAGTTTATTGTTTTCATATTTATATTCAACGGCTTCCATGCCCCGTCTAATACGGACAATATTAAAATCTGCATCGGCATAAATTACCGTATCGTTTTTTGAAAAAACATAATAACTCGCAAATATATCAAAACGAAAATCCTCATCGGGCAGCAACAACGGTACGTTCAGCAGTTTTACCAAGTGTGCAATCTGCTCTTCACTGAAAAAACTTTCATAACGGCTGCTGATATCTTTCCCTTCTTTAATTATTTCCAGGGTGTCTCCATTATATGTTGCCTCCAAATACACCTGTCCGAACATACCCAGCACGTTCATTTTCAATTTTCCATCACAGGTTTTTATAATGGTACCTTTGAATTTTACTCTGCTGAAACGATCCTCATAACTGAAAACACCCTTGGATTTCAGCTTGCAAAACTCTGGTGTGGATTCCCTTACATTTCTAAGTGCTTCTTCTTTGGAAATTTTTTGTATTTTATCCGGCCGGGGTGCCTTAACAGCACAATTTGCCACGAAAACAAAAACAACGATTACACTAATCAGCCTTAATATATTCATCAACACCTTTATTTATCCCCATAGCATCCAGAATAGCCCTCATATGATCCTGAAGTTCCTTTTCCTCAGGTGCCATATTTAAAGCCCTTATCTGGTATTCTTTGGCCTGCTCATATCTTTTTTGTTTATAAAGTACCCAGGCTTTGGTATCCAGATAAGCAGGATTATTGCCGTCAACTTCCAAAGCCCTGTTAACAAGCTCCAGAGCTTTTCCCAATTTCATATCATTTTCGGCATAAAGATAGGCGAGAAAATTTAGTGCTGCTGCATTGTTATCATTTATCTCCAGAACCTTCTTTACTATATCGATAGTTGTATTCAAATCACCTTTTTTTTCTGTAACAAAAGCTTTGTTTATGAGAAGAGTTTCGCTGTCCGGATTGGACTTCAACCCTTCATTCAGAACCTCAACTGCCCTTTCAAGTTCTCCTTTTCTTTCATAAATAGCCGATTTTATCCTGTAGAAATCAACGTCTCTGTAGACTTTTGAAACATCTGACAGAACCTCCAGTGCTTTATCATAATTTTCCTGATTGAGATAAACAAAAGCCAGTCTCTTTTTGGCCTGCGTGTAATCACTCCTTATTTTTAATGTTTCCTTGTAATATTCTTCAGCCTTATCATACTCTCCCAGAGCTTCATATGCCACTGCAATGTAAAAAGCTGACTGGGTGTCTTCGCTGCCTAAACTATATGCTTTTTTCAAAACATCGATTACTTTTTTATACTTATTCTGTTTGAGATATATTTTACCCATCTGCTTCAAGACATAAATTTTTCGTTCACCGGAGACTTTATCCACAATTTGAGAATAATATTTTAACGCTTCCTCATAACGGTTTGATTCCATATAAAGTTCTGCTAGTTTCAACTCCGGAAGTATTAACCCGGGATGCTTTTCCTGCGCTATCTGCAGATATTTTATAGCTTTTTTATTTTGATTTTCTCTCAGATAAATATCAGAAAGTAAAAGAGCGGCTTCCAGATTTTTGTCCATTTCAACTGCTTTTACAAAATCCTCTTCGGCCTTTTTTGCCAGATCGAGATACATATATAATTTCCCGCGCTGCAGAAAATAGGACGCATCCTCATTTTTCCTGATAAGTTTGTCGTAAACCCCAATAGCGGAGGAAAAATCGTTCATATTTTTATAAATATCCGCCTGAAGCTCAAGATATTGAATATTCTCATCAATTGATAATGCTTTTTCGATATATTTTCGGGCACTTTGGAATTCCTGCAGATTTTCATAATAAATTTTTGCCAGCTGGTAATATAATTCTGCCTGTTTGCCAATATTCCCGCTATCAATACCGCTTTTTAAAATTTGTACAGCTTTTTTATATTTCTGCTGCTTTTTGTACACTTCCGCTGCTTTGGTATAAAGATAAATATCGCCTGTTTTTTTAGCCAGATCCACATAAATATCAGCTGCCTCTTCAAATTCACCTGAATTCAGAAGCATCTCAGCTTTGAGGAATTTATAGTCATAAGTATCTTTAGCATATGTATTCAGGGAAATGTGTGCAGGAGCGCACCCAAAAGTAAAGATGCTGAGCAATACAAGAAATTTTACTGTAATTTTTCTGAATATAAATATCACTTTAAACACGTCTTTTTACTCTCTCATATATCTGTCTATAAAATCAGTTGTGACATCACCTTTTATAAAAGCGTGGTGGGCAAGTATCCGCTTATGCAGAGATACAGTTGTTTTAATGCCCTCAACTATAAATTCATCCAAACTTCTTTTTGTCCTGTTGATAGCCTCTTCCCGGTTTTTGCCGAATACAATCATTTTTGCAATCATGGAATCATAATAGGGCAAAACGATATAATCCTGATAGGTTGCCGAATCAACTCTCACACCAAAGCCTCCCGGGGCATAATAGGCTTCGATACGGCCAGGCGATGGTGCAAACGTATCCGGATCCTCTGCGTTGATTCTGCACTCAATGGCATGACCGATAATGTGAATGTCTTCCTGGGAGATATCGAAAGGCTCACCGGCTGCGATTTTCAACTGAAGCTGAACAAGGTCAACACCTGTTATCATCTCAGTCACAGGGTGCTCCACCTGAATCCTCGTATTCATCTCCATAAAATAAAAATTACCATGTTTATCAACCAAATATTCTATAGTACCTGCATTTTTATAACCCAGCCCCTGTACGGCATCAATGGAAACCTTTCCCATTTTTTCTCTCATTCTTTCTGTCAGAAAGGGGCTCGGCCCTTCTTCAAGCAGCTTCTGATGCCTGCGTTGTATTGAGCATTCCCTTTCGTAAAAATGGAGCGCATTCCCTGCTCCGTCTCCAAAAACCTGTATTTCAATATGTCTGGGTTCCTCAATAAATTTTTCTATATAAACCTCATCATTTCCAAAAGCACTTTTGGCTTCATTCTTAGCAGCCTCAAAATTTTTCAGAAAGCTCAGTTCCGAATGAGCCACCCGCATACCTTTACCTCCGCCTCCGGCAGAAGCTTTTATTATTACGGGAAAGCCTATCTCCTCGGCAATTTTTAGCCCTTCATCTTTATCCTTCACGGCACCTTCACTTCCGGGAACAACAGGAACACCCAGATTTTTCATCGTTTCCTTTGCCCTGGATTTATTGCCCATAAGGGAAATGTGTTCAGAAGAGGGGCCGATAAATGTAAAACCGCAATCTTCACAAACCTTAGCAAAATGAGGATTCTCCGCTAAAAATCCATAGCCCGGATGAATGGCATCCACATCAGCCATTTCTGCTGCGGAAATAATGTTTTTTATATTGAGATAACTCTCAGAAGCCTGTCTGGGACCTATACAAACCGATTCATCAGCAAAAGCAACATGCAGAGATTCAATATCTACATCCGAATATATTGCAACGGTCTGTATACCAAGTTCTTTGCAGGCTCTTATAATTCTAAGCGCTATTTCCCCTCTGTTGGCTATCAATACTTTTTTAAACATGACTACCCCACAACTTTTATTAGAGCGGCTCCACAAGAAATATGGCTTCACCGTACTCAACCGGTTCGCCGTTTACACCAAGCTTTTTGAGTATTTTACAATCGAATTCCGCCTCTATCTCGTTCATAATTTTCATTGCTTCCACAATACAGAGCGTCTGCCCCTTCCTGACCGTATCACCTTCCTTCACAAAAGGCTCCGCACCGGGAGAGGGTGCTTCATAAAAAGTCCCCACAATGGGCGTTTTCACTTCAACCCCTTCAGTTTCCGCTTTGGACTTTTCCTCAGCCCCACCTTTTTCAGAAGTCTTAGCAGCTGCACTCTCTTCCTTACCAACAGGCTCAACCTGCTGTTGAACAGGGGCTGCAGGTATCTGTGAAACACGATTCACATATATACGTTCGGTTTCACTTTCATATTCGAATTCCGTAAGCGATGTTTTTTCAATAAACCTTACCAATTCTTTAATTTCTTTTACATCCATACCGCACTCCTATTTGGTTGTTTTTACCCTCTCTATGTAGCTGCCGTCTCTCGTGTCAACCTTAACCACGTCCCCCTCGGAAATAAAAAGCGGCACACTTATGCTTCCACCTGTTGACAATTTTGCCGGTTTGGTTCCCCCTGTAACAGTATCACCTTTAATGCCCGGTTCGGTTTCAACAATTTCAAGTTCCACAAAATTGGGCAATTCCACACCCACCGGCTTCTGGTTAAACAGCTGAACCTCGACACTAAGGTTTTCAGGCATATAGTTGACAATATCCCCGAGATCTTCGGCATTAATAGCTATCTGCTCAAAACTTTCGTTATCCATAAAATAATAGTCTTGTCCGTCGTTGTACAAATACTGCATACTTTTCTCTTCGAAATCTGGCTGCTTTATCTTTTCATCCGATTTAAAGGTTCTTTCTATAACATTACCGCTCAACAAACTTTTCAGTTTAGTTCTGACGTTAGCACCGCCTCTTCCCATCTTCACATGAAGATACTCGACAACAGAATATGGTTCACCTTCGATTTCCACTTTCTTACCCTTTTTAAATTGATTCGGAGTTAACACCATCTATCACCTCAACTGATTATTTTATAAACGTATTTATCTAACACACCACTTAAAATTTCACAACCCGTTTCATTCACCAAAACCGTGTCCTCAAGTCTTACACCGAAATTATCAGGCAGGTATATGCCCGGCTCAACGGTAAGTATCATTCCTGGCTGTAACTTTGTATTATTATCTTTTCTGAATGCCGGGCTTTCATGCACGTCTACACCAACTCCGTGCCCCAGACCATGATTGAAATATTTGCCGTAACCTTTATCACTAATATATTCCCTCGCAGTTTTATCAACATCGCTGCAAAGTATTCCGGGTTTTACAACCTCAACTGCCTTTTGCAGAGCCGAATACACTATATCTATTACCTCTCTGACTGCATTATTATCAGCATCATAAACAATTCTTGTAATATCGCTGCAATAGTATCTTTTACAGCCGTAATCCACCATAACAGGCTCACCTTTTTTTACCGTTTTCTCCGATGCCCGCCCGTGCGGCAAGGCGGAACGGGCGCCGGAAGCCACCATAGTGTCAAAACTCAAAGAGTCGGCACCGCGGATTTTCATATTATATTCCAGCGTTGCCGCCCAGAGAGATTCAGTCATGTTATATTCGATATTTTTCAGCATCCCAAGAAACGCATCACCGGCGATTTGATAGGATTGCCTGATCAGCTCAATTTCGCTTTCATCTTTTATAAGACGCATTGAAGAAATAATGTCATCCCTGTCCACATAAACATTGGTTTCATCAGACAAAGTAAGGTACAACTCAAGTGTGCAGTTTGCATCCACAGCTATTTTCTTTTTCCTTCCTGCTAAATCTTTAAAATAATTAATATAAGACGTTACTATTTCGATGTTGAAATCATCTGATACTTCATTTTTCACCTGATTTTCATAACGACCGTCTGTCACAAAAATAAAAGTGCCGTTATCAAAAACGATATAACCGGCTGTACCGGTAAATCCGGACAGATAGTAAACGTGTGAACTATCCGTTACAATATAACATTCCATACCCTTGGCGGAAAGTTCCGCCTGAAATTTTTCCAATCTGTTCATTGTTACTCCTTTATTATTGTCAAACAGAAGAATATTTGTGAACAAAATAGTCGATAGCCGCAATGTAAGAATAAATTCCCAGCCCACAGATAACACCTTCGGCAATATCCGACAGGAAGGAGCTGTGCCTGAAATGCTCCCTGGTATATATATTGGATATGTGTACTTCCAAAAAGGGTTTTCTTACTGCAGCCAAAGCATCCCTCACGGCTATACTTGTATGTGTATAAGCTCCGGCATTTACAATAAAATAATCCGTATCCGAAGTCTGAATTTTGGATACTATTTCCCCTTCATGGTTGCTTTGAAAGACGTCCAAACCCACGGATCTGTTAGCAGCATGTTTTTTAACGTTATCCAGGAGATCTTTGTAAGAAAAGTCACCGTAATGTTCTTTTTCCCTTTTTCCCAGCATATTTAGATTGGGACCGTTAATAATTGTGATATTCATTCAAATATCCAGCTCCTTTTTTAATTCAGGTTCCAGCATCATTAAAACATAATTAAGTTTGCCGATAATCGTATTTTTTTCCAAAACGCCGATGATATAATAGTATTTATTTATTTTATAAAGATAAAAAATATCATTATCACACTCAATTACCATCCTGTTCATTTTGCCGGTAACCAAAAATGTGGTAACTTTATCTATGTACCTTAAAACAGATGAAAACTCTGCAGCTATCTCATCAGACTTGTTCGACTGGTCTTTCGTTTTCTCAACAATAAAACCGTCCTTGTCAAAAAGCGCCAGGAGTTTCACTCCCTGCACATAATCCAGTGTCGTATCAAGAATCCGTTTAAACATCCCTTCTCTCTTTTACTTTTCTCACATTTTTCAGCCAATGTTCAAGCCTTTCAACCTGTTTTTCAGCTTCTTCTGAAATATTTTCACTTTCCGCTTCATCATCTTCAAAAAAATCCTCCAAACCTTCGCTAATATCCTGCATACCTTCCCAGTCACCAAAATCTGATTGTTCGGTCTCTTTTTCATCCGATTCGCCGGAAACGTCCGTACCGCCTTTATCTTCAGCCTCATCTGCTGCCTTTTCTGAGTCTTGTAAAATTTCCGATATATCATCGCTGGAGAAAAAAACATCTTCCTGAGTAATCTCTTCCTTCTGCTCCTTTTCTACCTCATCAGGGGTAATCTCTTCCGGCTCAAATTCTTGATCACCCGGCAAATCGGTAAGTTCCGTTTCCTCCGTCTGCTCAGCATTCTCATACTCTGGCATCGACTCTGCTGAAATTTTTTCTTCAGTTTCATCGATATACGATTTTTCCTCACTCTCTGTCGGCGTTTCTTCATCAGCGGACTTCTTGGTACCTTCCGTCTCTTCACCCTGAGCTGTGTATTCAAAAGGCTCAGCATCTATCCTTTCAGCAAGCTCATTGGTTAAAGTACGCAGCTGAATATCCTCAGGTGAAGTCTCCAGAGCAGTCCTGTAATAATAAAGGGCTTTTTCCGTATCTTCTTCAGCTCTGTAAATGTCGCCCAAAAGCTTATATGCTCTGTAATTATCTTTGTTAACTTCGGCAACTTCGTGCAGAAGCGGTTTTGCTTCCTCAACCATCCCTTTGCTCAGATAAGCCTGTGCCAGTATTGTTTTTGCCGATACATATTCCGGGTGCATATCCAAACCGAGGGAACACACCTCTATGACTTTATCATATTGCCCAAGTTTAAGATAAGCCAGTGAAAGGGGCATGAAAACTTTTGAAGAGGGATTTTCTTTTAGTTTACCTGAAAAATACTCCACATCTTTCTGATATTTGCTTCTCGTAGCTTCATCCATAATGCCACCCTGCTTATAATTATAGTTTTAATTATACACCCAAAAAGTTCAAATTCAAACCGATTCTTTCACACACTCCATAAGCTCATCTGAACAAACGTCCTCAATTATGCTCCCTTTGCCGATGTGAGGCGCAACTGCCAGAACAAGCTTATTATCCGAAGCCTTTTTGTCGCTTTTTAAAGCATCCAAAAACAAAGCCTCGTTACTGATTTTATAATCAATATCATATTGATACACTGACAACATCTCCCGGAGCTCTTCAAGCATCTCTTTACCGGCTTCGCCTTTCCTGAAGGCAAAGAGCGTTTCATAATACATACCAATTGCAACGGCATGACCATGCTTCACACGGTGTACGCTGTCTATTTCAACGGCATGTCCCACCGTATGTCCGAAATTTAACAATCTTCTAACACCGCCTTCCCTCTCATCAAGTTTTACGATTTCTGCCTTGATTTCGCAGCACTTACGAATAGTATATTTTAAAAACTCACTGTTTTTCAAATTTTCGGGTCTTTTCAACTCATCAAAAAAATCCTTGTCAAAAATGGCGGCATATTTAATCACTTCTGCAAATCCGCTCATGAATTCTTCATCAGAAAGGGTATCAAGAAATTCTGTATCAATAAGCACCTTTTGGGGCTGATAGAAAGCTCCCACCAGATTTTTCACCCCGTCAAAATTAATCCCCGTTTTGCCTCCCACACTGCTGTCAACCATCGAAAGAAATGTGGTGGGTACATTCACAAAAGGAACCCCTCTCATATAAACAGAAGCTGCAAAACCTCCCACATCGCCTGTTATTCCTCCGCCAACAGAAACCAGAACATTCTTTCTGTGCGCCCCTTTCTTCTTGAAAAACGATAAAATATCCTTCACAGAATCGAAATTTTTCCTATTCTCTTCAGCCCGATAAACAAAACATGGTATTTGGCTGAAAAGCTCAGAATAAAGGTTGTAAACATTTTCATCCACCAGGAAAAGAGCATTGCCGGCAGCTTCAAAACTGCTTATCTCACGGCCTATAAATCCCGTTCCTATTAATATTTCATATGAGTAGTCAACCTCTTTCTTCAGATCAACAAAAACTTTATCCATTTATCTCCCCGATAATTTCATCAGCAGCCTCATCTACACTCAAATCACTGGTATCTATAATAATATCACTTTTTATATAGAAACCTGCACGTTCAAACATCAGCTTCTTAATTTCATCTATGGGATTTTCTACGTTAAGGAGAGGTCTTAAATTGCTGTTTTTAACTCTTTCATGCACAATCTCCGGGGAGGCGAGTAGGGAAACAGTAACTCCATTATCTTTCATAGTCTGCAAATTTTCCGGATCCATCACCGCTCCGCCGCCTGTTGCAACAATGCATGAATCCATGGCTGAAAGTTCCTTTAGAACTTTCTTTTCAACATCCCTGAAATATTCCTCACCTTTTTCCGAGAATATTTCTGAAATACTCATCCCTTCTGACTCCTCAATCTTTTCATCAAGGTCAATAAACGTCATGTTTTTCTTTTCGGCCAATTTCTTTCCCACCGACGTTTTGCCGCTTCCCATAAATCCAAGTAGATATATGTTTTTCATCACTCAAACCTCTCTTATTGCTTTTTCATCGTATATCTTTCTTCAGAATAGAGATATTTTTGTAATTTTGCAACAACAGGTGCAGCCATTTCACCACCTGTACCCTTCTCTCCCATACTGCGCATATCGTCAAACCCCACCCAGACCATCAGCACATAAGGCTCAAGGATACCTGCAAACCAGGCATCTTTATAGTCATTCGTCGTTCCCGTTTTACCAGCTGTTCCTGCCAAAACACCACTTTTTCTGGCTGTACCGAACCGGACAACATCTCTCATACACTGCAATGTCATTCTGACACTTTTTTCTGAAACCACTCTTCTGTCATCTTCACTTATATTTATTTTTCGGCCGTTCCTGGTTATCGATGCTATTAATGAAACATCCTTCTTAATCCCTTTATTGGCAAATACTGTATAAGCTTCAGCCATATCCAGTACACTGAAGGGATTTGCACCAAGCGGCATAGACAGATAAGATTTTACACCCGTTAAACCAAACTTTTCTGCCATTTCTGCAACGTTTTCCAAACCCGTATCCAATGCCAGTTTAACGGTTGCATTATTAAGAGAGAATACCAAACCGTTCCGGACATACGTTTTGCCCATATAATAATCCGCATAATTATCCGGAGAATAAATTCCTGAGCGGGTTTTATATTCCCTCTGTTTATCAATTATATAATCATAAGGGCTGATTCCTGTTTCAAAAGCCGTTACATAAACAAACGGCTTGAATATCGACCCTGTCTGCCGCTTCATTTTCCAAGTTCTTGAAATTCCGTCTTTATAACTGTAGCTTTTTGTTCCGTATAAAGCTTCAATACTCCCCCTTTCATAATTTATCAAAACATATGCAGCTTTTAGTCCGGGTTGTTTTTCCCCTAAATATTTCTTCAGCTTACCAGCCAACGTTGCATTCAAATCGTGTTTCAATGTGAGTTTTATTTTGTACATACCTGATTGATAATCAACGGATTTTCTTTTAAGCTCCTCTTCAACCTTTCTGATTAATGGAAGATACCGTTTATTTTTAAGATCGTGATAAATATTAAAATTTATAATTGTATCTACAACCTTGCTATAACCACTGTAATCAATCGTATTATTGAGAAACATCTGCCACAAAACATTATCCACCTGCCTTGAAAGTCCTGCAAACTCACGTCCTCCATTTTCCGTAAAATTAACAGCGTAAGCCAGAAGATACGCCTTGCTTCTTAAATCCAGAGATTCGAATTCTTTATTAAAAAGATACAGGGAAAGTCCCCCAACCCCTCTGATATTTTTGCCAAATTTTATTCTGTTGAGATAATACAGGCACAAATCCTTTTCATCATAGTTTTTATTAAGATAAGATAAAGCAGCCTCCCTCAGATAATCGTTTTCCCACCCGGCTGATAAAGAAGGGAAATAGTTATCAACATAATATTCAGAGATATTCTTATATCCATGTTCCGAAAAGAGAATGTTAAGAACACTAATCAAATCTGCATCAATATTGTCAGATGTTATTTCATCCACAAACACAAACTGCTTCACATAAATCAACTGACCACCGGAAAGATTTATCTGCAGCCGGCTGTTTTCATCATTTTCATTATATTCTATCTGTTTTAAGGGCTTAGCTTTATATACATAATAGGAATACAAACTTTCAAGCAATAAGTATGTGGAAAGGATTAGGAAAGATGGAAGGATAAAAGCAAAAAGCAGTTTAGTCTTCACATTGATAATTTCCGATAAATTTTTTCAGTTTCTCAAGAGCATTGTATCTGTGACTGATTCTGTTTTTTTCTTCAGCACTAATTTCAGCCATTGTATTGCCATTTTCAAGCAAAAACAAAGGATCATAACCGAAACCACCTTCACCCCTCGGATTTTCTGCAATAATTCCGTGACATTCACCGCGGAAGGTTTTCACAATTTCTCCTTTCTTAGCCAAAGCAATAACACACACAAACCTCGCTTTCCGCTGCTCTGAATCAACTCCCCGTAATTTATCAAGCAGTTTTTCATTGTTCTGCTTATCGGTAGCATCTTCGCCTGCAAATCTCGCAGAGAAAACACCGGGTGCTCCGTTCAGATAATCCACACAAAGACCTGAATCATCTGCTATAATAAAATCTTCCACCAGTTTTGAAAAAGCAAGAGCTTTTATAGATGCGTTTTCTTCAAAGCTCGAACCCGTCTCTTCAATATCGCCACTCATACTGCAAAAATCATAAACTGAATTCACTTTAATATTCAAACAGCCCAGTATCTTGCGGATTTCGTTCAGTTTGTTGTTATTTTTTGAAGCAACCAGCAGTCTTTCCATATCAAAAATCCGATATTTTTTTCTGGGCAGCAAAAATTACTTCCAGTCCTTTAAATCCCAGTTCAAGCATATCACTTACTTTGCCGCGCTCAAACGGTGACTCTTCGGCTGTACCCTGAATCTCTATAATTTTACCACTTTTTGTGCCCACCAGATTCATATCAACCTGTGCACCGGAATCCTCTTCATAATTCAGATCAAGCAGAAGCTCATCGTTAACCAGTCCAAGGCTGACAGCTGCAACGCCCTCGTTTATAGGATTTTGTTCGATATCTCCTCTTTCAATCATCTTCTTAACCGCTTTATTCAGTGCAATAAATGCACCAGATATGGATGCTGTTCGCGTCCCGCCGTCCGCCTGTATAACATCGCAGTCCAGTATAATACTTCTCTCCCCCAGCATTTCCAGATTAACAGCAGAACGGAGACTCCTGCCTATCAATCGTGAAATTTCATGCGTCCTGCCGCTCAGTTTACCCCTCTGAGCTTCTCTTACGTTTCTGGAGTGCGTAGATCTGGGAAGCATAGAATATTCAGCTGTAACCCACCCAGTATTAGTTCCTTTTAAAAAAGGTGGGACATTCTCATTTACAGTGGCATTGCATATTACTTTTGTTTCCCCAAATTCTATTAAGACAGATCCTTCCGGATATTTTACAAAATCATCCGTAATTTTTATCAGTCTCATTTCATCATTCGCTCTTTTATCTGTCCTCATGAATCCTCCTCGGAAAATTTTGCACAACCTCAAAAAGTATGCACTCATCTTGTGCAACCGAGCACATAACGCCTTAAGTGCTCGGCTGAAAACGCAAAAAACACATCACTTAGTAACTTCATTATTAAAGAATTTCAACCCTTACTCTGTTCAATAAAAATCTTTGTTATTTGCCCACTCAACCAATATACAAATCAACCAATAACCAGTATTTTCATTATCTTGAATAATTATCTCAACAGCCTTCTTTCAAGCAGTGACTGTAAACTGCGTCTGCTGTCAACAACCAGCATTATATAAATATTCTCTTTTTCTGTTTTATAAATTATTCTGTATGGTTTAAAAAATAATTCCCTAAAATCATTAACGCCAATTTCTGACAATTCATTGGGAACAGTTCCTCTTTCAGGAAATGACTCTAAACTTCTAATCATTTTTTCTATTTCTTTAATAACATACAAAGCACTTTCAGATGAATCATTATGTAAAATATAACTGTATATTTCGTTTAAATCTTCCTCGGCGTCTTCAGTAAAATAAACATTAAAACTCATTAAGCATTCTCATTGCTCTTATAAATTTCATCAAAAACATCAGAAGACGGCTTAATTTTGCCCTCTTCAATTTGTTTATTTCCCAAAGCTAATATTTTTAAAAGATTCAATGTTTCCTGTGTCTGCTCATAACTGTCAATATCCTGCAGCACAACCTTGGCTTCACCGTTTTGAGTAATTATTAACGGCTCTTTTTCTTTATTAATGTTTCTGATTATTTCCGATGCATGTACTTTCAAATAACTTAAAGGTTTTATTTTTGATGATAATTTCATAGGCACCTCACTTGACTAAAATATAGACTATATTCAAGTCTGTTTCAATGATTTTATTCTAACCATTATTTCACCACTATTGGCATGAGGAGATTGCAACCGAGCACTTAAAGCGTTAAGTGCTCGGGAAGCACGGTAGTGATAAGTTCAATGTTCAAGGTTTTGATGCCCACTCAACCAATACACAAATCAACCAATAACCAGTATACTGAAGCTCCACTTCCAAAAGATGAATATTTTTTTAAGGCATATTACTATCTTGACTGCAACTTGTTACTAAACAATGCTAAATGATTTTTCAGACTATTCATATTCCAAAAACCTGTACCTCACAGCTTCGAGAACGTGTGCCGGCTTTAATTCATCTGAGCCCTCCAGATCGGCAATCGTCCGGGAAACCTTCAGAAGCTTGGAGTAAGCTCTGGCGGAAAGACCGTATTTATTGTTGATATTTTCGAGAATTTTCAATCCTTCCTCATTAAGATTACAGTATTTACGTAACATACGCTCACTCATTTGTGAATTATAGTTTATTTCCTCGGCATGAAATCTTTTTTTCTGAATACTTATAGCCTTTTCAACCCGCCACCTGATTGATTCGGAGCTCTCTCCAGGCTTCATATCGGACAAATCTTTAAAATCTATGGAATTGACCGAAACCTGCAGATCTATTCTGTCCATAAGCGGACCGGAGAGTCTGCTCCGGTAACGCTGAATCTGATGAGGCGTGCAGGTACACGGCTTGATTTTGTCACCAAGATTGCCGCAGGGACATGGGTTGCATGCTCCCACAAGCATAAAATTTGCCGGATAAACCACCGAACGGTTAGCTCTGGATACAGTAACATATCCATCTTCCATAGGCTGCCTGAGCACCTCCAGAACACTTCGTTTAAACTCCAGTATTTCATCAAGAAATAAAATTCCATTGTTGGCAACACTTACCGCTCCCGGCCTTACCTCCCTTGTGCCGCCTATTACAGAAACATCACTGGATGTATGATGAGGGGAAACAAAAGGTCTGTCCACTACAAGATTTCCCTTTCCCCTTATCAAACCGGCAACCGAGTGGATTTTTGTCGTCTGAATAGCCTCGTCAATAGTCATGACAGGCAGAATGGAAGGAATTCTTTTGGCTATCATTGTCTTACCGCTTCCGGGAGAACCGATAAAAAGAAGATTATGCATACCTGCCGCAGCGATTTCAGCCGCTCTTTTTGCAAAAAACTGCCCCTTGACATCTGCAAAATCCAGACTGAATTTCCTGGCATCGGCAAAATAGTCATCTATATCGGTTTCAAAAGGTTTTTTCTCCAAATCACCCTGCAGGAATCTCAATACATCTGAAAAAGTGCCGAACCCGTAAACTTCCATTCCGCTTACAACACTGGCTTCCTCTGCATTTTCCTCAGGCAGAATCACCTTTTTAAAGCCGGAACCAGCAGCATCTATAACCATAGGCAGGACTCCGTTAACCCCTCTTAGCTTGGCATCTAAAGATAATTCTCCGATAAAAAGGGTATCGTCAAGTTTTGCATCAATTATTCCGAATGCTTTGAGCAAGCCAATGGCCATAGGCAGATCGAAATGAGTACCTTCTTTTTTAAAATCGGCGGGTGCCAGATTAACCGTAATTGAATTGGAAAAAATATTAAATCCGAGATTTTTAAGGGAAGACTTCACCCTTTCTCTACTTTCGCGTACAGCACCTTCAGCCAATCCCACCACTGTAAAAGAGGGCATACCCATACTTTTTATATCCACTTCTACATCAACACATACGGATTCTATTCCCACAAGGTGTGAACTGCTGATTTTTGTAAACATAACTTTTCCTAATAAATTAAGCCAATAACGGCTCTTATATGAAATTTTTCAAAAAATAATATACATTAATTTATTAAAGGTTGTCGTTCAAATAATAGAGCTTGTAGCTTTTATCTGCCTTGAACAGGTTTTTTATTTCTGTAATTCCATTTAAGAGATTATCCAGTACATCTTCTTTTTCTTTGTAATAATACAAGTCTATGTCTTTCATCCCAATCTGCTTCTTCAAACTTTCCACGGTATCGTAAAATCCGCCGATTTCATCCACCAAACCTATTTCCAGAGCTTTTTTACCCGTTATTACTCTTCCGTCGGCATACTCTCTCAGCGTCTTTTCCTTGATTTTCCTGGCTTTTAAAATATCGTGGATAAAACTTTCGTACACCTGATCTATAGTATCCTGCAAAATTTTGCGCTCAGCCTCCGTCAGACTCCTGTTGGACGCTCCGATATCCTTGAATTTGCCGCTCTTTATCGTTTCTATTTGCACGCCTATTTTTTCATAAAGTCCGCTTAAGTTGCTAAACTTCATTATTACGCCGATACTACCTGTTAACGTGCCTTCAAGAGCAAAAATCTTATCCGAAGCAGCAGCAACATAGTAACCGCCTGAGGCAGCAAGTGTGCTCATACTCACATAAACAGGCTTGTCGATTTTCCTCAAAATACGGTAAATTTCCTGACTTGGGGCAACGGCACCGCCCGGGGAATTAATTCTAATCACAAAACCTTTCACATTGGGATTATCACGGAACTTTTTATAAGCGTTTAAAAATTTATCCGAATTAAGAATAATACCTTCAAGTTTGATAACGACAATCTTTGGCTTTGTAAGATTTTTGGTGTCTATACCGGTATAGCTTACAATAGCATTAATAAAGAATATAATTACCAAAATAGCCAATATAACACTAAATACTTTTGAAAGTACCCTCTTTTTTGACACCTGATCCCCTTTTTAATTTAAAGTAACAAACAAGTATACTATATATACAGCTAAAATGTAAACAGAATAAACAGATAAGTGCCCCACACGAAATTTTGAAAATTTATCCTGTTTAATCCCCAGTAAAGCTATTAATGCCATGATGCATGCAATTAAACCGGTAAACAAATGACCCGGCTCAACAAATTCAAACACACTGCCTTTGAAATAAAAAATGTCAACAACGGGAATAATAAACATATTAAAAACATTGGAGCCGAACAGATTACCGATCGCCATATTTGTGGCACCTACTTTTACTGCACCGTAACAGGAAGCCAGCTCTGGCAGACTTGTCACAAGTGCAAGCAGGAGTGCACCCACCACGGACTGTCCGAGACCGGTAATAATTGCGACCTGATCTGCACTTTTGCTCAGAAGAAGACCGGCGAAAACAATAATGGTTGCATTCAGCAAAAACATATATAGCGCTTTATTAAGAGGAATCTCGTAAACACTTCCCTCTTCGGGAAGCAGCTCTATTGCCGAAGATTTATAAGCATTGTAAAGGGAAATAAAGAAAACAAATACTGTAAGAATACTTAACAAACTCACCCAGCCAATAACGGGGAAACCTATAACAAATCCGGTAAATGTAACTACCATTATAAGCAGACCGTAAACCCCCGAAATGGTATTGGACATACTTACATCTTTGAAAAATGATCCCCTTCTGAAAACAAGGTCTAAAATAAAAATTACAAAAATATTGAAAACGTTGGAACCGTAAACATTGCCGAATGCCAGATCCGGCGCATCCACAATCGTTACAGCACCTATTGAAGAAATGAGTTCGGGAAGACTGGTGAAAAGGGCAAGCATTGTAATTCCAACAAAGCTATGCCCCAGCTTGGTTTTTAAAGCAATTACATCGCCGTATTCCGACAGTTTTATCCCGGAAATAATTACCAAAACTGCCGAGATGAAAAACAGCAGAAAATAAATCATTTGCTAAATCAGCTATCTATATCTTTTATCTGATCTTTAATAAGATTGCCGAGATTAAATGATGAATCCTCCGCGTCAAACTGCTTCATATATTCTTTAACTTCTCTCTTTTCAGAATCCATTTTGTACTTTTTCACTGACAACAGAACATTTCTTTTTCTTTTGTCAACTCTAAGTACAACCGCTTTAATTGTATCTCCTGCTTTAAATTTCTCCTCAGGATTGACTTTCTCCACATCCAGCTCTTTTACAGGAATAAAACCTTTCAGTTCTCTGGGCAGCTTAACTTCTACGCCGTCTTTATTGACTTCAGAAATTTCAGCTTCAACAACTTTCCCGGATGGCAGAATTTTATCGGCCTCTCTCCAGGGATCCTTCTCCAGCTGTTTCACGCCGAGACTGATTCTTTCCCGCTTCGGATCAATCTTAAGTATCTTAGCTTCTATTTCATCACCTACACTGTACAAGCTGTTTAAATCATCGATTTCCTTTGTCCATGAGATATCGCTCTTTCTCACAAGCCCGTCTATCAAAGCTCCGAAATCCACAAAAACTCCAAAATCAGTAACATTAACCACTTTTCCTTTTACTACGGAGCCTTCAGGATGTTTACTTTTAAGTGTATTCCAGGGATTATCCGTGAGAACTTTAAGGGATATTATTATCTTCTTGTGTTCATCGTCATATCCAAGCACCTTACCTTCAACTCTGTCGCCGCTGTTTAGCTGGACTTTTTCAGATTTCACCCAGGAAAGCTCCTCATCGGGAATAATAGCATCCACTCCGGGTTCCACTTCAATCACATAGCCTTTACGCTTCTTAGTCACAACGTTGCCGGACACAACACTCTCTTCCGGATATTTTTCCCTGACACTGTTCCACGGATCATCTGTAAGCTGCTTTATACCAACTTCAATTTTGTTATTTTCACGATCTACATTCAATACTTTAACTTCCACAGGGTCATCCACTTCCAGAAGTTTGCCGGGATGTTTTACCACTCCCCAGCTTATATTATTTTTATGAAGGAAGCCGTCCACGGGTCCCAGATTAACAAAAGCTCCGTAATTTTTGATGGTTTTAACAGTTCCTTTAAGTTTATCCCCTTCCTGCACATCTTTAAAAAATTTCTCCTTTTCCTCCTGATGGGATTCAATAAGATACAATTTTCTGGATGCAAGAGCGGTTTTATTACGTCTGTCGATTTTCAATATTTTGCAGTTAAAAACTTTATTCAGATAAAAGTCAGATTTTTTCACCCTGTTTCTCGTATCTATATGATTATTCAAAATAAAAACATTCACTTCACCGAATTTTCCCTGAAAACCTTTGTCGTTATAATTGACAATTTTAACAGCAACAGGTTTCTCTTTTTCGTAAGATGTCAGAAGGTTTTGCCAGTCCTCCTGAAATTGCAGCATCTTTTTTGACAATCTGACATGACCGCCGCCGCCTGATTCCGCCACAATCATTGCTTCCACTTCATCTCCGACATTTATGTTTGTTTCACCGTCCTGGCTGAATTCGGACAAATCGATAATTCCTTCGGTTTTGAAGCCGATATTGACCAGAACATCATTGCCATTTATCTGAACAATATTACCCCTTACAATGTTCCCTCTGGCAGGTGTGGTAAGAGACTCTTCAAGCATAGACTCAAAATTGCTCATGTCCATTTCGGAATTTTCGGTGTTGTCATTGTTTTCGTTGTTAAGATTGTTCTCCTGCATCATTAACCTCATTTATATATTCTAAGACCTTTTCTATCAAAAAATCGGGGGTACTGGCTCCGGCTGTTATACCTATATTTTCAACATTGTCAAACATATCTTTTGTCAATTCATTTGCCGTTTCAATGTGATAAGTGTTTGTACAGAGTTCCCGGCAAATTTTGAATAAGCGTGTTGTGTTCCCACTATTTTTGCCACCAATAACTAACATTAAGTCAACAGACTTTGCAAGCTTTTTTGCAGCATGCTGTCTGAGATTTGTGGCATTACAAATTGTATTAACAACTTTAAGCTCTTTCGCACGGTTCTCCAGAACCCTTTTCACACGGTTAAAAACCTCTCTGTTCTGAGTAGTCTGAGCAATGAGTCCTACTTTTGAATCAAGGTCAATATTTTCTATATCCTTCTCATCGGAAATAATATGATACTTTCCTTTTATATAACTGACAATCCCCTTTACTTCCGGATGATCCGCCTCTCCCAGTACCACAACGTCATAACCGTCTCCGGAAAGTTTTGCCGCCTCTGCATGAGCTTTGTTCACAAAAGGGCATGTCGCATCAATTATATCTACATTATTTTTTTTCAGTTTTTCATATGTGCTTTTTGTAATTCCGTGGGATCTCAGAACCACAGAGTGTGAGCTGTCCAGCTTCTCTGCATCTCTTTCCACCAGAACGCCGTTGTCTTCAAACTGTTTGACAACCTGGGGGTTATGAATAATAGGTCCCAATGTCCTGACATTATCTTTTATATGGGCTTGTTCTTTTACGATATTTATAGCTCTTTCCACACCAAAACAAAAACCGGCATAATCGGCCAGATATATTTTCATCAAATGTTCTCCCCGGCCGCTCTTTTTTTCTTCACAGTTTTCATTATTTCCTGCACAACTTCCTCCACGCTTAAACCGGTTGTATCTATCTCAACAGCATCTTCGGCTTTAAGCAGGGGTGCGGTTTCCCTTTTAATATCAGTTTCATCCCTTTTCATAAGATCATCTTTTACTTCATCATAGCTTATATCCGGATATTTTTCTTTAAGCTCTGTATAGCGCCTGTGAGAACGCTCATCCACCGATGCGTTAAGAAAAATTTTCACCTCTGCATCGGGTATAACTACAGTACCGATATCTCTGCCGTCCATGATAACATTTTTTCTGGAGGCAAGGTTTTTCTGCTTTTTTGTAAGAATCTCCCTTATTCTTTTATCCGCGGCCACTTCGCTGACTTTTGCGGATACCTGTGGTGTCCTTATGGCTTCCGTTAAATCGTATTCAGACCCCTGAAACAACATGCTTACTCTCTGTGTACCATCATCCTGTAAAAAGTCAATCTCCGCATTATTGATAAATTCTTTCAGTGCATCCCCATGCAAATCGAATCTCAGAGATACATAAGCGCAGGCTCTGTACATTGCTCCTGTGTCTATATATATTAGCCCAAGTTTTTTAGCCAGTATTTTTGAGATTGTACTTTTCCCGCTGCCGCCCGGACCGTCGATGGCTATTCTTAACAAGAAACAACCTCTAATTTTTCAATATTTTGGAGAAATTCAGGAAAAGATACATCAACACAAGTGATATCGTCAATAGGGAGGTTGCCGAAACGCTTGGAAAGAAGGATGTCAACCATTGCTATTCTGTGATCATCAAAAGATTTAAGTTCAGCTTTCATGTTTACTGATTTCAAAGGATAAATTTTTAAGCCGTCATCATATTCTTCCACTTCAGCACCGAGGGATCTTAGGTTACAGACCAAGGCACTGATTCTATCGGATTCTTTAACCCTCAATTCACCGGCATCCCTTATCTCCACCGGTTTTTGGGCAAAAAGCCCTAAAGCTGCTATAGCCGGGATTTCATCTATAATATTTGCTATAATATCTCCTGAAATTTTACCGCCCTGCACATGTTGGGATTTTATACTTATATCACCGAAAGGCTCGCCGGCATCACTGTTTTTTAAATCCACATTAAATTTCACACCGAAACTTTTCAGTACATCCAGCAGACCTGTACGTGTTTTATTCAAACCAACGTTTTTGATAACAATTTCACTGTTTTCAAACATAAGCGCAGCTGCAAGAAAGAAAGCAGACGATGAAAAATCCCCGGGTACCTGTACATCGGAGGGTAACAATTTTTTCCCGCCTTTAACCGTAATAATATTATTGTCTACGGTCAAATCGCAGCCGAATTGGCGCAGCATGATTTCAGAATGGTTACGTGTGGGCGTTGTTTCCGTATATGAGCTTTTCCCTTCAATCTGAGCAGCGGCAAACAGAACGGCACTTTTTACCTGCGCACTTTTAACGGCAGCTTTTATATCCGCCGGAAAGATTCTTGCGGGGGTAACGGCTAAGGGCAGCAATCTGTTATCCTGCCTGCCGTAAATTTTCGCTCCCATCCGGCTTAAGGGAGCAATAACCCTGTCCATAGGGCGTTTTTTGAGGGAATCATCACCTGTTAAAACAAAAAATTTGCCCTGAGGAGCAAGCACTCCTGTAATCAGGCGGGCAGTGGTACCCGAATTGCCGCAGTCTGTAATACCGGCAGGTTCTTTAAAGCACCTGAATCCGGGTGATTTTATTTTAAAACCGTTCTCATTTTTCGTCACTTCCCCGCCCAGCATTTCCACAGCAGACAGTGTACTCAGTGTATCTCTGGATAACAGGGGATTTGTTACATGACTCGCACCTTCAGCCATCAGTGATAAAAGAAAAGCCCTGTGCGTTACAGATTTATCGGGGGGCACGGTTATTTCGCCTCTGAGTGAGTCAATCTTTTTAAATGTTTTCATATAGACACTGCCTTGCCGAGCTGACATGACGGATTTTCTTCATCAAAACTGACTTCTCTTTCTTATTTATCTGTTGTTTCCAATCATCAAGAATAGCTATGTATTCATCAATAACGTTATTAATATGCTCACTGTTATCCGTAAAAATATCGCTCCACATTACAGGGTCACTGGCGGCAATCCGGGTAAAATCCTTAAACCCTCCGCCTGTATATTCAAGGAGATTTTTATCCTTTTTAAGAATAAGCTCCATAAGAGCAAAGGAAATGAGATGGGGAAAATGGCTGACTACACCGAATATTTCGTCATGATATTCCGCGTCCATCACCTTTACTTTCATTCCGATCTTTTCATGCAATTTTTTCAAAAAGCCTACATTCGTCTCATCACCATCTGTTAAGATATGTAGGGCACCTTTCAAAAGTTCGGCTTCAGAATTAGCAAATCCGGAAACCTCTTTGCCTGCAATCGGATGTCCACCGCAGAAATTGAGGCCAAGTTTTCCGGCTTCAGAGCAGATAGTGGTTTTCGTACTGCAGGCATCGGTTATTAATGTTTTTACATTTTTACGCCCAAGCTCCTGCAAAATTTCTACTGCAGTATTAACAGGTACCGCAATATAAATAAGGTCGGGCGCAAAGCCCAGAAACTCATCCATATCGTCTGTAAGCCCCTCAAAAATACCGCACTCCACTGCCGAAGAGATTGAATCTAAGGATTTATCGTAACCGTAAATTTTTAAGCCCGCATCCTCAAAAGCTTTCGCCAGAGAGCCGCCTATCAGGCCGAGACCTATTATTCCTATCTTTTCAGGCATTACTCTTCCAAATGCCTCTCTAAGGTGGCTGAAATTATTTTAATCCTTTTCATCAGTGTAGCAAATTCATCCGGAGTAATCGACTGGTCGCCGTCACTCATTGCTTCAGACGGATTGGGGTGCACCTCGATAATAAGACCGTCGGCTCCCGCAGCAATCGCAGCCTGTGCCATAGGCAGGATACAGTCTCTTCTCCCCGTACCGTGGCTGGGATCTACAATAACAGGCAGATGTGATGCATTTTTAATTACCGGGATTGCTGAAAGATCAAGAGTATTTCTCGTTTCTGTTTCAAATGTCCTTATACCCCGCTCACACAGAATTATATCCAGATTGCCTTCAGATGCAATATATTCGGCAGCCATGAGAAACTCTTTTATTGTAGCCGACATCCCTCTTTTAAGCAGTACCGGATGACCTGATTTGCCGACTTCCTTCAAAAGTCTGAAGTTCTGCATGTTTCTGGCACCAATCTGAATAATATCTGCATATTTACAAATCAAATCTATATCACGGGGATCCATCAGTTCCGTAACAACCAGCATACCTTTTGAGTCGGCAGCTTCTCTCAGATATTTCAGCCCTTCCTCACCAAGTCCCTGGAAAGAGTAAGGGGACGTTCTCGGTTTAAAAGCACCGCCTCTGAGGACTCTTGCTCCGGCATCATAAATTTTATCAACGATTTCAAACAACATCTCCCTGTTTTCAACGGAACACGGTCCCGCCATAACTGTGGTATGTTTTCCGCCAATTTTTATACCGTTAATCGATATTTCAGAATTGGTTTTTTTAAAATCTTTGCTCACAAGTTTATACGGCTTTAAAATAGGTACGACCTTCTCCACGCCGGGAAGTGATGACAACGGCCTGTCTCTCAGCTGTCTTTCATCACCTATCGCTCCTATAATAGTTCTTTCTTCACCTTCGGAAATATGTGTCTGAAAGCCCAGAGATTTAAGTCTGTCTACAACAAAATCCCTGTTTTCTGCGGTGGCTTCAGGTTTTAAAACAATAATCATAATTATCCCTCCAGGACCTTACTCAGTTTATCTATAAAGATTTTATTCTGTTCCGCTGTTCCTATTGTAACCCGGACATATTCCTTTAAAGCCTCACCAAGGAAACGCACAATAACGCCTTCAGTGAGCAGTTTATTAAAGACTTTTTCACCGTCCCCGACATTAACCAGAATAAAATTGGACTGTGTTTCAACATACTTCAGCCCCAATCGCTCAAATTCCTTGTACAGGTATTTTTTGCCTTCACGGTTATTTTTTATTGAGCTTCTTATAAAATCCTTATCATCCAGTGCCGCTTCTGCAGCGATTTGTGCAACCATATTGACATTGAAGGGTTGTCTCACTCTGTTGAGCATATCAATACATTTTTCGTGCCCGATTGCGTAACCTATTCTAAAACCCGCCAGCCCGTAAGCTTTAGAAAATGTACGCATCGAAATCAAATTGGGATACTTTTCAAGCAGTTTGAATGTATTGGGAAAATCCGGCGCATCTACGTATTCCACGTAAGCCTCGTCAAGAGCTATAAGTGTATTTTCATCCACATATTCTATAAAATCCTCCAGCTGCTCAGCTGAGATATAAGTACCTGTGGGATTGTTGGGATTGGCCAGAAAAACGATTCTCACCGTTTCATCCATAGCTTCCTTGATTTTATCAAAATCCACATAAAAATCGTCTTTTACCGGCACCCACTTACATTCTATACCGGCAGCTTTGGCGATAATCCCGTACACAGAAAAACTGGGGAAATAGGACAAAATGGACTCACCCTCTTTGGTAAACGTCCTGATAAGCAGTTCGATAATTTCGTTGGAGCCTGTGCCGAAAATAAGACGTTCCGGCGAAACATTCAGCATTCGTGCCAGCTTTTTCTTAAGATAAAAGGCATCGCCAAGAGGATAAAAATTCATTTCATCAAGGTGCTCTTTCACAGCTTGTTTAGCCAGCTTGGGCACACCCATCATATTTTCATTTGATGCCAGTTTTATGGCTTCTGAAATCCCAAGCTCCCGTTCAAGCTCTTTAAGCGGTTTGCCCGGTTTATATGGAATCAAACTTGATATGTCTTCACCCGCTAATTTCTCAAAGTCTGTCATTTTTCCCCCTTCGGATAAGATCCCAGAATTTTAAAGAAAGATACATTCCCGGCAAAACTGCTCATAGCCTTCTTTATCATCGGATCGCTGATATGTCCATCGATATCCACATAAAAAACATATTCCCACGTTTTGAGTTTTGAAGGTCTGGATTCGATTTTTGTCATATTGATATCAGAATCGGCAAAAGCTTTCAGAGCCGAATAAAGAGAACCCGCTTCATGTGTAACGGCAAAAACAAGGGACGTTTTGTCGTTACCCGTCTTTTCAGGCTTAACATCACCAATAATCAGAAAACGCGTAAAATTGTTGGCAAAATCCTCTATCCCTCTGTGAACAACCTTTAGTGAATATACAATTTCCGCCATTTCAGAGCCGATCGCAGCTGCAGAGGAGTCTTTTGAAGCCATCTCAGCCGCCTTTGCAGTAGATTCCACTTCAAAAACCTGTATATCCGGGACATTATTGTTAAGCCAGTTCCGGCATTGGGCAATGGCGTGGGGGTGGGAATAAATACGCTTAATATCTTCGAAAACCCCGGATTTATTCATAAGATTGTGATTAACCTCTATAAAGATTTCTCCGCATATGTTCAAATCCGAATCCATAAACATATCAAGTGTATGGTTCACCACACCTTCCAGTGAATTTTCAATGGGTATCACGCCGTAATCCGCTCTTTTTTTCTCTACATCCTCAAAAACCTCCGGGATGCTTCTTGCGGAAATCATTTTGGAAGAAAGTCCGAAGTGTTTAATGCCCGCCAGATGGGTAAATGTGCCTTCAGGACCCAGATAGGAAATTTTCTGGACCTCTTCCAGTGAAAGGGAAGCCGAGATTATTTCTCTGAAAACACTTCTCAAAGCATTTGGGGGGAAGGGTCCCGGATTTTTTTTAACAAGTCTGTCATATATTGCCTTTTCACGGGACGGAACATAAAGCGGCCTGTTGGACTTTTGCTTTATTTTACCAACTTCTATCACATATTCAGCCCGTTTATTCAGCAGTTGCAGTATTTCATCGTCGATAGCATCAATATTTTGTCTTAACTCATCTAACCTTTTCATAGGTGCACCTAATACCAGAAAGTTAAAAAATATTCAACTTCTTTTGTCCTTTGAAAATTTTACATACCTTTATATTAAAAATTTTTATAAACGTTTTTAATGCCGGAGATTTTACCAGCTTAACACCGTCATATAAATACTTTTTTTTACAGCCGATTTGTGCTATTTTCATAAATATGAGCAGGTTTGGTAAAATTACAATTATTATCTCTTTTATTGCACTTGTTTTTCTATCGGTAACATATTTCTATATAAGCGGGCTGGAAAAGGTATACTTTATCGACGATGACACTTTTAATCCGGCTCCCAAGTCCCTTTTTATAAATCCTGTAAGCAGTGAAGAAAATCGTATTATCAAGGCTCTAAACCTTCTGAAGTCCCCGCAGGCGTTCAAGGGCTATTCTTCGGAAGTGCCGTCATCTCTCATATTCAATTCTGTAAGTTTCGATAACAATATTTGCTATATTGATATTTCCTTTAAAAAAAATTCAGGGATAAGCAGCAGTTATCACGAAGACAGAATGCTTTTAAGCATTTTTAAAACGATAAAACATTTCAGACCGGAAACCGAAAAATTTAAAATTAATGTCAAAGACGGCACAAACAGCTTTAAACATATAAGTACGAAATATTATATGACAATAAAAGACAACAATATCTCAATAACAAACAGATAAGCGGAATCCATTTCCGGATTCCGCAATTATTGAAAAATTTAAGAGTGCAGCTTTTTAGTGATACCAGCCACATGCTTACCCTGAAAACGGGCAATGGTAAGCTCATTTTCAGTAGGCTGTCTTGAACCGTCAGTATTTGCAAGGGTTGTAGCTCCGTAGGGCGAACCACCTGTGATTTCGTTCATATTCATCAGCTCACCGCAAGTATACGGAACGCCTGCAACTACCATTCCATGGTGGAAAAGAACAGTATGAAAACTTGTTAACGTTGTTTCCTGACCTCCATGCTGTGTGGCGGTTGATGCAAAAACACTTCCAACTTTTCCAACAAGAGTCCCATTCATCCAAAGGCTGCCGGTCTGATCAAGAAAGTTTTTCATTTGAGAAGCCATATTTCCATACCTGGTGGGCGTACCGAAAATTATACCGTCAGCTTCGGCAAGCATCTCCGGCTCAATAACAGGGACATGAGCAAAAGACTCTTTAGCTTCTTTTGCACCTGCTGCCTCAATCTGCTCTTTACTCATCAGTTCGGGAACCTGGAAAAGTTTCACATCAACATTTTCCACTTCTTTTACACCTTTTACAACCTCTTCCGCCATTCTGTAAACATGACCGTACAAGCTATAAAAAACAACATAAACAGTAGCCATATGAACCTCCGCTCAAATATTAGATACATCTAATTTAATACTTTATCCTATTAAAGCAATAGGTTTTAAATTTGAATCATTCTAAAAAATAATGTTGATTGTATACAATATGTATGATAATATTTAACATAAATAATTTCACAGGAGGAAGTAATGGCTAAGAGTCTTAAAGGTACAAAAACTCTGGAAAACCTGATGAAGGCATTCGCAGGAGAATCCCAGGCGAGAAACCGCTACACATATTTTGCCGGTATTGCAAAAAAGGAAGGTTACAGACAGATTGAGGCAATCTTTCTTGAAACAGCGGAAAATGAAAGGGAGCATGCCAAAAGATTTTACAAACATATAACTGACAACCTCGGATTAGAAGAGCCTATCCCTGTTGAAATAACCGCAGGTTATCCTGCATCACTGGGTAACACTTATCAAAATCTGAAAGCTGCTGCTGCCGGGGAAAATGAAGAACATACGGATCTTTATCCGACATTTGCTAAAGTGGCGGATGAAGAGGGATTCCCTGCAATAGCACATCAGTTCAGAAAAATTGCAGAAGTTGAAGTGGCTCATGAGAAAAGATATCTCAAACTGGCTGAAAACGTTAACAACAACAATGTGTTTAAAAAAGAAAAGAAAACATTATGGAAATGCAGAAACTGCGGCTACATACATGAAGGAGACGAAGCTCCTGAAACATGCCCTGCCTGCGCTCATCCTATTGAGCACTTTGAACTGCTGGCTGAAAACTACTAAAATAAAAAAGCCCTCCAAAAGGAGGGCTTTTTTTGTATCATCAAATTTTTACATTTCACGTCTCACATCTTACGCATTACTCATCACGGCTTCTATAAATTTATCTTCACATCATATTTGCTTTTGAGCTCTTCCAGTTTTGCATTTAACTTTTCTTTCGTTTTTTGATTTTTCAGCACTTTGTTAATGTTGCTTTTAACTTCACTAAAAGTTTTTTGTTTAGCTTCCTGCTTGTCCGTGACTTTAAGAATATGATAGCCGAATTTCGTTTTAAAAGGCTCGCTGACTTCACCTACTTTCGTACTGAAAGCCACCTTTTCAAATGCCGGAACAGTTCTTCCTTTCTGAATATATCCCAAACTGCCGCCTTTCTTGGCACTACCGTCTTCCGAATATTTTTTAGCCATCTCTTCAAAAGATTTGCCATTTTTTATTTCTTTATAAATTTCATTTATCTTCTTTTCAGGATTCTCGTATTTTGCTTTTTCACCTGTTCTCAAGATGATATGTGACACTTTAGCTTTTTCAGGCTGCTTAAACTTGTCCTTATTATTTTCATAATATTTTTTGGCTTCTTTCTCGCTTACATTTATTCCGGATTCAATGTTCTTAACATACGCATCCAGAAGAACATTTTTTCTAAGCTGCTCTTTCAGCTGTTCCGGATTCATCTGATTTTTCTTCAAAGCATTTTCAAAATCTTTATCATTCTTAAAGCGGGATTTTACCCGTTTATACTCTTCTTCAACCTTTTTCTCCAAGTCTTCCGGTTTATTTTTCTTTGAAGCCAGCATTAACAATTCCCGGTTAACCAGATTTTCAACGATAGATTTTTTAACCTGCTGCATCTTTGGTGAATTCATATCCAATTGAGACGATTTCATCCCCTGTCTTGCCATAACACTTTGCAAAACATTGTTCACTTCGCTCATATAAATCTTCTTGCCTTCCACAACCGCTGCCACTTTCTCATCTTTTGCAAAAGCAGTTACTGTAAAAGCGGCTATAATCATAACAATTACCGATAATCTTAAAAATTTCATACTTACCTTCTCCTTTTTTAATTTTCAAACTATGATACACATAACACTGATGAGTTCAATAGAGAAACAATTTTTTTATATTTCATTTAATAAATATGTGGCAATAATATTGTTTTTTGATATTTTGCTGACATTTATTTGACATTTTTTTAACAATATCGCTTTAATAATATCATAAGAGTTAATTTATTATTGTGCATTGTTAATTGGATACTTAGCTGATATAATATTAAGCATAAGAATTTTAGAGGTGTTTTATGAGAAAGATAGATATGGAATACTTGGAACTTAAAAAGATGCTGGCAAAAATGAGTCAGCTTTCCACTTCAATGATAGAGGACTCCATCTCATCCCTCGTTGAAAGAAACTCCGAGCTGGCTGAAGACATTATCAAAAGAGACGATGACGTCGATGCTTATGATACGGAAATAGACGAGTTCTGTCTAAAAGCTCTGGCATTGTATGAGCCTAAAGCCGTAGACCTGCGCTTTATCACAACTGCCCTCAGAATAATTGTCGATCTGGAAAGGATAGGCGATCACTGTGTGGAAATTTCCAAAGAAGTTATCCGGCTTAACAAGATTCCGCCGGTAAAACCCTACATCGACCTTCCCAAAATGGCAGAATCTGCATCTTCGATGGTAAAAAATTCCGTAACAGCCTACTTTGAAAAAGATATCAAACTTGCCATTAACGTTATCAAAAAGGATGACTATATAGATGACCTTCACGGACAGATATTAAGAGAGCTGATAACTTACATTGCCGAAGATATCAGAAAAACGAAGGGAGCTATTTCACTGATGTTCATTACCAGAAGCCTTGAAAGGATTGCCGACCATGCAACAAACATTGCAGAAATGGTGTATTTCATGGTTACAGGGAAAATCATAAAACATACAATCTTTGACGATAAGGATATTGAGAAACTCTTAGAGGAGGAAAATGAGTAATATACTGCTCATAGAGGATGAGCATTCTCTGAGAGAAATAATTACATTTAACCTTAAAAACGCCGGTCATGAAGTTGTTGATACAGATAACGCCAATGACGCATTGATTATTATTGAAGATTTCATTCCTGAAGTAATCCTGCTGGATATAATGCTGCCCGGCCTTAAAGGTGGTCAGTTTCTCAATTTAATACGTTCCAATCCCAAATATCACGATATACCTGTAATTATAATTTCTGCAAAAAGCAGTGAAGACGATATTGTGCGGCTGCTGGAGGCCGGAGCAGACGACTATCTGACAAAACCATTCAGTATAAAAGTATTGCTTGCGAAAATAAAGGTAATGATGAAGCGATCACCGGTAATGTCAGATAAGAAAGTTATTGAATATAATAATATTTTAGTCGATGAAAACAATTACAGGGTATACTGTAACAATTCCGAGATCACCTTGACACATAAGGAATTTGAACTGTTAACCCTTTTTCTGAAACATCCCCGAAGGGTTTTTACAAGGAATCAGCTGCTAAGTACTGTATGGGGCTACGAATCGGATGTTTTTACAAGAACGGTGGATTCCCATGTTTCTTCCCTGAGAAAGAAGCTGGGCGAGAAGGGAAATATCATTAAATCTATTCCCAAAATCGGGTATAAGGTAGAATAACAAATGAGAACATATATCAGATTCTTTCTCCTTATAAGCATACCTATTTTTATTGCCGTGATAGTGGGTTTCACGATAATCCAAAAAAATGTTATAAGTGAAACAAAGCAGCAGCTTGTTAAGGAAACAAAACAAAAATGGCTTATCGTGAAAGATGATTTTGCTTCGGTTTCCGGAAAAAATTATTTAATCTACAGCAAGTATGCGGAAATCACTGATAAAACAAACCTTAGATTCACACTAATAGACAAAAACGGCAAAGTTATTTTAGACTCAACGGTTGCATACGAAAAAATAGGTCAGCTTGACAACCATGCGGGCAGACCGGAAATAAAGGAAGCGTTGGAGACGGGTACCGGAACTGTAATTCGTTACAGCAAAACGTTTAATGAGAAACTCTTTTATTACGCCGGAAAGCTCCCCAACGGAAATATTTTACGGATTGCTTATCCCCTTTCTTATATTAAAATGCTCGAAGAAAGCATTACTATGCAGATGACTGCCATTTTTACCGCACTACTGATAACGATTGTCATAATTGTGGCACTTATAGCCCAAAAGTTGTCCCTTCCCATCCAGAGACTGAATTATATAGCAGAAAATGTTGAAAAAGGTAAAACAAACATCCACTTCCCGAAATTCAGAGATCCCCAGATGGCAAAAATCGCCGCTCTTATATATAAAATATTTCATGCTATGCTCAATAAACAAAACACCCTCAAAGCGGAACAGGAAAAGCTGGAGCATATTTTCTCCATCATGGACGAAGGAATACTTCTGACAGACACCAAAAATAGAGTAATACATATTAATGAAAGCTTTAAGACACTCTTCGATGCAGATGTTAAAAAGGGTGACAATCTGTTGGAATCTCTGAATGACGCTGAATTAATAGACTTTTTCGATGAAATACTTCAGAACGATACTATAAAAAGAGCTCAATTTCCTTTCCGTGAGCGTATTTTTGAAGTCTATGTCAATACGATGAACGAACAAAAGCTTACTATTCTACACGATGTCACTGACCGAATCAAATATCAGCTTTTTAAAGCGGAACTTACAGGAAACATCTCCCATGAACTTAAAACCCCCATTTCGATGATTATGAATTACGCAGAAACACTTATGATAAATGATGACCTTGATGATAAAACCAGAAAAAAATTTCTCAAAACAATTTACTCTTCCACCAACAGACTGAATGAACTGATCAACGACATTGTGGAACTTCATAAACTTGAATCCTTAGGGGAAAACTTTGAAATTTCAGAACCGGTGGATTTGTCCGAGCTTAAAGAAAATATGCAGATGCTTTATGCAAACGTTGAAGACAAGGATATATCTTTCCATTTTGATAATACAAAGGTGAACTTTTTCAATGAGCACCTGCAAAGTGTAATCACCAATCTCGTCGATAATGCAATAAAATACAGTGACGGCAAAAGAATCGGTGTAAGTACTCATAAAAAGAACGGTCAGCTGTATATAACGGTTGACGACGAGGGGCCGAAAATTGCTGAAGGAGATAAAAAACGGATTTTCGAAAGATTTTACACCTGCTCCAAGTCCAGAAACAAAGAGAAATCAGGAACGGGGCTCGGGCTCTCAATAGTAAAACATATTGTTGATCTGTATGAAGGTGTGATAAAACTGAAAACAAACAAATGGGGCGGAAATTCATTTCATATAATAATGCAGGAAAAAAGTACCGACAACAAAGATAGATTTTGAATAATATGATTTTTATACTTCCGCAAACGGGACTTACTAATTTTTGAATTGAAGACTGGTTGAGTGGTATATTTGTGTATTAGTTGAGTAGTTGAGACCTTTGAAAAATACATTATTCAAAGGTCTCAGCCAGGGCACTTAATAGTTAAGTGCCCTGGTAGTCCCGCATGCTTGACAACACTGAACTATTCAAAGCTCTTTAACCTTGAATCCGCCCTGAGGCGGACATAGTATTTAACCCCTAAATACTTCTACTACCTATAATACCATTAATACCCACGCTTCACGCTTTACGTTTCACGCTCAACTTATCAAAATAGTCATAAAGTATCTTTCTGTGATCAAAAGCTATATTTTCAGGGATATTACTTTTTGCAAAAAAGGCGGCTTCTTTTGCGTCATCGGCAGCTTCAGCTTCAGCATTTGCCTTCACATAATATACGACACTGGCTGTATGTCCGCGGGGATCCCTTAAAGGATCGGAATAAACACCAAGCAGATTAATTTTGTTTATCGAAACTGAGATGCCGGTCTCCTCAGCAAGCTCTCTTACAGCAGCGTTTTCCACTTTCTCTCCGTAATCCACGAATCCGCCCGGCAAAGCCCATCCATACGGAGGATTTTTCCTTTCTATCAGCAATATTTCACCACTGTCATTTTCGACTATCATATCCACCGTCAGCTTAGGTGTATAAATAAACTTTTTTCCGTATTTGAATTTCAGAGATTTATAAATTGTTTCACAATATGCAGCTTCCTGTCCATACTCGTTCAGTGTGGTAATTACAGGGAGAATTATTCCGTCTATTTCGGGATTTTTTCCTTTTTCTATATCCTGCAACATACTGGTTTTAAAATTCTCCAGCCCCTTTACTCTGTCCGGTACACTTGCGGCATACGCTTCGGGCACATCAACGCCTCTGTAGCGGGCAGCTCTTACTCCTTCATCAACAATTTTATGCATCAAATCATTGATCTCTTCATCGTGCGAAAGTTTGCCACAGGTGCTTTCCAGAAGTGCTGAAAGGGGGTTGAATGCGAGATTCCATAACAGTTTTTTCCACTGTGCCTGAAGTATATCCTCTTCGACTTTATACTCGAGCTCAGTTTCGGACAGTATCTTTTCAAAAGCATCAACATAAGATTTATCCGTTTCATCCGCTGCCCCGAAACCAAGAATACCTTCAGCTGAATGCTTAACAACACCCGGAGCAGTAATACTTAAACCGACATAAATCCTTGATGGAATGATTTTTCCAATAGACAAAAATTGTGAGATTGTTTTTATATTATCAACGCCGTTTTGCAGCGAAACAACAAAGCCGTCTTTATCCAGATGATTACCGATATTTTCACACGCGCCGGCTGTATCTTCGGATTTAGTGGAAACAATAATAACATCGTAGATATCTTTAAGCTTACCATCAGCTTTTACCTGCAGATCAAAATTCCCGTATTTATAGCTTTCTATTCTAAGACCTTTTGACTGCAGGGCATTCAGATGTTCTCCGCGTGCGATAAGGTTAACATCAAAACCACTTTTTGCAAGCATGCCGCCGTAAAAACTTCCGACAGCACCAGCTCCCAGTACGGCGATTTTCTTATCTGAATGCGATTCTGTCATTATTAACAATCACTTTGATTTTTTTTCTTCTCGCATATTTTCCTTCAAGAAGCACTTCACTCAACTTATCTTCAATATGTTTCTGAATAAGTCTTTTTATAGGACGTGCACCGAAGTGGTAATCGTATTCATTAGAAAGGATATACTCTTTAACGTCATCATTTATTACAATCTGTTTTCCCAATTTAGCTATTCGTGCGTTAACTTCCTCAACCTGCTGATCAATTATTTCGTAAAGAACGTCCTTTGAAAGCGGTTTAAAAACAATAAGTCCGTCCAGCCTGTTTATAAACTCTGGGGGGAATCTCTCTTTGAGCTCTCTGAGTGAATTATTCCTGAATGTTTTATAATCGATATCCTGCGAAGCATTATTAGTAAACCCAAGGCTCTTGTCCGTAAGTGTCGACTTAGTTCCGAGGTTCGATGTCATGATAATAATCGTATTTTTAAAATTTACCATATGACCGAGATTATCGTTGATAAAACCATCATCCAGTATTTGTAAAAGAATATTTAATATATCAGGGTGCGCTTTTTCAATCTCATCAAATAGCACAACAGAGTAAGGCTTACGTCTCACTGCTTCCGTAAGTTTACCTCCCTCATTGTAACCGATATATCCGGGAGGTGCACCGATAAGTCTGGAAACATTGAACTTTTCCATAAACTCACTCATGTCTATTCTGATCATTGCGTTGGAACTGCCGAAAAGTGACTCAGCTATCCGTTTTGCCAGCTCCGTTTTACCGACGCCGGTGGGACCTAAAAATATAAAGGAACCGATCGGCTGCTCCGGATTATTTATTCCGGCAAAACTTCTCTTTATCGACCTGGAAACGGTATCAACAGCCTCATCCTGGCCTATCAGATAATTTTTCAGCTCTTTGTCTATGTTTGTCGCTTTGCGGGTATCCTCTTCCGTCAGCTTCTGAACAGGGATTCCCGTCATCATAGAGACCACTTCAGCCACATTATCTTCAGTAATACTGGGCCAGTTGTCATCCACCGTCTGTTCCCACTCTTCCACTTTCATCTGATAAAGCTCGCCGTAACGTTCGATTTCAGATGAATACTTTTCTATCTGATTAAAATTGTCCGTATCAATATATTTTTTCCTCTTTTGTTTTAACGAATCAATCTGATTCTTCAACTCCTGCAAATCCTCAGGCATTAAACTGTGACGGAGCTTTACTCTTGACGCCGTTTCATCTATTACATCGATACTTTTATCCGGCTGAAATTTAGCCGTAACATATCTGTCAGTCAGATAAACCGTTTCCTTGAGAACATCGTCCGGTATAAAAACTTTGTGGAAATCTTCATATTGACGCTTCAAACCTTTCAGAATCTCAAAGGTCTCCTCGCTGTCGGGCGGGTCAACAATAATCGATTGAAAACGGCGCTCAAGGGCACCGTCCTTTTCCATATGTTTTCTGTATTCACTCAGGGTTGTTGCTCCTATGCATTGGAGTGTACCCCTTGCCAGTGCGGGTTTAAGCATATTGGATGCATCAACGGAGCCTTCTGCTGCACCTGCTCCCACAATCGTATGAATCTCATCTATGAAAACAACTATATTCTCAGCACTCTCAATCTCTTTTAAAATATTTTTCATCCGCTCTTCAAACTGCCCGCGGTATTTTGTTCCGGCAACCAGAGTACCCACATCCAGTGAAATAAGCCTTTTATCTTTCAAAATTTCAGGAATCGAGTCGGAAACCATGCGCTGAGCCAGCCCTTCAACAATTGCTGTTTTACCAACTCCGGGCTCTCCAAGCAAAACGGCATTGTTTTTTATTCTTCTGCAAAGAATCTGAATCAGCCTGTCAATCTCCTTATTTCTTCCGATTACAGGGTCAAGCTGATACTGAGAAGCCAATATCGTCAAATCCTTGCCGAATTCATCAAGTGTTGGCGTGGCAACTTTCGTGGATGTATTCTCCTCTTTGGAAAGGAATCTTACCTCATCTCTCATGGAAATCAAATCAAAACCCAGTTTCTTCAATACTACAGATGCCTTGCCTTTTTTCAGCTTCAAAATACCCAGCAGAATATGCTCAGGATTTATATTTTTATGTTTAAGGATTCTGGCTTCCTCAATGGAATACTCCAGAACCTTTTTGGCGTTAGGACTGAATGGAAGGCTGCCTTTGATCATCAGATTTTTACCTTCTTCGGTCATATTTTTAATATCAGAAATGAGGAGCATTACATTAATACCCCTTCTGTTAAAAATTTCAGCCGACACACCTGTACTTTCCTTTAAAACCCCAATAAGAAGGTGTTCCGTATCTATATAAGGCTGGAGAAGCTTTTCGGCTTCCTCTCTTGAATACAAAATTACGCGTCGTGCTTTGTCTGTAAAAAGTTCAAACATTTTATATACCTTTTATTTTGTTCATTTATGATTATAATAAACTATAATATAGCGATGTCAAGTACAGTAAAAATCAATCTTCATCTTACTTACAGGCTGGATGGATGCTTAATTTATCATTGAATTTTGCGCCGGATGTGGTACTTAATCGTACCGCTTCATAAATATAGAGAAGCATAACGCGGGGTGTTAAAATGACGGAAAAAGGGAAAAAATACTTTGCTTTAACATTTGTAAGCAAAGACAGATACGGTATAGTGGCGGATGTTTCCAAAGTACTGTATGATAACGGTTTTAATCTTGAAGACTCCAGTTCAACACTGCTCAGAGGCTTCTTTTCAATGATTCTCATTGTAGCCACAAGGGAGGATTATACCGAAGAAGAAATAAAGGGGATGTTCGACAGCCTGAAGGATATTTCCATCAGCGTGCGGAAAATGAACGGCTCCGATGCCACAATTGCAGAAGGATTGTCTTATGTAGTTTCTGTTTACGGATCCGACAAGCCTGGAATTGTATACAAAGTAACAGATTATTTAAGAAGTAAGAATATTAATGTAATAGATTTGCAGACAAAGGTTGCCGGCAAAGAAGATAAGCCTATATATATAATGGTACTTGAGATTCTTGTTCCCGAAAATTATCAGGAAGAGGAATGGACAATGCCTTTAAAAGCATTATCGGATCAGATGGGCACGGATATTCATATAAGACAAATTGAGACATACGAGTTTTAGCGATGGCTGTAAGAGATATTTTGGTTTATCCCGACGAAAGATTGAAAGAGTTCAGTAAAAAAGTTACCGAACTAACTGATGAAATCAGAAAGGTAATAAGAGATCTCACGGACACTATGGATGCAACATCCCATTCCGTAGGCATTGCAGCCCCGCAGATAGGTGATCTCCACCGTATTGTGGCAATAGACGCTTCTAAAAACAAAAAGTGCAGTTACAATCACGGAAAACTTGTTTTAATTAATCCGGAAGTGGTCAAATGGGAAGGGATAATGCAGTTCAGAGAGGGGTGCATGAGTGTTCCGGACTATACGGGCAATGTCAATCGTGCACGGAAGGTTATGGTGCAATACCAGGATGAAAATTTCGAGGACAAGGTTATTGAAACCGAAGATTTCGAAGCTGTATTGCTGCAGCATGAGATTGACCATCTGGACGGAATCCTTTTTGTGGACAGAATTATCTCCAAACGTACCGATCTTTTTCGAAGGAAAAAGTACAAATGAAAAAAATAATCGTCACGAAAAAACTCCCTTTCGACATAGAAGAATCTTTTAAAAACTATGATATGGTTTACAATAAATCCTCAGAACCGCTCAGCGAAGGTGAATTGCAAAAGGAATTATTCGATGCTGACGGAATTATTTCCATGCTTTCGGATAAAATCGATGCAAAGATGCTTGAAAATGCAGAAAATCTAAAAGTTGTGGCAAATTATGCCGTTGGTTTTAACAATATTGACACAGATTATTGTTCGGAGAAAAACATTGTAGTGTGCAATACTCCCCATGTTTTAACTGAAGCCACTGCAGAACTGGGTTTTGCCCTTATGATTTCCGCCGCACGAAGAATTGTTGAAGCCGATAAATTTGTCAGGCAGGGCAAGTTTAAAGGATGGGAGCCAACACTCTTTCTGGGACAAGGTTTGCAAAATAAGACGCTGGGAATATACGGATTCGGCAAAATCGGTCAAACTTTGGGGAATTTTGCACGAAATTTCAAAATGAATGTAATATACAACTCCAGAAGCAGAAAAAGACACGAAGAACAGCTGACCAATGCCCGGTATGTGACTTTTGAACATCTGCTGGATAAGTCCGATTTCCTCATTGTGACCGCTCCGCTGAATACATCCACAAAACATCGATTCACGAAAAACGAATTTGAAAAAATGAAAAGTTCATCCGTCTTTATCAATCTTGGAAGGGGTGAAATTGCAAGAGAATCCGACCTTGCCGAAGCACTGGAAAACGGCAATATTGCATACGCAGGTCTTGATGTATATGAATTCGAACCCTCGGTAAGTAAAAAACTTCTCAGTATGGACAACGTTATTTTGCTGCCCCATATAGGAAGCGCAACAGTAACCGCACGTAGAGAGATGGCTAAACTGTGTGTCCGATCCGTCAAAGAAGTTTTGGAAAAAAATAATTTACCCTGGAATGCTGTTAATAAAAATTTTATTGTTGACAAATAAATTATTTTCGGTATATTTAGCACTCGCTGACGCGGGGTAGAGCAGTCTGGTAGCTCGTCGGGCTCATAACCCGAAGGTCGCTGGTTCGATTCCGGCCCCCGCAACCAAGCCTATAATCCGGCTGCAAGGCCGGTTTTTTAATATAGCAAAATACGGCGGCATAGCTCAGTTGGTTAGAGCATACGGCTCATATCCGTAGCGTCCGGGGTTCAATTCCCTGTGCCGCCACTCTTTTTTCTTTTAAATTACTCAAGAATTTTTATTTCAAAAAAGTGGCGGCTTAGTGAGTCTTTCTTATTAAAAAAGGACGTTATTGGATAAACAATTGACTGTTCCAAAATTGAATTTGCAACGTTCGTTACATCACCTTCCTCGACTTTTTCAACCTTAAACCCAGTTAAATATCAGCTTTGTTGATTGCCTACGTCATTTAACGGGGTATACCTCTGCCTTTTCTTTATCCCTACCTCACTATTTCTCTATCTCACTACCTCTCTACCAAAATAGTTTTAATAAAATTGGTAGTGAAAACAGAATAATTCACTATTAACTTATAAATAAACTTATGATACCATTAGTTATGTCTGTTAATGAAAAAGAATTGTACGACCATTTTTGGAAACTTTTAAATCTGGAGAATTCAGAGACAATATCCTGCTCCTCTGAAGTGAAATTTCAACACCTGCTGCGTGAAGCGGAAAAAATTATTATGGAAAACAGAGAAGAGGCATACCTTGAGGATATAGACTGCAAGAAAGGCTGCGGATACTGTTGTATACTTAATATACCAGTTCTGCCTCCTGAATCGGATAATATTTTTCATTTCATAAAATCCAACTTCAGTAATCAACAGTTAAATGATATTAAGGAAAGAATCGATAGCTATGGATTTCAGATAAAGGATCTCGATGATGAAGAGAGAATTGCATGCAGGAAACCTTGTATCTTCCTATCTGACGAAGAAAGTTGCAGTATTTATCCCGTAAGGCCGATATTATGCCGCTCAGTCACTTCCACCAGCGCTTCAAAATGCAAACAGGCTTTGGAAAATGTAATTATGGGCAATGAAAATACCATCTTAATGAACAATTTCATTAAAGATTTGTACAAAAACCTTTTTCTTGCTGTTTCAGATTTTCTTTCTTCCAGAAATCTTCCGGACAAAAGTGTTGAAATTACACAGGCTGTAAAAAAATCACTGAACTCAGAACAAATCTGATATCTATTTGTGAGAGCTTTAAATAATATCCTCTTTACGTTTTTTAAAAGTGGCGCTTTAGCGCCGTTTTGCCCACAATCTTTGGCACGGTACGCCCGCGTTCGCACAAGCTGAAGCTGCGCTTCCTAACTTATGGAAACTTCTATTTACTGAATTTCCTGATAAGCTTCCGTAATTAGTTTCAGCAAAGGCTCATAGGTGTATTTCGTCAGCGTTATCCCCTTTTTGGTGGGTTTCCAGTCGTCACTCTCTTTGTCGAGATAGTAAATTCGCACATCGACAAAGTTTTTACCTTTATACTCCTTTGCCTCAACCACAAATTTTTCCGTATTATTTTTCTGAACCTCACCTATTACTGCCATAATTGCCTCCGGCTTTCACAAATACTTATCTTTTTTTGTATAAAAACAATTCTCCATTTTGTAACGCTTATCTTTATTGCTCACCACATATTTATCGCCACTGGATTTATTATACTCAAAAATGTATTCTCCCATTTCCAGTTTGTTTATTTTCTTACTGTCCGGATCAACACATATAATGGGAGCATTGTTTTCAGGTTTTATTATTTTAATATCATCCTCGCTGTTAAAAGGAGATGTAAAAAACGCAACTACTGCAGAGATAAGAAGGACTATAGCACCCCAAAAGATACTGAAAGCAAGGAATATAAAAATCAGTATCAAAACAACAACAAATATTAGAAAAAATAATAATTCACCCATTCTCTTTCCCCAAAGGTTCAATGTATCTCAGCTTTTCACCGCAAATGCTGCAGTTGTAAGACATTTTTCCCTCATTTCTTTTAAGCCTGTTATGTCTGATTGCACTCAGATAGTGCTTACTGCATTCACAGATATATAAAAAATATTTTATTTTTCTCACTTTTGTCTTTGTAATATCAAAATTGTGTGTTCTCTTAGGTTCTAAACCAAAAACACTCATAACACTTTTCCATGTATTTCCGTGAGGTACATTCTTGACGCCGTTCTTCCTGTCAATTTCATAAGACAGAATATGTGCATACTCATGAGGAAGAACTTCATTAACCATCTTCTCCGGATAATGATGAAGAAAATCCCTGTTCAATCGAATGATTCCACGCATAACATCCGCTTTGCCTGCAGCCTGCCCTCTTAAATCCATCATTACTAGACAATCCGGGTGAAAGCCAAAATATTCGTCACTAATATTTTCCAACTGATTCAGTTTTTCTCGTATATCCATACCTGATACCAACAGTAATTCTGAAGCGGAAATTTAACACCGAAAATTAAAAAACACAATCCAATTCTAAAAATCCTTTCTGATTACACATATAGAACTTTAAGATTGTATTAGGAGTTGCAAGTCACCTTTAAGTTGTTGTAGATTAAGGTTTTACGAGAACAAAAATCACAACCAAAAAGGTGACTTGCAATGAGCAATTTAAACTACAAATTTGAAAAAAGCAATGACAAAATCACCCCATTCGGTGGTGTTTCTTTGTTAATCCCACTGTTAGAAAAGCTTGGCATTCGAGAGTATCTTGATAAAGAGCTTGATCATCCGGCCTCTAACAGAGGCAAACCACCTTCGTCTAAAATAATTCCTGTTATTCTATCGATGATATGCG
>Ga0208153_100045_pt1 | contig 60564 bp, 51 predicted proteins | sample Wag42014_10_18_FD_187331 | JGI IMG/M metagenome (GOLD analysis project Ga0208153, IMG submission 187331) | Deep subsurface shale carbon reservoir microbial communities from Ohio, USA - Utica-2 Time Series 2014_10_18 (SPAdes) (version 2) ... | reverse complement strand
GAGACGTGAAACAGAAACGATCATGCTGAAAAGCAGTGCAAGCTCAGCGTGCTCTTTGACACCAGACTGAACAAAAATCACGGACTTTTCAGGATCTATTCCACAGGCGAGAAATCCCCTCACCAGATCCCGTGTGTACTCTTTCAGCCGGGAAACATCGTCGTAGTGTGTTGTCAGGGCGTGCCAGTCGGCCACGAAATAGAAACACTCGTTCCCCTCTTCCTGAAGCTTCACCCAGTTTTCCAGAGCTCCCACGAGATGACCTATATGGAGTTTTCCGGTAGGTCTCATGCCGCTCAGGATTCTCAACTTTTATCCCTCCGCTTTCTGTGGTAACATTTATTAAAAAAGAGAAGGAGTGTGAAAACGTTGAGTTCAAAAACCATCTACATTTTGCTCGTGATCATGGTGGTCTTCATGCTCGTGGAGTTTCTTTTTTTCTTCCTGGGAGGACGAGCTCCCTTTGAAATAGTATACTACAAGAGCACGATGGAGTACGATTATTCTGGAAATGCGACGTTTACCACGAACGCGAAGCTGTATTTCAAAGACGAAAAGAAAAAGGAAGAGTACAAGGCAAACTACGCCTCCGCCTCCAAAGAGGGACTGAATGAGTATTTCTCTCAGGTCAGCAAAGAGGTCGGAAGAGAGATAATCCCGCTGGACTACGAGGTGAGTGTTAGCGACTCTGGAGGCATGCTTGAGGTCACAGAGACCACTCTTCTGAAGGGCGCTGCACAGTTGAACGGTGATGTTCTGGACACGAGCATGGGAAGTCTCACACTGAACGTGCCAGGAGAGACAGAGATCGTTATGAAGCTGCCGGAAGACGCCACGGTGATATCGATCTTCCCCACTCCAACCGAGAGGGAAAACAACGTTCTGATATGGAGACCGAAGGAACCAATGAGATTTCCAAGCGTCATCTTCAAGAGGGTGACGGAGAATGAAGGAGTTTCTGAAACTGCTGAATGAATCCAGACTCACAGTTGTGCTCACAGGAGCCGGAATAAGTACCCCAAGTGGTATTCCCGACTTCAGAGGGCCACAGGGTATATACAGAAAGTACCCGCAGAACGTCTTCGATATAGACTTCTTCTACTCTCACCCCGAAAAATTCTATGAGTTCGCAAAAGAGGGTATCTTCCCCATGCTGGAAGCAAAACCAAACCCTGCACACGTTCTGCTGGCAAAACTGGAAGAGCGGGGACTCATAGAGGCCGTTATCACACAGAACATAGACAGACTCCATCAGAAAGCAGGAAGCAAAAAGGTCATAGAACTTCATGGAAACGTCGAAGAGTACTACTGCACAAGATGTGGAAAGGAATACACGGTGAAAGACGTTATGGAAAAACTCGAAAAAGACAGCGTTCCAAGGTGCGACGATTGTTCAGGCCTGATCAGACCAAACATCGTGTTCTTTGGAGAGGCATTACCTCAGAACGCCCTGAACGAGGCAATCCGCCTTTCATCGAAAGCCAATCTGATGATCGTGATGGGATCCTCTCTGGTCGTGTATCCGGCTGCCGAACTTCCCCTCATAACCGTTCGCGGTGGAGGAAAACTGGTCATCGTGAACATGGGAGAAACTCCGCTTGATGATCTGGCCACTCTGAAGTACAATATGGATGTTGTCGAGTTCGCCAACAATGTAATGAAAGAGGGAGGAATTTCATGAGTTTTCTCGATTACCTTGTAGTCCTATCGACACTGGGTACGGTGGTTTTTTCATGGACTTACCTTCTTCTTGGAAGGGAAAACGGTCAGAGAGAGCTGGACAGAGAGGAAATCGAAGAAAGAATAATGGAACTCATGGGAAAGTTTCGTTACATGTCTGCAAACAGGCTGGAACTACTTGAGAGAAAAACCCAGGAGATCAGAAGACTCATAGCAGAGGCGAACACCGCCATGTCGAAGTTGATGGTGAAAATGTCGGAGATGGAACGGCTGGAACTTTCCAAGGTGGAAATCACCGAAGAGAAAACCGTGAGAGAAGAACAAAAAACACAGAAAGAACCTGAAGACGACACAGAGAAGGATGCCGGTATAGAGAAAAAGATCGTCTCCATGTACGACAGAGGATTTTCTGAGATAGACATCGCCAAAAAACTCGGTGTCACGGTGGGGGAGGTCAGGCTGATCCTGCAGCTTTTCAAGAGGAACGTCGGTTGATATGAAGAAAACGATACCTGCCCGATGTGTCTTTGAGGAAGGATGCCCCCGGTACGATCTTTTTTAACTCTTCCACCTGGTCTTCTCCTATCTCCATGAGAACGATCTTTCCTTCCGTACTGTACCTTCTGAAGAACTCTCTGTAGAAGTCAAGTCCGTCCTCGCCGGCAAAGAGGGCTTCTGAAGGCTCGAAAAGAACGTCCTGTGGAAGTCTGGCACTCATTTTTACATAAGGAGGATTGGAAAGGATCATCTCTATTTTCTCGTAATCTTTTTCAAACGGCTCCAGAAATCTTCCCCGCTTCACCACGAATCGATCCAGAACGCCGTGTCTTTTCGCGTTTTTCAGAGAAACTTCCACCGCCTTTTCGGAGATATCCGTTGCAAAAACGATTGCCCCAGAAAATTTCGCAATGCTCACTCCAATCGCACCACTTCCAGTTCCCACGTCGGCAACCACCCTTAAGCCGTATCTTTTGATCAGATCGAGTGCCATCTCAACGAGTTCTTCCGTTTCCGGCCTTGGAATGAACACACCCTCTTCCACGAAAAAAGAAAGTCCCATGAACTCCTTTTCTCCAAGGATGTAATGGAGAGGGTATCCATTTGCTCTTTTTTCCACCAGTTCTTTGATGATACTCTTTTCTTTTTCAGAAACGATGATGTCTTTTGTGACAACGTCTTCTTTTCTCACTCCAAGAACCTTTGCCGCTATCAGAATAGCCTCCAGAACTGGATTTTCTGCCACGTTCTTTAACTCAGAAGAAAGTTCTCTGATCAGATCCCAAACTTTTCTCTCAACTCCGGTGACATTCTCTCTGGCGTCCATGGCGGATCGAAGGTGAGCTCCACCTCCACGTTTCCAACGCCCTCTATCTTTTTTATGGCCTCTTCCGCGTCGGAGAGGATCATACCTGCCAGAGGGCACATGGGAGTCGTCATCGTCATGAGCACCTTCACGTTGTTCTGGTCATCGATCTGGATATCGTACACCAGACCCAGACTCACCACGTCCAGTCCCAGTTCAAAATCTATCACGTTTTTCAGGGCGTTCAGAACATCTTCTTTTGTCACCTTTTTTGGCATACACATCCCTCCCGGTTCCATTATACTATGATACAATTAAAATTAGAAGAACCAAATTGGGGGTGGCAGTGTGCCGAAGGTTACAGTTTCCATAAAAGTAGTACCTGCCGTGGAAGATGGAAGACTCCACGAGGTGATCGACAGAGCGATCGAAAAGATCTCTTCGTGGGGCATGAAATACGAAGTGGGACCATCCAGCACAACGGTGGAGGGAGATTTCGACGAGATCATGGATCGAGTGAAAGAACTCGCAAGATACCTTGAAAATTTTACAAAGAGGTTCGTTCTCCAGCTCGACGTGGACTACAGATCTGGAGGTATCACCATTGAGGAGAAAGTATCGAAGTACCGCTAAGTGGATCTTTCTGGTTGCCACTCTGGTCGTGTGGGAGTTCTCGAATGTACCGCAGTATCTTCTCCCAAAGCCGTCCTCCATCGTCTCCCAGATGATCTCACAGTGGAGAATACTGCTCGTTCACAGTCTGTACACCATAGCTGAGTCCCTCTCTGGTCTTGCAATCGGTCTTGTGATCGGTGTGGGACTCGCTGTGCTAATGGACACTTTCCAGTTCATCAGAGAGATACTCTATCCCGTGTTGATCGTTTCACAGGCAATTCCCATAGTCGCCGTGGCACCGCTTGTGGTCATCTGGTTCGGACTTGGAATCGGAACGAAGGTGGGTGTTGTGGCTTTCGTGACACTCTTTCCCGTGGCTCTCAACACCCTGGAAGGATTCAGAACGATAGATCCGGACGCACTGGACCTTTTCAGGGTGATGAAGGCAACCAGAACACAGATCTACAGATACCTGATAATACCCCACACGCTTCCTTACGTTTTCTCCGGGCTCAAGATATCCGCCACCTACGCCGTGGTCTCCGCCGTCATAGGTGAGTGGCTTGGTGCAGAGAAGGGACTTGGAATCTACATGATCAGAGCCATGAACACGTTCAGAGCAGACAGACTCTTTGTTTCCATCGTGATAGTGGTGATCCTGAGTGTGGCCGTGTTCAAGATGGTGGATCTACTTTCAAGAAGATTCACGCCGTGGTTTGAGGAAAGGAGGATGGTAACATGAAGAAGATACTGGTGCTTCTCTTTCTGATTCCCCTCGTCCTTTTCGCAGAGGAAGTAACGGTTGTTCTGGACTGGTATCCAAACACGAATCACACGGGACTCTACGTTGCCAAAGACCTTGGATACTACGAAGAAGAAGGTCTGAACGTGGAGATCGTACAACCCTCCAGGCTTACGGCGGAACAAATCGTGGCCAGCGGAAAAGCAGAATTCGGTGTCAGTTACCAGGAGGCGGTCACTCTCGCCCGGGGAGAGGGGCTTCCCATCGTCTCAATAGCCGCAGTAATACAGCATAACACATCGGGATTTGCATGGCTGAAGAGTGAAGGCATAAAGAGCGTGAAAGACTGGGAAGGAAAAAAATACGGAACGTGGGGATCTCCCATAGAAAGAGCAACGATAGAGTACATCATGAAAAAATACGGTGCTGATCCTTCGAAGGTGATCTTCGTGAACGTTGGACAGATGGACTTCTTCGCCGGGACCCTGAACGACGTGTTCGATTTCGCCTGGATCTTCTACGGGTGGGACGGTGTTGCAAGCAAGGTGAAAGGAATAGAGATAGAATTCCTCCCGCTTCGGGAGATAGACGAGGTCTTCGACTACTACACACCCGTTCTCATAACGAGTGAATCCCTGATAGAGAAGAATCCGGACCTTGTGAGAAGATTTCTGAGAGCGACGGCAAGGGGCTACGAATACGCCATTCAGCATCCTGTCGAGGCTGCAAAGATTCTGCTCAAATACGCTCCGGAACTCGATGAAAAGATAGTTGTCGAATCTCAAAAGTACCTCGCCGGCCAGTACAGGGCAGACGCCGAAAAGTGGGGATACCAGAAAGAAGAGGTGTGGAGGAGATACGCAGAATGGCTTCATTCGACGGGCTTTTTGAAGGAAATGATAGACGTGACGAAGGCCTTCACGAACGAATTTCTCCCGTGATCTCGGTGAGGAACCTGAAAGTTCGATACGGTGATCTTCAGGTGGTGGAGGATCTCTCCCTGGATCTTTTCGAGGGAGAGATCCTCTCTCTTGTTGGACCATCCGGTTGTGGTAAGACTACCATCGTGAAGGCCATTCTCGGTCTCATCCCGTATGAAGGAAACGTATTGATCTCCACATCCAGTGTGGGATACTGCCCTCAAAAAGACGTGCTCTTCGACTGGATGACGGTCTACGAAAACGCCACCCTTCCGCTCATTCTGAGGGGCAAAAAAGCTACAGAGAACGTGAAAGAACTGATCGAAAGGTTCGGCCTTTCGGGCTTCGAAGACAAACGTCCTTATCAGCTGAGTGGAGGTATGAGACAGAGACTTTCGGTCCTCAGGGCCGTGCTCTCGGGGAAAGACCTTCTGGTACTGGACGAGCCATTCTCATCGGTCGACGCGTACACGAGAAAGAAACTTCAGATATGGCTTTCAGAAGAGATACACAGGATGAAAAGCTCTGCCATACTGATCACACACGATGTGGAGGAAGCCGTGTTTCTCTCCGACAGGATACTGGTCCTTTCCCCACGACCCACGAAGGTATTGAGGGAGATCCTGGTACCATTTCCAAAACCGAGAACGCTCGAAGTGCTCTCGGATCCACTCTTCTCTGAGTTAGAGAAGAAGACGCTGGAGACCCTCATGTATCAACTCTGATCTTCTCTGAAGTGCTTTCTGAGAACTCCTCCACAACACCTGAACCGTCGAACATACCGTTGAGATAGTTTCTCAAACGCTTCACCTGGAACATGAAAGCTTCCAGTTTACTCTGGACGGTTGGAGTAAATGGGTTCCCGTCGGATTCTATGTGTATCACCGGAAGGTCTCCGAACTCCTCCAGCACTCTCTTTATCTTTCCTTTTGCCTTGTGTTTCAACTCTTCCAGCCCTCTCTTTACGATGGCTTCTGCTATTCTGCTCGGCATACAGCCGAACGGTCCGATGGAGATGATACCATCGTAATGTTCCACTATTTCGTGGAGAATCGTGCCGATCGTGAGGATCGCTTCACCCGTGAGCCTTGGGTTCAGGTAGTCCCTGGCGGATCTGACGATTTCCCTTATGTTCACCATGTGACCCCTGTAAAAGCCCGTTTTTTCCATGGTCCTTTTCACTCGCTTCTCTATGTACCTTTTCACCAGCAACTCTATGCGTTTTTTCAGCCTGTCCATTCCTGTGGAGTCCGGCGAGATCAACCTGTTCAGGAAGAGATAATCCGTGTAGTAGATCCATTCGTGAACGGGGGAGATGTGCATGACGATGCCGTTCTTTTCCATGAGTTCTTCCAGGTTCTTCCTGGAAAATTCATCCCTTCTGACGTATATTTCACCTGTCAGAAGCACCTTAGGAGCGTGTTCGTAGTCCATTCTCTTTTCAACACCCGAGAGTATCTCTGCAACTTTCTCGAGCGTTTTGAAGAACTTTCGAAGAGGATCGTTCGCCAGACTGAGCAGTATCTTTTCTTTGCAGCCCTCCACAACCTTCTTTGCTTCTTCCCTATCCTTTGCAAGCATCATAACACCCCGTTCCACATCGAAGAAGACGTCCGATACAACCACCGCAAGCCACGCTCTTATCCTGAAAGCAGTCCCCAGACCAGCGTAAGCGTTCTCCGAGTTGAGTCCAAAAAGCGTCACGTTCTCCACGTTGTTTCTGTCCAGCCACAGGTTCATGAATACGCTGTATTGTCCAAATCTGCATGGCCCCATCGTCTCTGGCATGAAGTAGAGAACGATTTCGTCCCGATTCGCCTTCTCTTTCACGTACTTTATGAGACTTCCAAGGGTGAGCTGAAGAGGTAGACACTCCTTCGACAGAGAGTTCCCCCTTCCGAGCTTGAACTCCTCCACATCCGGTGGTGGACATACATCGGATCTGACACCGTGGTATCTGAACGCTGCAGAAAGACACTGGGAACCGAACTGTCCCATCGAAGGAAAGACGACCTTCACACGCTCGTCGTCGAGCGTTTTTCTCTTTCCATCCGGTGTGATGACGTAGAGTCTGTCCTTTTCCAGAACGGTGTAGGGTCTTTTCACCGGACTTTTTCCTTCATCTTTTTTCCTCAGTTTGAGGTAACTTCTCACTATATCGATGAACGCCTCCACTCTTGTCTCCACACCCGCATCCGCCGTGTGACTGTCGAGTTCCAGCACCAGGGAAGGTTTCTTCCCCATGATGTCTCTGAAGTAGGAGATGATGAAAGAATCTGGTCCACAGCTGAAGTTGGTGATGTAGACACCGAAGAGTTTTGGGTGCTTTTCGACGAATCGGGCCGCCTTCAGTATCATCTCTCCCCAAGACCAGTACATGTTCCTGTAACCATCTTCTTTTTCGAAGGGAAGAGAGTCGAAGTTTATGATGGGTATTCCACGAGTGGCGAACTTTTCTGGAATTCCCATGTTCGCATCGGAAGAAAACGCGTTGTAGGACCTCCCAAAGAGAACAACCCCAAACTCTGAACTCTCAAGGACTTTCAAAAAATCGTTCCACTGTTTCTTTATCGACTCGAACCTTTCACGAAAGACCGCCTGGGCTTTTTCGAAGGCTCTTTCCCCTTCTTCTCTCGATTTTCCTAGCTTTTCTGCCAGTTTGAGGAACTGTTCTCTCTCATCTCCACGTGAAAAGTCGAAATACTCCGTCACGAGCTTTTCTTTCAAAGACGGAAAGACCGATGAAAGCCAGTCCGCTTCACTCTGAACGAAGGGACAGAAAACGTTGTAGTTCTCGGAATTTTCCACCTTTATCCCACGTATTCTGGGAACGAAGATCAAATCCGGATTTTTCGAAAGAAGGTCGTACATGTATCCATGGGAGAGTTCCACCGGGAAACAGAACTCGGAGTTCTTCATTTCCCAGCCACGTCTGTCGGATTTTTCAGGAACGATCACCTCGAATCCCAGTTCCTCCAAAAATGTGTAGAACAGAGGAAAGAGGTTGTTCATCGCAAGGGATCTGCTCAAACCGATCGTCTTCGATGAACCTTTTACGTGTTCGAAATCGAAGATGTACCTTTCTCTTTTTTTCACGAAATTGTACTTCGTGCTGTCGACGTTCAGGTGTCTCACCACGTTTTCGTACCTGTTGCAGGCACCACCGAAGGGGAACCTCTTTCCATCGATCTCTATGATCCTGATTTCACACTTTCTGTCACACTTTTCTTTTCCACCAGGGCAGATGAACGTTCCTCTGTATTTGACCTCTCTGGATATCAACTCTTTCAGATCGAATTCTTTCTCCTTCAAAAATCCAAGTTCCAGATTCTCTTTGGTGAGGAGTGCTACGCCGTAGGCACCCATCAGGCCGGGATGAGGGGGAACCACGATCTTTTTTTCGACGAGGGCGGCCATGGCAACGGGAACGGCTCTGTTGTAGCAGACTCCGCCTTGCATGAAGATCTTCTTCCCAACGGGTCTGTTTCCTTTTACCCTGTTCAGATAGTTCATGCACACAGAGTACACAAGCCCTGCGCAGATGTCCTCTTTGGAAATTCCCTCGTTCACAGCAGTTTTGACATCGCTTCCTATGAAAGCAGCACACTGGTCGCTGAAGTTCGGTGGGTTTTCACCCTTCATGGCGAGGTCCCCGATCTCCGTGTAATGAACCCTCAAAGATTCCCCTGCAGCTTCCTCGAGGAAGGATCCCGTTCCGGCAGAGCACGCCTCGTTCATGGCATAATCGGTGGGCACACCGTTCACCAGATAAGTGTATTTCGCATCCTGACCGCCTATTTCGAAGATGGTGTCCACTTCCGGATCGAAGTGGGCCGCCGCCCTGGCATGGGCCATGATCTCGTTGTAGACGGCATCGGTCTGTGAGTAAAGTCCCACGATCTTTCTTCCAGAACCTGTAACACCCAGACCGATTATCCTCACCCTGGTTCCGTTCAACTGTTCGAGGATCGAGGTGTAACACTGTCGTGCCGCCCTTATGGGATCACCGAGGGTTCTCAGATACACACCGGCGAGAATGGCGTTGTCCTTGTACCTCATCAGAACTGCCTTCGTGGTGGTCGATCCAACGTCTATTCCCAGAATACACACATCACCATCTTTTGCTTCCTGAAAGGGCATCTCCTTGAACTCCACCAGATGAGCGTACTTTCTCAGGGGCTCATGCGTGGGAAAGCTGGATCTTTTTTCTTCCTTTATCACGAAAGTGCGTTTTGTTTCGATCCTGTTTGCGATTCCCCAGAGATACGCCCCGAACGCTTCGAAGAACAGGGCTTCCTCGGGAACAACAACGTCGAGAAATCTTCTCAGGTGCTTCAGCATGAGTCTGTTCCTGGTCGTACCCCCAACAAGCAGGATCTTTTTCACGTTCGCCTTGTGTGCAAGTTCGACGATTTTGTCGGCCATCACCTTTCCAAGACCGTTCAGAACCAATTCTTTTGGCACTCCCTTGTTCAGAGCGTGTGTGCAGTCGCTTTTGCAGAAGACCGTACATCTGGAGGAGAGTTCGTAATACTCTTCCACGTTCACCCTGTTTGCTTCCTCGAGGGAGATCCCCATTCTCTGAAGTTGTTGCAGGAAAAACTCACCCGTGCCCGAGGCACACTTGCTACCCGTGTATATACCCGTTATGATTCCCTTCTCGTTCACCCTGTAGAGTATGGTGTTCTCTCCACCCGCACTGACTATGGCCTCCACCCGACCGTATTTCTCCATAAGGTGTCTGTAGGCGACCTCCGTTGCTTCAGCCTCAGAAATCTGAGGAAGATCTATCACTTCTCTTGTTTTGCGCCCGGTGAGGACAACGGGACCTTTTTCGAGGAAGGTGGGTATCATGGAAGAGAGGAGTGCGAGTGGATCTCCGTTGTGGGGAAGATTGCCCTTCCCGCTTTTGCTGTAGAAAGATACGCTCGAGGATCCAACGCACACACCGGTCATTGGCATCACCTCTTTGTTGGATATTTTAACACCAAAAGATTTCATCCTCAACTTTTCCCCCTTGAAATCCTCTGCAGTCTGTGATATCATTTGTACCGGCGACCCGGTAGCTCAGCAGGCAGAGCACCTGACTTTTAATCAGGGGGTCGTGGGTTCGAATCCCACCCGGGTCACCAGCGGTGCGAGAGTGGCGGAACTGGCAGACGCGCTGGACTTAGAATCCAGTGGGCTGAAGCCCGTGTGGGTTCAAGTCCCACCTCTCGCACCAGGATAGAGCAGGCGGGTGTAGCTCAGTGGTAGAGCACCAGCTTGCCAAGCTGGGGGTCGCGGGTTCGAATCCCGTCGCCCGCTCCAGAGAAGAGAAGGGGGATATCCCCTTCTTCTTTTTCTTTGATGGAGGTCGATGCAGTTGTACACCTTCTCCGTGGTGACCTCTCTGATAACGATCGTTATCACTCAGAGAATCCTGAAGAAACTCTCCCTGTCTCTCCTGTCCGGAGTGGCTGTCTTGTTTCTCATACTGAGAATTTCCAGCTTGACCGAAATAGCACTGCGTGTTCTGACATCTTCCTCGTTCTGGTCTCTTCTGTCGACTGTGTTTCTGATCTATCTTCTTTCTGGTATGATGGAATCATCCGGTGATTACAGGAAATTCTCTAAAGAGATGAGAAACATCTTCTCCAAAAACGTGGATTCGTTCGTCCCCGCTCTCATAGGTCTCATGCCGATGCCCGGCGGAGCTCTCTTCACAGCTCCCATAGTGAAGAATTCACTTCCCGAAGAGAATCCGCTGAAACTCGCCGTCAAGAACTACTGGTTCAGACACACGATAGAATTCTTCTGGCCCATATATCCAGCTGTGGTGCTCGTCTCTGAACTCTCCGGGATCCATCCGGGAAAGGTTTCTCTGACTCTCTTTCCTGTGTTTGCCATAGCCTTTCTTCTGGGATGGTTTTTTTTCAATGGAAAGCAACTTCCCCGTCTCTCTAAACCCAGATCTTTCTTCAATCTTCTTCCACTGATACCCGTTCTGGGAACGGGTGTTCTCATACTTATTTTCAAAGTTCCAGGATGGTTCGCACTTCTTTTGAGCACATCGGGTTATGCGGTATTCAGGAGAAGATACCTTCTAAAGACTCTGAAGCAGGTTTTCAATAAGTGGGATGTTTTTCTCGTCCTTTTTCTTGTTTACATCTACAAGGTCATAGTTGAACACTCCGGCGTGGGTGAAGGCATCGCGGCTGAATTTGTCAGATGGAATCTTTCTCCCTGGATCCTTCTCATCTTTTTACCTCTCGTGTCGGGAATCTCCACGGGTATCACACAGGCAGCCGTCGGTATTTCTCTTCCTGTTTTGATGGAGGTGTTCAGCAGCAAGTACGCCGTGTACACCTACATGTTCGCTGTGGGTGGTGTCATACTGTCTCCGGTTCATCTGTGCGTCGTGCTGTCTGCGAAATTCTTCGAGGTAGAGGTGTTCGACATTCTAAAGAAGGTGTTCCTCCCACTGGTGCTGACTCTGATCCTCGGCGCCCTCGTTTTGGGGGTGATCCTGTGAACGAAATCGTGGTGAAAGGAGCAAGAATTCACAATCTGAAAAACATAACCGTGAGGATTCCAAAGAACAGGCTTGTTGTCATAACGGGAGTTTCAGGATCGGGGAAGTCTTCACTCGCCATGGACACGATATACGCCGAAGGGCAGAGAAGATATCTGGAGTCACTTTCTACGTATGCGAGACAGTTCCTCGGCAACCTGAAAAAACCCGATGTTGACGAGATAGAAGGGCTTTCCCCCGCCATAGCCATAGATCAGAAAACCGTCTCTCACAATCCCAGATCGACCGTTGGAACGGTGACGGAAATTTACGATTACCTGAGGGTGCTCTACGCGAGGATAGGAAAAGCCCACTGCCCTGAGTGCGGAAGGCCTCTCGAGAAAAAGAGCATCGATGAGATCCTTCAGGATTTGTTCAATTCTTTCAAAGAGGGGAGTCGAATCTACATACTCGCACCAGTTGCGACGGAGAAGAAAGGAACATTCAAAAAAGAGATCGAAGAGTTCATCTCCAAAGGATTCGCGAGAATAGAAATAGACGGCGAGATTTACAGGCTCGAGGAAGTGCCGGAACTCGACAAGAACAAACGACACACTGTGAAGCTGGTGGTCGATAGGTTGATCCTTGAAACCAGAAACGAACACAGGATACTGGACAGTCTCGAGCTAGCAATGAGGGAAGGAAAAGGATTCGTCGAGATCAGAAACGTCGACACCGGAGAATGCAAGATCTTCAGCGAAAACCTCATGTGCCCGGTGTGTGGTATCGGGTTTCCAGAGATCACACCAAAGCTGTTTTCTTTCAACAGTCCGTACGGTGCGTGTCCGAACTGTCACGGCCTCGGCTTCACATTTGAGGTGGATCCATCCCTCGTGATAGACGAAGAGAAGAGCGTTCTCGAAGGTGCGATCATTCCGTACAGATGGGACAGAAGGCTCTCGAGATGGGTCGCAAGGGAGATAGAAAAGCGAGGTGTTTCCCCTCACCTTCCCTTCAAAGATCTGCCTGAAGATGTGAAAGAGTTCATCTTGTACGGAGATGATCGTTTCGAAGGAGTGGTTCCAAAAGTTCAGAGGTGGCACAGAGAAACGGAATCTCCCGAGATGAAGGAGTGGCTGGAAAAGAACTTCATCGTACAGAGAACCTGCTCCGTCTGCGGTGGGAAAAGACTGAACAGGGAAGCCCTCTCTGTGAAGATAAACGGTTTGAACATACACGAGTTCACCGAGCTTTCTATCTCAGAAGAACTCGAATTTTTGAAGAATCTGAATCTCACCGAAAGAGAGCGAGAAATCGTGGGAGAACTCCTGAAGGAAATAGAAAAAAGGCTCGAATTCCTCGTGGACGTTGGACTCGAATATCTCACTCTCTCCAGATCCGCCACCACACTCTCTGGAGGAGAATCTCAGAGAATAAGGCTCGCAACACAGATAGGTTCGGGTCTCACGGGAGTCATCTACGTTCTGGACGAGCCGACTATTGGACTCCACCCAAGGGACACAGAGCGACTGATAAAAACCCTCAAAAAGCTCAGAGATCTTGGAAACACGGTGATAGTGGTGGAACACGATGAGGAAGTGATCAGGAACGCTGACCACATCATAGACATCGGACCGGGCGGGGGAACGAACGGTGGTCGGGTCGTCTTCCAGGGTACCGTGGATGAACTTTTGAAAAATCCAGACAGCTCTCTGACGGGTGAATACCTCTCGGGGAAAAGAAAGATCGCAGTAAACAAAACGAGGCGGCTTCCTTACGCGTCTTTGAAGATCAAAGGCGTTCGTCACAACAATCTGAAGAACATAGACGTTGAGATTCCCCTCGGTGTCTTCGTCTGTGTCACGGGAGTGTCGGGATCTGGAAAATCTTCCCTCGTCATGGAAACGCTCTACCCGGCGTTGATGAATCTCCTTCACAAAACCAAACTTCCCGCTGGAGAATTCGATTCGATCGAAGGACACGAGAACATCGACAAGGTGATCGCGATAGATCAATCTCCCATTGGAAGAACACCGAGGAGCAACCCGGCTACCTACACCAAGGTGTTCGACGAAATAAGAAGCCTCTTTGCCATGACCCCCGCTGCTAAGGCACGTGGTTACACCAAGAGCAGATTCAGCTTCAATCTGAAGGGAGGAAGATGTGAAGCCTGTCAGGGTCAGGGTTACGTGAAGATAGAAATGCTCTTCCTTCCCGATGTGTACGTGGAGTGCGATGTTTGCAAGGGAAAGAGATACAACAGAGAAACACTCGAGATAACCTACAAAGGAAAAAACATTTCTGATATACTCGATATGACGGTGGATGAAGCGCTGGAGTTCTTCAAGAACATACCCTCTATAAAGAGAACGCTTCAGGTTTTGCACGATGTGGGCTTGGGATACGTGAAACTCGGGCAACCAGCCACCACCCTCTCCGGGGGTGAGGCGCAGAGAATCAAACTCGCCTCTGAGTTGAGAAAAAGAGATACGGGAAGAACCCTCTACATACTCGACGAGCCAACTGTTGGACTTCACTTTGAAGACGTGAGAAAACTCGTGGAAGTTCTCCACAGGCTGGTAGATAGAGGAAACACCGTAATCGTGATAGAACACAATCTCGATGTCATAAAAAACGCAGACCACATCATAGATCTCGGTCCTGAAGGTGGAAAAGAAGGTGGCTACATAGTTGCAACGGGAACACCAGAGGAAATAACAAAGAATCCTCACTCTTACACCGGAAGATTCTTGAAGAACGTGTTATAATGCCCAGGGAGGTGTAGTGATGAAGACGTTTTTCCTAATCGTTCACACCATCATAAGCGTGGCTCTCATCTACATGGTCCAGGTACAGATGTCGAAATTCTCAGAGCTCGGTGGTGCCTTCGGAAGTGGAGGACTTCACACCGTTTTTGGAAGGAGGAAAGGCCTCGACACCGGTGGAAAGATCACTCTTGTCCTGTCTGTACTCTTTTTCGTTTCCTGCGTAGTAACAGCTTTCGTCCTAACGAGGTGATGGGATGACGCCGGAAGAACAGGTGAAAATTCTCAAAAGAAATGTTGTTGACCTCATAAGCGAAGAAGAACTCCTCGACAGAATAAAAAGAAAGGGAAAACTCCGCGTGAAACTCGGCGTGGATCCCTCAAGGCCCGACCTGCATTTGGGACATGCGGTCGTTTTGAGGAAGCTGAGAGAGTTTCAGGATCTCGGTCACACGGTAGTTCTGATCATAGGAGACTTCACCGCACGCATTGGTGATCCCTCTGGAAGGAACGAAACGCGTCCCATGCTGACCAAAGAAGAGGTTCTGGAGAACGCAAAGACCTATCAGGAACAGGCCTTCAAGATACTGGATCCAGAAAGAACGGAGCTTCGATTCAACGGTGAATGGCTCGACAGGATGACCTTCGCGGATGTGATCGTTCTGGCTTCAAAGTACACGGTTGCGAGGATGCTCGAGAGAGACGATTTCGCAAAGAGATTCAAAGAAGGCATTCCCATCGCCGTATCGGAGTTTCTGTACCCGCTCGCACAGGCCTACGATTCCGTTGCCATCCAGGCAGATGTGGAACTCGGCGGAACGGATCAGCTTTTCAACCTCCTTGTGGGAAGGAAGATACAGGAAGAATACGGTCAAGAGCCCCAGATCGTCATGACGATGCCGATCATCGAAGGAACGGATGGAAAATTGAAGATGAGCAAAAGCTACGGAAACTACATCGCTTTCAACGATCCGCCCGAGGAGATGTACGGGAAACTCATGTCCATACCTGATGAACTCATCATAAAATACATGCACCTTCTCACGAACATCCCAGAAGAAGTGATCGAAGAGTACGAGAAAAAGATGAAGGAAAAAACGATCAATCCACGAGACGTAAAGATGGTTCTCGCGTACGAAATAACCCGTTTCTTCCACGGAGAGGAAAACGCAAAGAAGGCCCAGGAACAATTCGTGAAAGTCTTTCAAAAGAAAGAAATTCCTGACGAGATGCCGGTCGTTGAGATTTCTCAGGATAAGAACATCGTGGATCTCCTCGTGGAGATAGGAGCTGCATCCAGCAAAAGTGAGGCTAAAAGACTCGTTTCTCAAGGTGGAGTGTACATCGACGGAGAGAGGATAGAGGACATAAAATTCACTGTAGAACCTGATGGAGAGCGAGTTTTGAGAGTTGGAAAGAGGAAGTTCTACAGAATATCAGGTGGAGAGACAAAAAAACTTTAGAAAACTCTTGAATTTCCTTTGGACGGGATGGTATAATCACCACAGGATTTAACTGTGATCAATGAGAAGGGAGGTTTGTCCCATGAAGAGAGTTCTTCTTACCGTTGCAATGCTGTCCGTTTTCTTCTCAGCGATGTTCGCGTTCTTCCCTGATGTTCCAAAAGATCACTGGGCTTACGAGTACGTCTGGAAGCTGTGGCAGAGGGGTATCTTCATAGGTTATCCGGACAGCGAGTTCAAAGGGGACAGGTACATCACCAGATACGAAGCAGCGACTGCGGTGAGCAGGCTCCTCGATTTCATCGAACAGAAGATGCTTGCAGGTGCTTCAGGTGATCTGGCACAGGTTGTTGGAAATCTCTCCGACAAGTACATGGCCCTCGAGGAGAAGGTTAACGGTCTCACCGGCATACTGGACACTCTGGCATCCCAGATAGGTACCACTCAGGCCAATCTCACAGAAACCGAAAGAGAACTGCTCGAGAAGATCGATGCTGTGAAAGAAGAGATCGAGATGGAGTTCGACAAAGAGATCTCGCTCAACAGAGAAGTTGTGAACAACATCGGGCTCAAACTTGGAAATCTCTCCAGAGACTACGAAAGATACAAGGAGAATGTGGACGCAAAGATCTCTGAAGTGAACGAAAAACTCGCAGCCCTTGAAAAGGACCTTGGAAACAAGATCGCCGATCTCGAAGGAATAGTCAATCTACACGAGAAAGACATCATAAACATTTACAACAAGATCAGTTCCGTTAACGAGGAACTCAACAACAAGATCGCCGCGACAGAAGAGAAACTCTCCAGGAAAGATGAAGAAATCTCCGCAATGGTCGAACTTCACGAAAAAGACATCATAAACCTCTACAACAAAGTCGCTGCACTCAACGAAGATCTCAACAAAAAAATACTTGACACGAAGGCCGAACTTTCTGCTAAAATAGAGTCACAGGAGAAAACGTTGAACATGGTCTACACAAAACTCCTCGACACAGAAAGCAAATTGAACGATGAAATTTCCGCTCTCAAGGAAAAGGACGCGGAGATACAGAAGACGGTTGATCTTCATGAACAGGATATCGTCAACCTCTACGGAAAAACGTCGTCTCTCGAAGAAGACCTCAACATGAAGTACAACGAGACTAACGAAAAGATCGATCAGGTGAAGGCGGAACTCGAGGACAAAATCGAAAGCGTGAAGGCTTACAACAGGAATCTCAGCATCCTCACAGGTGCGTTCTTTGGAATTCTCGGTCTCATTCTGATCGCAATCAGTGGTAAATAAAACCAAAATTTATTCTGAGGGGAGGTAAGATGTTATGAAGAAGTTGCTCGCTCTTTTCCTGGTACTGGGTCTTTTAGTCACAGCAGCGTTTGCCTACGAAGACGTCGTTAAAGTCAATGTCTCCGGAACTGGCTACTTCAACGCGTACCTCGACGAAGAAGGCATCGACCTCGAAGGTGGAATCAGTGATTTGTCTGTGTCCATTTCTCCAAGCTCTGGCAGTGTAACAGCACCGGCTACCATTACAGCAGAGTTTTCCATTGACGTCCTTGGAAAAACAGCTTCTCTCAGCAAGATAGCTATCACAACAGATCTGTTCGATCTCACTTACTACAACGATGATATCTATGGGGATGGCTATGTGTTCTACTACGTAGGAGACAGAACACTTGAATTCACACCAAAACTCGGTTTTGAAGGAATCTCTCTGACCGTATACTTTGCAGACATCGTTTCTGAAACGGACCTTACCGACGCTACAAACAATACCAACAACTACTTCGACGATGCCGTTGCTCTGAAACTCGGCGTGACAAACCTTGATCTCCTTGATGCGACACTCTTCGGTGCGTTCTATGATACTGATACGAACAATGCCACAAGCGCCTATGGCTATGCTGCCCACTTGAATCTCACTGGAAAAGACATCCTTGAAAATCTCGTGGTCGATCTTGCCTACGCCTACGAAGCAACCAGCATGTACCTGGTAGAAGCACAGTACAGCAAGTCCTTTGAAATGGAACCTGTTACTCTGACTGTATCTCCACACTTTGTGTATTCTGAAGGAACTCCAACGTACTACGACGATGATTCTATTGATGACGATGATTGGGCTGCTCCTTGGAACTCTAAATTCGTAGAAGTTGGTCTCAAAGCAGAAGCCGGTGTCACCGATGAAGTGACCTTCAGTGCAGAACTGACACCGACTTACGATCTTGATGCCAATTCTTTCAGCCTGCCTGTGACGCTTGCTCTTGCTTACGACTCCGATATGGCAGAGGCAAATGTGAGCGCTTCCTGGGATGATGCTGTCGCTTCTGCTACTAATGTCACCATCGATGCCAACCTGACAGTCACAGCCGTTGAAAATCTTACAGTCAAAGCAGCTGCACAATACAAAGTTGCCACCAACGAACTGGGTTACAACGTCGACGCCAGCTACGTCTACGGACCTCTCACAACAGGATTCTTCTTCGGAACATTGTTTGATTCCAACAGTGATGGTACCGCTGACATCAACGATTACTTCACCTGGTACCTGTACCTGAAAGCCTCCGTTGCATTCTAATCCAAAACCACAGCAAATCAACCCCCGGCACTTGCCGGGGGTTTTGTTTTGTTGTATAATTTAGAACTGGAGGCGTGTCCGAACTGGCTAAGGAGCCGGTCTTGAAAACCGGTGGGCCGGAAGGCCCGTGTGGGTTCGAGTCCCACCGCCTCCGCCAGCCCCGCACGGGGCTTTTCTTTTTAGGGGGTGAAAACGTGAGAGCGCTTCTTGTGATAGACCTTCAGAGAGATTTCGTTGACAAAGACGGTGCTCTTTACTTCGAAGGAGCAGAGAAGGTGATCGACCCCGTTTTGAAATGGGTTGAAGAGTTCAAAAAGGAGAACCTCCCCATCATCACCACCCAAGACTGGCATGATCCTGAAGACAGAGAATTCAGCCTCTGGCCGAAACACTGTGTTGCGAACACCGATGGTGCAAGACTCACCGAAAAGCTCGAGAAAGCCCTGGAAGACTATCCCAATCACTTCTCTGTGAAGAAAAACCGATACAGTGCCTTCTACAACACAAATCTTGAAAAGGTAATCAGGGACAACGAAATAGACGAAGTCTACGTCTGTGGAGTTGTAACACACATTTGTGTACTCTTCACCGTTGAAGAGTTGAGAAACAGGGATATCCCTGTTAAAATAATCACTGAAGGCGTTGCTTCTTACGATGAAGGGCTTCACCGTTTTGCACTGAGAGAAATGAAAGAAATCTTAGGAGCAGAACTCATCTGAGGTGATCAATGTGAAAAGACTCAGTCCAGAGGTCTTCAAGGTTCCCATCGACCGCATCAGAAACGGTTACTACTCCGATATTTATTTCATAAACTACGTGAAAGTCCTGAAGAAAGACAACCACCATCCACGGGTGTACTATCAGTTCTTTCCGAGAAAAGACGCTACTATCTGTGGAATTGACGAGGCTCTCGCCATCTTGAAGTTCTGCACAGGATACTACAGAGACGAAGAAAAAGCAAGAGAGCTCTTCGAGGAGATCTTGAAAATAGACAAAGAAATGCAGGCAGCTTCAGTTGAAATGAACGTTCAGAGGATTCTGGAACTCACCCAGAAAAAGTGGGACCTCAGATTGAAATTGAACGATCTGTGGGTTGACAAATGGGAAGAAATAGAAGTACACGCCCTCTACGACGGCGAGGAAGCGAAAGAAGGAGAGCCAGTAATGACGATAGAAGGAGATCCCACCTATTTCGGGTATCTTGAGACGGTTCTCCTTGGGGTGATTGCAAGAGCAACCAGCACGGCGACTGCCGTCAAGAAAGTAGTGAAAGCGGCGAGAGGAAAACCCGTGCTTTTCTTCAGCGCCCGTTTCGATCACTACTGGGTCCAAGCAACGGACGGCTACGCAGCTCTCAAAGCGGGGGCCTTTGGAGTTTCTACAGACGCGAACGCGGACTACTGGGGTGTCAAATCGATGGGAACGATGCCGCATGCTCTGATAGCTTGCTACGACGGAAAGACCGAAGATGCTGCCATCGCGTTCGATATTCACATGGAGGAAGACGTGAACAGGATCATTCTTGTGGACTGGGACAACGATGTGATAGGAACGACCTTCAGGGTCATCGAAAAATTCTACGAGTACGTGATGAAAAAGCCGTTCAAACTCGGAGTGACAGATCCTTCACCGATCATAGGTCCCGGAAAGAACAAAATATGGGGTGTGAGGTTCGACACTTCCGGGAATCTAAGAGATAAATCCGTGGTACCAAAGGACGAGTCTTCCTTTGGGGTGTGCCCGGAACTCGTCTGGAGAGCCCGTCAGGAGTTCGACAGAGTGGGGCTCAAGGATCTGAAGATAGTCGTCTCTGGAGGATTCGACGAGAAGAAGATAGATCTCTTCGAAAGACTCGGAGTTCCTGCAGATGCTTATGGTGTTGGATCTCGCCTTCTGAGGGAGAAAGTGGACATCACAGCCGATATCGTTGAAGTCAATGGTAGACACTGTGCGAAGGTGGGAAGGTACAAGATAGAAAACCCCAGACTGAAAAAAGTGGAGAAGCGCTACTGGGAAGAAGAGTGAGGAGGTGGATGGAATGGAAATCAAAAAGGGCACCTGGATCATAAAGAAAGGTTTTGCGGAGATGTTCAAGGGTGGCGTCATCATGGACGTCACCTCTGCTGAACAGGCCAAGATCGCAGAAGAAGCGGGAGCCGTTGCGGTAATGGCCCTCGAAAGAGTTCCGGCCGATATCAGAAAAGAAGGTGGAGTCGCAAGGATGGCTAGCATCGCAAAGATCAGAGAAATCATGGAAGCAGTGTCCATCCCTGTGATGGCGAAGGTGAGAATCGGACACATAGCCGAGGCAAAGATACTGGAAGAACTCGGAGTCGATTTCATCGATGAGTCTGAGGTACTCACACCAGCCGACGACAGGTTCCACATCAACAAACACGAATTCAAAGTGCCCTTTGTCTGCGGTGCAAGGGACCTGGGAGAAGCTCTCAGAAGAATAGCAGAAGGTGCAGCCATGATCAGAACGAAGGGAGAAGCCGGAACGGGAAACGTTGTAGAAGCAGTGAAGCACATGAGAAGGGTGATGGAACAGATAAAACAGGTGACGAAGATGGAAGACGAAGAACTCGTCGCTTACGGAAAAGAGATAGGAGCTCCCGTCGAGCTTCTCAGAGAGGTCAAAAGACTTGGAAGACTTCCCGTCGTGAACTTCGCAGCGGGTGGTGTGGCAACTCCCGCGGATGCAGCCCTCATGATGATGCTCGGAGCAGATGGCGTGTTTGTAGGATCCGGTATCTTCAAATCCAAGGATCCAAGAAAGATGGCGAAAGCCATGGTGCTGGCCGTTACCTACTGGGACAATCCAAGGATACTCCTCAAGATCTCCGAAGACATAGGAGAGCCGATGAGAGGGCTCGATGTCGAAGAACTCGAAGTGAGAATGCAGGAGAGAGGGTGGTAAGGGATGAAAATAGGAGTTCTGGGTGTTCAGGGAGACGTCAGAGAACACGTGGAAGCTCTCCACAAGCTCGGAGTTGAGACCCTGATAGTGAAACTTCCAGAACAACTGGACATGGTGGATGGTCTCATCCTGCCTGGTGGAGAATCGACCACCATGATAAGAATTCTCAAAGAGATGGATATGGATGAAAAGTTGGTGGAAAGAATAAACAACGGCCTTCCCGTCTTTGCAACGTGTGCCGGTGTGATCCTTCTCGCAAAGCGCATCGAAAACTACTCCCAGGAAAAACTTGGAGTTTTGGACATAACCGTTGAAAGAAACGCCTACGGAAGACAGGTCGAAAGCTTCGAGACGTTCGTGGAGATACCCGCCATAGGAAAAGATCCATTCAGAGCCATCTTCATAAGGGCTCCAAAAATTGTTGAAACAGGAAAGAATGTGGAAATTCTGGCAACTTACGATTATGACCCTGTTCTGGTGAAAGAAGGAAATATACTCGCGTGCACGTTTCACCCAGAACTCACCGACGATTTGAGACTGCACAGATACTTCCTGGAGATGGTGAAATGAAAGTGAAAATCGATCTGGAAGATGAAAAACTTCGTGAACGAATAGCCAGCATCGTTCAAGAGGTAGGTTTTTTCATAAATGAATCGGCGGATGTGATCATCACCGACGATTTGAAGGAACAGGGTCGGTGGGTGATTCTGGTCTCAAAGAACGTACCTGAGAAGATTCCGGAAGGTGTGCTGGACGTGATCGATCCACGCCTTCCGGACTTTCTGCTAAGAAAAAAATTCGAAATGGTGAAGGTGTACCTGAAATTTCCCTCTGGTATCCTCAGTTATCTCGAAGACGAGTTCGAAAAATCGAAGCGATATGGATTCCCACTTTCTGTTATCTATCTCTTCTTCGAAGATGACGGCACAGCAAGACGCGTCTATGAAATCCTCCGAGAACTTTTGAGGTCTTCTGATAGATTCGATTTTCTGAAGAGAAACGAAATAATGATCGTTCTTCCCGGAACATCAAAAGAAGGCGCGGAGAGACTCCTCAAAAGGTTGAAGAGAAAATTCCTGAGGTTAGACTGGACGAAACAGCCGATTCTCGAGTACGGAATCGCCCAGGTCGAAGACTGGATGGAAACCCTTGAAGATCTGCTCGCATCCCTCGAATCCTCTCTGAGGAGGTTGTAAAAATCTGAGTAAAAAAGAGTGGATCAACATAATTCTGGCATTGGCGTTTGGATTTCTCGCCGTTGTTTTTATTTCCAGGGAAGTAGATCCCGCTGAATTTTCCAGATATTTTCATTTAAAATCTCTCCTTTACATGTTCCTTCTCTGCGGAACATTCGTTTTTTCTATTGTCATAGACTCTCTCAGAATGAAATGGCTTTATTCGTTCGTATGGAAAGAGAAGTTTCCACTGTACGATTCTTTCTTCAACAATTACATGAGTTTTGTCTTCAGTATGCTCACCCCTTTTTATTTTGGAGGACAGTTTTTCCAGACGTATCACCTCTCAAAGATGGGTTTCAAATCTGAGCACAATGTGAACGTGATTCTTTCCAGATTCGTAGAATACCTGATCTCTGTTACTGTTCTTTCGATTCTGGGCCTTGTGAGATACAGAAACCTTCTCTTCTCGAACGCACTTTTGACTTCAAAGTTGATACTTCTCGCGTACCTCATCAGCGTATCGTTCATAGCCGTTTTGATGTCTGCGCTGATAAATCCTCCTCTTATCGCACGTCTTTTTAACGCTTTCAAAAGAATAAGATGGATAGATCGACTCATCAAAAAGATCACCAAAGCAGAAGACTGGGACACCAGATTCCTGGAATGGACAAAAAAATTAAAAGAAAGCGTTCAAGTACTCTGGAAAAGTGGCTTTATGTTTTTCGATTTTCCTCTCACTTTTATTTCCTTGCTTGTTCAATCTTTTGTTCTCTACCTTGCCATCTGGCTCACATCCGGAAAAATAGGTTTCCTCGATGTTACAGGCCTTTTCTATTTCCTGAGTCTGGTTGTGTTTTACATACCCACTCCTGGAGCGAGTGGAGGAGTGGAAGCGGTCTATCAGATCGTGTTTTCCAAGATTTTGAATTCTTCCGAGAAAACTCTCGCCTCCATTCTCATCTGGAGGATTTCCACCTATTACCTTCCGATATTCATCGGTATAGCATTCCTCTTGATTTACCGCTATCCGAAGGAAGTGACAAGATGAAGATCGTACTCAGATTCAAGAAAAAAGGAATGAGAAGATTTCTCTCGACGCTTGAGTCCATAAAACTCGTGGAAAGATCCATAAGAAGAGCGGATTTCCCGATCGTTTTCACAGAAGGTTTCCATCCAAAACCCAAAATGAGCTTCCTCGACGCCATGCCGGTGGGTGTGGTGAATCTCGCTTTCTACGTGGAATTCTTTGTGAAAAACATCTCAGAAAAACACATAGAAACTCTGAAAAGCATTCTCCCAAAGGATTTCGCTTTAGAAAGTGCATGGATCTTCGATGGAAACATCAACGAACTGGTCAACTCGTATCGTTTCTTAGTGATCTCAGAAAAACCTGTGGATCTGGAGAAGACTATTTTGAAAAAGAACAAAAAAGTTTCGTTCAAAGAGAGTCTTCTTGATTTTGAAGTATCGAGTGGAAAAAAGTATCACATCTTCAGGTATACTCAAAAGAGGGAGAAGTTGATAAATCCTTTACTTCTCGCAGAGGAAGGAACCTTTTTCTTGCCCATATGTGAAGAAGCCATGACCGGGCACGGTCCTCTCTCTTCTCTCCTCGAAAGGGGTGGTACGCGTGTCTAAAAAGATTCTTCTTGTTGACGATTCAGCGGTTCTGAGAAAAATCGTTTCTTTCAATCTGAAAAAAGAAGGTTACGAAGTGATAGAAGCGGAAAACGGGCAGATAGCCCTAGAAAAGCTCTCGGAGTTCACACCAGACCTGATAGTTCTCGACATAATGATGCCCGTAATGGATGGATTCACCGTTTTGAAAAAACTTCAAGAAAAAGAAAATTGGAAAAGAATCCCGGTGATAGTCCTCACGGCAAAGGGTGGTGAAGAGGACGAATCTCTGGCATTTTCCCTGGGTGCCAGAAAGGTCATGAGAAAGCCGTTCAGCCCCTCCCAATTCATCGAGGAGGTGAAGCATTTACTAAATGAATGAAAGGGAAATTTGCGAAAGAATCGCTGAAATCTTGAATCTTGAACACGACTGTTCGAAAGGAATAGATGATCTTTTGGAGATCCTGGAGTACGAAATAAACGAATATCGAAAAAGCTTAGAAGAACAGGCCATGTTCATGGAAGCTCAAATCGAAGAGCTTTCGCGCTCGTACGAAGAAATATCAACTCTGCTCGAAATCTCGGAGATTTTCGGTACGTTCGAGTTCCCTTTGAACTTGCAGAACAAACTGGAAAAAGTCATTCGACTCCTCAGGAACGTGATAAAATTTGAGGGTTATGTTGTTCATCTGGAAGGTGAGTTGACAGCCGGGGATCTAAACAGAGAAGAAATAGAAGCAGAAATAGGAAATCCAGAGAAGACCGTTCTGATAGAGCCCGGAAAATCTGAGAAGTTTTCAAATCTTCTGTTTGTACCGATAAAAGGAAACAGATACTACGGATACATGTGCTTCACTGGAAAAGAAGACGGAGGAGTTTTCACCGCAGGTGACAGGAAAATAGCTGAGATGACGGCAAGATACATAGCGAGTGCTCTCGACAGACTGGATTTTCTCAAAAAGGAGATAGAGCGAGAAAGACTGGAAGAACAATTGAACATAGCAAGACAGATACAGACTAATCTTCTTCCCCGAAAAATTCCAGAGATTGGTTTCGTAGAAGCAGATGCCTGCTCTCAACCTGCTGTTCAAGTTGGTGGGGACTATTACGATTTCTTCGTGTCACAGGAGAAAAGGTTTCTCACAGTCGTGGGTGATGTGGCAGGAAAGAGTGTACCGGCGGCTCTGCTAATGAGCGCAGTGAGGAGTTATCTGAAAGTGCTGGTCACCACGTGTCCCGATCTGGAAAGACTCGTGAACAGGTTGAACTCCATTCTCTGCGAAGACATGACAAACGACCGCTTTGTAACGATGGCTTTTATAGAGATATCTCCAGATGGAACTTTGAATCTTATAAACGCAGGCCACAATCCAGTTTATTTCCTGCATAAGGGAGAGCTCGTCAAGATTGAAACTTCTGCGATCCCAATCGGTATAACAGAGTGGGAATACAGAAAGCACACCATTCATTTGAAACCAGATACATTCGTGATATCTTACTCCGACGGATTGACAGAAGCAAGGAACGAAGCGGGCGAAGAATTCGGATACGAAAAGTTGGAAAATATATTGAGGGAATTCAAGGGTGAAACACCCGCTGAACTGCTGGAGGCACTGAGAAAAAACGTTAAGTCGTTTATGGGAGATGCCCAGCAGCACGATGATATGACAATCGTGGTGTTAAAATATAAAGGACAGCAGGAGGTGGAATGATGTCAGGTCACAACAAGTGGGCCAATATTAAACACAGGAAGATGGCCCAGGATGCGAAGAAATCCAAGATCTTCACAAAACTGATCAGAGAAATCATCGTTGCAGCAAGAGAAGGAGGAGGAAACATAGAAACAAATCCGCGATTGAGAGCGGCAGTTGAAAAAGCAAGGGCAGAAAACATGCCCAAAGAAAACATTGAAAGGGCCATAAAGAGAGGAACAGGAGAACTCGAAGGAGTAGATTACCAGGAAGTGATCTACGAAGGATACGCACCCGGAGGAGTCGCTGTGTACATCAGAGCGCTCACAGATAACAAGAACAGAACTGCCCAAGAACTCAGGCATCTGTTCAGCAGATACGGTGGCAGTCTTGCGGAAAGCGGTTCGGTGAGCTGGATATTCGAGAGAAAAGGAGTTATCGAAATCTCAAGAGACAAGGTGAAAGACCTGGAAGAACTCATGATGATTGCTATAGACGCGGGAGCAGAAGACATAAAAGACACAGAAGATCCGATACAGATAATCACAGCACCTGATAATCTTTCGGAAGTGAAGAGTAGACTGGAAGAAGCCGGTTACGAATTGGAAGCAAAGGTAACATTCATTCCGAAAAACACGGTGAAAGTCACGGGTAAAGATGCCGAAAAAGTTCTTGAATTTCTCAACGCGCTGGAAGATATGGACGACGTGCAGGAAGTGTATTCGAACTTTGAAATGGACGACAAAGAGATGGAGGAGATACTTTCCAGGTTAGAGGGCTGATCTTACTTTTGTTTATTCTGGTAACTGTTCCTGCATACGCTGGTTTCATCGAAGTGGGAGCAGGAGTTTATAATGAAGTTCCCACGGTGGGTTTTGTACTGTCTCCTGAGCTCAAAACAGACTTCATAGAAGGAAAGTTCAGGTTCGATTTTTTTGCAAGTTTTTCGGAAGGGGAGCTCTCTCTCCTTCCTTTCATTTATGACAATCCTGTTTATTTTCGATTCGGAATCGATGATTTTTCGTTCGAATATCACGCACCAGCAGTCTTGAAAGCGACCTTTGTACCGTTCAAAAAGAGCTGGAATGTGAGACTTGGTTTCATGGGTGGAATCTGGAACGGAGAAAATGTTTTCTTCTTCACGGAGAAACCCGTGTTTCTCGTTTTGTCGAACGATGATAACTACCACATTGGGCTGAACTTCAAAGTGTTCGATACAGGTCTTGAACTCTTCGTTGAAAACGAAAAGCCCGGTGTCTGGTTAGAACTTGGAAGTTTAAAAGTTGGTGTTTCGAACTGGGTTGGTTTGATCTTTGAACATAAAAAAACGGTGGTTCGTTTTCTTTACGATGGAAAATTCAAACCCGGTTTGGCATTACTGGAGGAAAACGGCTGGATCTTCATCAACAGTGACTACGTAGAAGGACAGTGGAAGGTGGGAAGATTCCATGCAGGAGGAAAGATCGGAAAAGAAAATTGGGCCTTTCAACTTTCAATCGAATTTTGAGTGGAAGGAATTTCCTCAGGAAGAATTCGAATGGTTTGTGAAAGAGGTTGAAAAGAGGTTCGGACTGAACCTCTCTTCTTACAAACCGCAGAGGGTGAAGCGCAGAACAGAGCTTCTCCTCAGAAAGTACAACGTAGATTACAGAGAGTATATGAACATGCTCACAAAGGACAAAAAGTACCTCGATGAATTCATGGATAAGATGACGATAAACGTGACGGAGTTCTTCAGAAATCCGGAGAAATGGTGGGAACTGAGAGATGAAATCATTCCTTTGATTTCAGAAAATTCTCTGAGAATGAAATTTTGGAGCGCGGGCTGTTCCTCTGGAGAAGAGCCATACTCCCTGGCTATTCTGGTTCACGAACTCAATCTTTCTTATAAAACTCGCATTCTGGCAACGGACATCGACATCGGCGTGCTCAAAAGAGCCCAGGAAGGTGTTTACGAAGAAAGGGCCTTCGTCAGCACTCCAAAGGAATACCTGGAAAAATACTTCGAGAAGTTACCAGATGGAAGGTACAGGATAAAAGATTCTGTGAAGAAAATTGTGGAGTTCAAAAGGCACGATCTTTTGAAGGATCCGTTCGAAAAGAACTTCGACCTGATAGTGTGTCGAAACGTGGTTATTTACTTCGAACCAGAAGCGAAAAATGAGCTTTACCGAAAGTTCGCTGAATCTCTGAAACCGGGAGGGTTCCTCTTCGTCGGAAACACCGAAAGAATTTTCAACTACAAAGAACTGGGATTTGAGATATACAAACCGTTCATCTACAGAAAGGTGGAGTAAATGACTTTTGTGATGGTTCTCACAATTGTTCTGGATCAGCTTACAAAGCGGATAGCAAGCGAGATACACGGAACTTTCTTTATAGTTCCGGGTTTTTTGAGATTCGTGAAGGCAACCAACCGAGGAATCGCACTCGGGTTGTTTAAAAATCTTTCCGAACAGCTTCTCTGGACCGTGATGTTCGTTGTTGTTTTTCTCTCCCTGCTTCCTTATATTTTCAAGTTCAGCAGGCTGGAAAGAATAGCCATGGGCTTCATTCTTGGGGGAGCTCTCGGCAACCTTCTCGACAGAATCAGATTCGGATACGTTCTTGATTTTCTGAACTTGACCTTTCTCCCAACGATATTCAACCTAGCGGATGTGTTCATCATAGTCGGAGGAGCACTTATGATACTGGGAGTTTTCAGAGGTGGAGACAATGAAAGTTTGGAGAGTCGAAAAAAGAGAAGAGGGCTGGAGACTGGATCAGTTTTTGAAGGAGAAGACACCGTCGTGGATTTCGAGATCACTGATTCAAAAAGCGATAAAAGAGGGCAAAGTGAAGGTCAACGGTCAGATTAAAAAGCCAAGTTACAAGTTGAAAGAGGGTGAAATAGTAGAGGTTGACCTCCCTGAAAAGCCGCAGGAAGCGACCGTTCAACCCGAAGAGATAGAATTGAAAGTTCTTTATGAAGATAGAGACATCGTAGTTATCGACAAACCCGGAGACATGATCGTTCATCCTGTTCCCTCCAAACTCAGCGGAACTCTCGTGAATGCCCTTCTTCATCACTGCAAAGATCTTCAGGGAGTGGGAGGAAAGCTCCGGCCGGGGATAGTTCACAGACTCGACAAAGAGACCTCCGGTGTTATAGTGGTTGCCAAGAACGACTTTGCTCATCAAAGCCTCTCGAAGCAGTTCAAAGATCGAAAGGTGAAGAAGACCTATATACTCCTAGTGAAAGGTAGAGTGAAGAGTGATGAAGGAGTTATAGACCTTCCTCTCGCAAGGCACCCTGTTCTGAGGATAAAAATGGCCGTCGTTGAAACAGGGAAAGAAGCGATCACGGAGTACAGAGTTCTGAAAAGGTTCGATGACGTTGCGACGCTCGTTCTCGCCTTTCCTAAAACAGGTAGAACACACCAGATCAGGGTGCACATGAAAAGCCTCGGGCATCCGATCATGGGAGACAAAATCTACGGGAAGCCGAAAGAGGATGAGATCTTCGGAATAAAAAGGCAGATGCTTCACGCCCTGAAACTCGGTTTCTTCCACCCTCGAACGGGCGAATGGATGGAGTTCGTCTCACCTCTGCCAGAGGACTTCAAAGAAGCCATCAGAAGGATCCATGAATACGTGAGGGAAAGATCATGATTCCATGGGTGATATCTCCCTATTCTTTCGATGGCTCAGTCGTTCGATTCGAAAAACTGGCCCTTCTCTTGAAAAGTAAGGGATTGAAATCTGTCATCCTCGCCGACAGAAACTTCCACGCCGCTGTGAAGTTCAACACGATCATGAGAAAACACGGCCTGATACCGGTTCACGGTCTCTGGAAAGACGGCAGCATCTTCGTCGCGAGAAACAGAGAGGAATTTGACAGCCTGGTCAGATACTACAACGGAGAAACACATGAACTCGAAGACATACCTGTTTTCCACGAAAGCGAACTCACACCTGTAAGATATCTCGATGTCTATGAAAAAAAGGCAAGCATCTTCATGAGAAAAGTCTTCGGACTCGACGAAGACGTTCAGGGTTTTCCAGAAAAATGTGAAGATGTGGCCGACATTCTGAACGCAGAAGCCTACGATCTCAGAGTGAATCACAGATTTCCCACTCCTCCTAAAAATTGGAACGAATTACTAATAAAAAAGGCAGAGCCGCTGGGTGAAGAGTACGTCAGCCGCCTGAAAAGAGAACTCGAGGTGATAAAAAGAAAGGGTTTCACCCCGTACATCTACACGGTGGAAAAAGTGGTAGAGATCGCAAAGAAAATGGGCATAAAAGTTGGGCCTGGAAGAGGAAGTGCGGTAGGTTCTCTCGTTGCATACCTGTGCGGAATAACAGAGGTAGATCCAATAAAATACGACCTTCTCTTCGAACGCTTCTTGAACGAAGAAAGGCAGGAACCCCCCGATATAGATGTGGATGTGGAAGACAGGAGAAGAAAAGACCTGATAAAGGAGCTATCAAAGTCTTTTCAAGTCTATCAGGTTTCAACCTTTGGAAACCTCACAGAGAAATCTCTGAAAAACCTCATAAACTCCGTTCTTCCAGATGCGTCTCTTGAAGAGAAAAACGAAATCTACAAAACCGTTTACGGACTGCCGCACCACCCCAGTGTTCACGCCGCGGGAGTCGTGATCTCAGAAAACCCCCTGCCGTTGCCTACAAGAATGGAAGAAGATATCCCAATAACGGACTACGACATGTACGATCTTCAAGAAATAGGTGTTGTGAAGATCGATATACTGGGTCTTAAAACACTCTCGTTCATAAAGGATTTCAAAAAAGAGATTTTCGATTACTCTGATGAAAAAACGTATCATCTCATCTCCAAGGGAAAAACTCTCGGTGTGTTTCAGCTCGAAGGTCTCCAGGCAAGAAAACTATGCAGAAGAATCTCTCCCAGAAACATGGACGAACTCTCCATTCTCCTTGCCCTCAACAGACCTGGTCCATTGAGGTCTGGCCTGGACGTTATGTTTTCGAATTCGAAGAACGTTCCCACGTTTTTCAGGAAGATGTTTCCAGAGACAAGAGGGGTTCTGATCTATCAGGAACAGATCATGCGACTCGCCATGTTCGCGGGCCTCTCAGGCACCGAAGCGGATATTTTAAGAAGGGCCATTGCAAAGAAAGAAAGAGAAAAAATGGAACCTCTCCTTGAAAAGATGAAAAAAGGCCTTCTTGAAAAAGGCATGGAAAACGCAGAACAGATCCTCGAGATCCTCCTGAACTTTTCCTCTTATGCCTTCAACAAGTCTCACAGCGTCGCGTACGCCCACATCACATACCAGACGGCATATCTGAAAGCCCATCATCTTGAAGAATTTTTCAAACTCTACTTTGCGTACAATTCTTCCGACACTGGAAAGATCTTCCTTGCCGTTCAGGAACTGAGAAATGAAGGATACAGAGTGCATCCTCCAGATATCAACATCTCTGGAAAAGCTCTGGTCTTTCACGGTAAAGACGTTTACCTTCCCCTGACGGTTGTGAAAGGAGTGGGAGCAACCCTGGTTGAACAAATCGAAAAAATCAGGCCGATCAACAGTGTGAGAGAACTTCAGGAAAGGGTAACCGGAGTTCCGAGAAACGTTGTGGAAAGCCTGATCACAGCAGGCGTCTTCGACAAACTTTATGAAAACAGAAAACTGGCACTGGAAGAACTGAACAAAAAGGTTGAGAAAGATATTCTTGAGATTCGAAGCCTCTTCGGAGAAAAGGTGGAGCAGGAAAGCTCAACCGTCAAAATAGGAGACATCACCGAACTCGAAGAGAAGAGCATGGGATTTCCGTTGACACCCGTTCCTGAAGTTCCTACAGGACTCTTTGCCGGTATAGCCGATGTCTTCACGTATGGTAGGATCCTTCCTGTGCTCGTCAAAAGAGTTTCGAGAAACATCGTGACGGATGGCCTTTCCGTTTGCCGTCTGAGAACAGACGTTCCCGATGGTGTTCACCTTGTGCTCCTCTCTCCCCTTCAGAAGATCATCAAAATCTGGCCCTTCAACGAAAACACCAGGTTCGTGTACAGAGTGGATCCCACCGCGATGCTGGAAAAGGCCGGTCAAAACGAGATAACGGAAGTCCTTAAAAACGGGGCTGTTGTAAGGTATGAAGGCTACCGACCTCTAACGGATGAATATCGCTACAGAATCGTTCCCCGATAGGCACAGTATGCTATAATTCAAATATAGTAAGGAGTCATCACATTTTTGGAAAGGGGGTTTCGTTATGAAGAAACTGTTTGTGCTGTTTCTGGCAATCCTGTCAGTTCTGGTACTGGCCGAAGTGAAAAACCCTGACACCATAATCGATGCCACCATTGGAGAACCCGACACTCTCGACCCACACTACGCCTATGACACGGCGAGTGGCGAAGTTATCTACAACGTGTACGAGAACCTGATCGCTTACAAAGGAGAAAGCCTCACAGAATTCGAACCACGCCTTGCGGAAAGATGGGAAATTCTGGACGACGGGAAAACTTACAAGTTCTACATCAGGAAAGGTGTGAAGTTCCACGAAGGAGGAGATCTCACACCAGAAGACGTGGAATACAGCTTTGAGAGAGGTCTCATCTTCGACCCAACAGCGGGTCCCATGTGGATGCTCTGGGAAGCCCTGTTCGGTGTGGATTCACTGGAAACTTTCGTCGAGGAAAAGATCGGCAAGCCTTACAGCGAACTCTTCGACGAAAACGGTGAGCCGCTTCCAGAGTACAGAGACGCCCTCATAAAGATCTACACGGATTACATCGATCCCGCCATCGAAGTTGAAGGTGACGCCGTTGTGTTCCACCTCGTGAGACCCTTCGCACCGTTCATGTACATACTCGCCCAGAGCGCCAGCTGGAGTGCTGTCCTCGACAAAGAGTGGTGTATAGAGATAGGATGCTGGGACGGAAGAGCCGATACCTGGTGGAAGTACCACGATATCAGAAAAGAAGATTCTCCTCTCTACGCGAGAATGAACGGAACTGGACCCTTCAAATTCGTCGAATGGGACAGAGCTCAGCAGAAAGTCATCCTCGAGCGAAACGACAACTACTGGAGAGAACCCGCGAAGATCAAAAGAGTTATCATCTGGGGAATCGACGAGTGGAGCACAAGAAGGGCGATGTTCCTTCAGGGAGACGCCGATATCTGTGCTGTCCCAACCCAGTACCTCGAGCAGGTGGAAGGAAAACCCGGTGTCACCGTTATAAAGGGACTTCCTGAACTTGCGGTAACATCCCTTCACTTCGCGTGGAACGTTCCCGAAGACAGCAAGTACATAGGCTCTGGAAAACTCGACGGAAACGGAATACCACCAGACTTCTTCACTGATGAAAACGTGAGAAAAGCCTTCATCTACGCGTTCGACTACGACACATTCATAAACGAAGTGCTCAAAGGTCTTGGTAGAAAGATACCAACAGACCTTCCAGAAGGACTCCTCGGATTCAACGAAGAGCTGCTGAACGATCCAGACGCTCCACACTTCGATATTGTGAAAGCAACGGAGTACTTCAAGAAGGCGTGGAACGGTGAGGTCTGGAAGAAAGGATTCAAGATCACGTTGCTTTACAACACCGGTAACGATGTGAGAAGAGCAGCCGCAGAAATGCTGAAGGCATACATCGAGATGATCAATCCGAAGTTCAAGGTCGAAGTGAGAGGCGTTCAGTGGCCTACGTATCTCGACGCAACCAAGAGAGGAGAAGTGCCTGTCTTCATCATAGGATGGCTCGCAGATTATCCGGATCCTCACAACTTCATCTTCACATACTACCATAGTGCAGGAGTTTACTCTGGAAGACAGGGTGAGAACTTCAGGAAGTTCGTTTCCACACCACATCCCGACCTTGGTGGTAGAAGCCTCGACGAGCTCATAGAAGAAGCGATCGCGAAGACCGATCCTGCAGAAAGACAGGCACTCTACGAAGAGATCCAGAGGTTCGCAATGAAGCACGCCCTTGGTATGCCTCTCTACCAGCCGCTCGGTGTGAGAGTCCAGAGAAGCTGGGTCAAAGGATGGTACTACAATCCAATGAGACCTGGTGACGACTACTACGTGCTCTGGAAAGCAGAAGAGTAAAAAATAAAAGGGGCTCCTTTCGGAGCCCCTTCTTCTTTTCTCTTTGTTTCTCACGCGAGTTCTTCTTCCACCGCGGCCCTTGGGGTTTCTTCCACCTGGATTCCCGCGAAGACATCGAGACCGGTTCCTGCGGGTATCAACTGACCAACGATCACGTTTTCCTTCAATCCAATGAGCGGATCAACCTTTCCTTCGATCGCCGCTGCGGTCAACACCCACGCAGTTTCTTCGAACGCAGCCGCACTGAGCCAGCCAGGGTAGTTGAGAGCTGCTTTTTTGAGCGACAGGAGTCTTCTCTTGTACTTGATAGGTTCCTTCGGGAGAATCTGGTACGTCACAACTTTATCTTTTTCGAAGACGTCGATCTCTTTTATTCCCGCTTCTATGATCTTCTTCAAAAGTTCCTCAGTCACTTCATCGCCTTTTTGAGCGAGTTCTACAAGTTCTCCCCCTTCTGTTTCCGTGATGATCCTCTTTGCGAGCGTCTTTCCTATGACCCACTTCCTGTTCTCTTCCACTTTCGCATTTCCTTCGAGGATTTCCCTGTTGAATCTCTTTATATCCACAAGCGGTACAAGCTGATCCGGTAGATAATCGCTGTCACCTGGATCGATGATCGTTGCCATGCTGAGCATCTGTTTGAATATGATCTCGAAGTGTTTGTCGTGTATACTCACGCCCTGCTGGACATAGGCGTTCTTTATGATCTTCAGAAGATTCATCGCCGTCATTACACCTTTTTCCGATTCGAGCTCCAGGAGTTTCCACCACACAATGGCACCGCTGGTGAGGGTTTCTCCTCTCAGGACTTTCTGGCCTTTCTCTACCCTTACTTTCGCTCTCTTCGGTACTTTGTAAGCGTGGATGTTACCGGCGTAATCCTCGACGTAAATCACCGTTCTACCACTTTCATCGGTTGCTATGTCCTTCACGAAACCATCGACTTCACACAGAATCGCCTCGGATCCATAGTATTTTTTGATTTCTTTCTTTCCACCGCTCTTCTCTTCTCTCAAGAACGCGTACGGTTCGAACGTTTTCTCCACAGTTGTGAGACCGCTGACGATGTCGCTCGCACCCATGACTCCTCCAACGTGGAAAGTCCTCATCGTGAGCTGTGTACCAGGCTCTCCTATGGACTGAGCGGCTACGATTCCCACAGACTCACCGACGTTCACTATCTTGTGGTTGGAAAGATCCATACCGTAGCAGGCAGCGCAGACGCCGTATTCAGACTCACAGGTGAGAGGTGATCTCACAATGATATCGGGTCTCACGGGAACTTTTTCTATTCCATTCTCTTCGAGCATCTTCGCCACGATCTCGTTTATCACTTCCTGGTACACGAGAAGCTGTCTTTCACCTTTTTTATCGTACAAAGGTTCCTCCTCCGCGTAAACGGTTCCAACGACAGGATAGACCTTCACCTTTATGCGGTATTTCCCTTCGTTCTTAGCGGCTTTTACCACATCCCAGGTGAGTTCCGTTCCTTCTTCGTACTCTCCAACGGGTTCTGCAATCTCGGCGTACATGTTGGGAAGCGAGAGTTCTGTTATGTCTATCTCTTCGTATCTCACAACGTCAACCATTTTCTTGTAAGAGGCCAGGAAGTTCGCATCGTCATCCGTGAGCATGGTGTTTCTCGTGTACTCCTTGCCTGTTTCTGGATTCTTCAAAACTTCTTTTGTTTCTGGATCAAGTACATCCCTTGCAAGCACTCTACCAAAGAGGAACTCGTTCATCTTCTCTACAACTGTTCCTTCTTTTATCAGGTCCATGGCTCTGATTCCATCGTGGGTTCCACAGTCGGGTTCCGCCACTGTAACGCTCTGGGCTACATCCACAAGACGCCTCGTTAGATATCCCGCGAAGGATGTGTTCATTGCCGTGTCAACCTGTCCCTTTCTAGCACCGTAGGTGGATATGAAGAACTGCAGGATGTCAACACCTTCTCTGAGGTTCTTATCGACCGGGTAATCGAATGTGAGTGCTTCGTGTATCGCCTGACCCTTGAAGATCTTGGATTTTATTTCCCTGGATCTTGGGTCGTACGCCTTGATCATCAAACCTCTGATACCGGCAAGCTGTTTCACCTGATCTATGTTACCTCTGGCACCAGAGTTCACCATCATGTATATGGGGTTGAACGGATCCTCTGCGAGCGTTCTAGATGTGAGTTTTGTGATCTCCTCTGTCACGCTCATCCAGAGTCGTATGATTTCACTCTTTCTCTGTTCCTCCGTCAGGAAGCCCTTTTCGTAATTCTCTTCGATTATTCTGACCTTCTCCCAGGTCTTCCTGAGAATCTCATCCCTCTCTGGCGGTACCTTCAGATCTTTCAGCGAGAGGGTCAGTCCGGAAACGGTTGCGTAGTGGAAGCCGATGTCTTTTATGTCATCCAAGAGATCCGCAGCTCTGTCTATGCCGTGTCTCTTGAACGTTTCATAGACGAGGGTGTTTATCTGTTTTTTGTCGAAAATTCTATTGTAATCCCTCAAATCTTCCGGGAGAATGCTGTTGAAGATAACTCTTCCCAGTGTCGTCTTTATTCGTTTTTCCTCGCCGTTGACAGCTACCTTTATCAGAATCGGAGAGTGAAGTTTTATGAATCCAAGATGGTAAGCCAGCATTGCCTCTTCGGGCGAAGAGAACTTCCATTTCACATCTTCTTCTCTCAGTGAATCGAATTCTTTACCAACTGTTGTGAGATAGTAAGAGCCTATGATGATATCCTGCGTTGGCAGTGAAATCGGCTTCCCGTGCGCTGGGGAGATGATGTTGTATCTCGAAAGCATGAGAAATCTTGCCTCTGCCTGCGCTGCGGCTGAAAGAGGTACATGAACCGCCATCTGGTCACCGTCGAAATCCGCGTTGAAAGGCGGACACACGACAGGATGGAGCTGTATGGCGTTTCCTTCAACGAGCTTTGGTTCAAACGCCTGAATTGACATTCTGTGGAGTGTGGGAGCTCTGTTCAAAAGAACAACGCTTCCCTTTATCACTTCTTCGAGCGCTTCCCAAGCTTCCGGCATCTCTTTTTCTATGATCGCTTTTTTGACCTTTCTCATGGTTTTGCTGGAAGAACCCTCTCCAAGAAGTTTCGCCAGAACAAACGGTTTGAAGAGCTCCATTGCCATTTTCTTTGGAATACCGCACTGGTGTATTTTCAGATGCGGTCCCACGACAATGACCGCTCTTCCAGAGTAGTCCACACGCTTTCCAAGCAGGTTTCTTCTGAACCTTCCCTTCTTTCCCTTCAGGAGATCGGTGAGCGATTTCAGAGGCCTGCCGTTTCTGTCTTTCAAAACGGCTCTTCTGCTTCTCTTTCCCTCCGAATCAGAGCCGTTGTGAATGAGAGCATCAACCGCTTCCTGAAGCATTCTTTTCTCGTTTCTCAGAATGATCTCAGGTGCCCCGAGTTCCAGGAGTTTTTTGAGTCTGTTGTTTCTGTTTATGAGCCTCCTGTAAAGTTCGTTGAGATCTGTTGTGGCGAACCTTCCTCCCTCAATCTGTATCATCGGCCTGAGATCGGGTGGAATCACGGGAACGACCTCAAGAACCATCCATTCGGGTTTGTTGCCAGATTTCAGGAAATCCTTCACCATCTTCAACCTTCTTCTGAGCTTTATCGCCTTCGAGCTGGAAGAAGGTAACTTTTTGAGTTCCGCTTCGATTTCCGCCTGAAGCGCTTCCAGATCCAGATTCTGAAGCAGTTTCTTTATCGCCTGCGCTCCGGCATCAGCCACTATCTTTTCTGGATATATCTGAAGATACGCTTCGTACTCGTTTTCTGTGACTATATCGCCAACTTTCAAGCCTGTCTCTTTGGAAACCTCGGGATCTATATCCGTTATGACCACGATCGGTCTGTCGTTTTCCGTTCTCTCTTCAACATCGAACATGGTTGGATAGTGAGACTCGAAGATTTTGTACTCGGTGGCAGAGAGATACTCTTCCTCGAAGAGGAATCTGTCAGCTAAGTGATCCCCTTTCTTCACCTGGTCGCCGTTGTTAACGTAGACAAGCGCTCCTTCAAAGACAGGATATTTTCTCTCCTCTATAACCTGTTCTACATAGACTTCACCGGTGGAGAGCACTTCGAAGTTTCCGTCTTCAAGCGCTCTTATGTTGAGGTTGGAACCAAATCTCACTGTACCAGATATGCTCGATTTGACGGATGGGAGGCTGGTAGAAGTCGTGATCTGATCACCTTTTTTCACCTTCTGGCCGTTCGAAACAAGAATCTTTGCTCCGTAAGGAGCCGTGAAAACAACCGGCTGATCCTTACTGGTTGTGAGAGGTTTCAACGTAATAGTATTCGAAAGTTCATCTATTTCCACGTGACCGTCAAACGGAGCGTAAACAGGGTCGATTGTCATTTCTTTCGTCAGATCCTGTCCTTTTTCCACTTCCTGACCATCTTTCACAATGAGAATCATTCCAGGGAGCACCGTGTGTGTGGCTCTGGTGATGTTCTTCACTATGATCCAGGTGATTTCCCTTCCTGTGATGGACTTTTCTGTCTTCAAAGTCACTTCTCCATCAATATCAGAAAGAACAGGAGATTTTGGATTCTTCACCACGAACGCCTGCTCAACTTCGAAATCCCACTTTTTCCTGTATATCCTGTACTCGGTCTCGTAGATCACGTCCCCCTGGGAGAACGGAGTATCTTTGGGATCAGTCACAATGAAAGCCCTTTCTATGACACGGCGGCTGCCGTAGTAGATGATGTTTTCCAGGTCTGAAGTGCTCATGTTCAAGAGTGTTCCAAGGACACTCGGTATGCTCTCGAGGTACCAGATGTGCACAGCGGGTGCTGCCAGTTCTATGTGCCCCATCCTTTTTCTCCTGGCTTCTCTGGATTCGACCCTGACTCCACACCTCTCACAGACGGTGCCCTCGTATTTCTTTCCCTTATACTTACCACAGGCACATTCGTAGTCCTTCACAGGACCGAAAATCCTCTCACAGAAAAGACCATCTCTCTCGGGTTTGAACGTTCTGTAGTTGATCGTTTCAGGTTTCTTGACCTCTCCTCCAGACCAGCTTCTTATCACTTCTGGAGAGGCTATCTTTATCTGAATCGCCTTTATCTTCCTCTTGAAAGAGGACATTGGCATTCTACCAACCTCCCAATCAGTACTTGTCGATATCTATCTCGTTACCGTTCTCATCATAGAGTCTCACATCGAGCGCGAGACCTTTAAGTTCTTTGATGAGAACCCTAAAGCTTTCGGGAACACCAGGTTCAGGTATATTCATGTTCTTCAGTATGGCTTTGTAAGCTTCATTTCTTCCTTTTATGTCGTCGGATTTTATGGTGAGCATCTCCGCGAGAGTATGAGCAGCTCCGTACGCTTCCAGAGCCCAGACCTCCATTTCTCCAAGCCTCTGTCCACCGAAGTGAGACTTTCCTCCGAGAGGCTGCTGGTGAATGAGAGAGTAAGGTCCTGTGGATCTTGCATGAATCTTTTCTTTTGCTATATGAACGAGCTTCAGCATGTACATGTAACCGACCACCACAGGATTGTCGAAGGGTTCTCCCGTTCTTCCGTCTCTGAGAACCACTTTTCCATTCGGGTTGTTTTCGTCGTCTCCAAGGTGAAGACCCCTCTTCTTCCTTTCTTCGTAGAGCGGTCTGAGAATTTCGTCTTCTTTCGCCCCTTCGAAAACAGGTGTTGCAAACCATTTTCCAGTTAGTTTGGCGAGCCATCCAAGGTGCGTTTCCAGAATCTGACCGACGTTCATACGTGAGGGTATTCCCAGCGGGTTCAGTACCATCTGAACCGGTGTTCCATCGGGTAGGAACGGCATGTCTTCTTTTGGAAGTATGTTTGAGACAACACCTTTGTTTCCGTGGCGTCCCGCGAGCTTGTCTCCGATGTCGAGCGTCTTTCTTGAGGCGACGTACACCCTGACGAGTTTCAAAACTCCCGCTCCCAGTTCTGCTATATCGTTTTGATCGTAAACATCGACCCTTATAACTCTTCCCTCAACCCCGTGAGGCAGCCTGAGAGATGTATCCTTCACGTCTCTTCCACGTTCACCAAAAACAGATCTGATGATCTTCTCTTCTGGTGTTGTGTCTCCTTCACCTTTCGGTGTCACCTTTCCAACCAGTATTGCCTGAGAACCCACTCCATAGTCACTCACAACGTACGCTCCAACTCTGATGATTCCGTTCTCGTCGAGATTTTTCAGGAGTTCTTTGCTCACGTTCGGTATATCAGCGGTGATCTCTTCAGGACCGAGCCTCGTTTCTCTTGCTTGAGTTTCATAAACTTCTATGTGGATCGACGTGAAAACGTCTTCTTCAAGAAGCTCCTGACTCACGAGAATAGCGTCCTCGTAGTTGTAACCTTCCCATGGCATGAAGGCGACGAGGATGTTCCTTCCGAGTGCCAGTTCTCCCATGTCGGTTGCCGGACCGTCGGCTATGGGATCACCCTTCTTCACAAAATCGCCTTCGTTGACAATGGGTTTTTGATTTATCATCGTATCCTGGTTGGATCTCACAAATTTTAGAAGTCTGTATTCATCAACCACTGGATTGCCCTTATCATCGTACATGAGATTTCCATTCTCGTCTGTTCTGTGAACAACGATTCTGGCGGCGTCAACCTCTTTCACTATTCCATCGTGTTCTGCGAGAGTGACATAACCAGAATTTTTCGCTGCTTCCCATTCCATTCCAGTTCCAACAAAGGGTGCTTCCGCTTTCAGAAGCGGGACGGCCTGCCTCTGCATGTTCGAACCCATAAGGGCTCGGCTGGCATCGTCGTGTTCGAGGAATGGAATGAGTGAAGCCGAGACACTGAAGGGCTGTTTTGTTGATACATCCATGAAATCTACTTCTTCTCTGGGAACAAGCCTGATATCCTCACCCACTCGAGCCACTACTCTCTCTGGTATTATGTTGCCCTCTTCATCCACGGGTGTGGTGGCAGGTACAATTTTGAAATCTTCTTCTTCGTTGGCCCTCAAGTAGACTACTTCATCCGTCACTTTTCCATTGACTACCTTTCTGTAAGGAGTCATGAGAAATCCGTATTCATCAATTTTGGTGTATATAGCCAGCGATGTTATGAATCCTATGTTCGCACCTTCAGGTGTCTCAATGGGACACAGCCTTCCGTACTGTGAGTAGTGCACGTTTCTTGCTTCGAAGACTTTGGATTCTCTTCTCAACCCACCAGGTCCAACAGCGGAAACCCTTCTTTTGTGAGTGAGTTCCGACAGAGGGTTCACCTGATCCATGAACTGAGAAAGCTGGTTCATCGCGAAAAACTGGTTGACCGTTGATATGATAGATTTTATGTTTATAAGACTCTGAATGGAAACCTTGCTCAGAGAGTTTATGAGTGTGAGTCTTTCCTGAATGGCCTTCTGTGCCCTTGCGAACAACCTCTCGAACTCTCTCTGGACGAGTTCTCCCACCGTTCTAACGCGCTTGTTCCCGAGATGGTCTTTTGTATCGAAAGGTATCGAAGGAAGCTCCTTGTTTATGTTGGAGATGTACCTGATAGCAGCAAGGACACTGAGATCGGATGTTACTCCATAGTTCCTCCGAAACACCGATACAAGCTTTCTGAGGTCGTAAGAAGCTGTTTTTCTCTTTTCCAAATATTCTTCCTTGAAGATTCTGATCAAATTTCTCAACTCGTAGGAATCTATTTCAAAATCGTTGACGTATCTTCTCTCAAAGTAGTCGAAGAGAATTCTGGAAGCGAGGACTATATCGAGTGGTTTCAGAACGAGAGAATTTTCGTTGTAAACCTTCTTCCTCGCTTCTTCGGGATCTTCTCCCTCAACCTCTATGAGGTACCTGATGTAAGCGTTTCTTAGTCTTTCGTTGACTTTGTACCTTCCCACCTCGGAAAGATCGTATCTTTCTGGATTAAAGAAGAGATCGTGAAGATACCTCTTCGCCGCGTTTATTCTTGGAAGTTCCTCGGGTCGCAATCTTCTAAATATCTCCAGATAAGCGTCCACAACGGTAACTTCGTTTAAACCGTAAATCTTTGTCTTTTCCTCTTCTTCCTCTCCCTCTTCGCCCGAGGAAGACACCAATTCCAGCATCTTTTCAAATGTATTTTGAGCTATTGGATGAACTATTTTTATCTGATTTATGTCATCTATCATCAAAATCCTTTCCGCGAGATCTTTGGTCAGGATATCCCATTTTTCGGCGATCTTCCTGTCACCATCGTAGATGTCTTCAAGCAGAATGGAACCCACATGGAGCAGGAGACTGTCTTCATCGTCGGCATCCAGATAGGTGGGATAAAGAGAGAGGATATCCTCATCCTTTTCATAACCGATCGTTTTCAGAAAGAGGAAAAGATTGACCTTCTTTCCGTCAAGACCCGCGTAAAGAACTCCATCGTAGGGATCGAGGATAACTTCAAGCCATGCGCCTCGAGATGGAAGAAAGTATCCGCCGTACTCTTCTCTGTCGATGTACTCAGACGAGAAGTAAAGCCCTGGAGAAACTACTATCTGATTGACCACAACTCTTTCTGCTCCATTTATTATGAACGTTCCACGATCTGTCATGTAGGGAATGTAGCCAAGGAACACTTCTTCTTCCTTCATTTCACCGCTTTTCATGTCGGTAAGGCGAGCCGTTGCGTATATTGGAACACTGTAAGTTAAACCCTTTGCTTTACATTCAAGGGGATCAACAACAGGTTCTCCTATCCTGGTTGAAACAAATTCAAGGGCAAATCCTCTGTCCGATTTTTTCAAATCTGAGCGAGTCGCCTGCGAATAAATGGGGGAAAATTTTTTGAGGACTTCGAGCAAACCTTCTTCGAGGAATCTTCGGTAGGAAATCTTCTGAATCTCCACAAGGTCTGGAATTGGTAGGGGTTCCTGAGTCTTGCCGAAAGAAACCCTTGTCCTCCTACCGCAAGAGATCTCTTTCATTTTCTCACCTCTCAATGTGGAATAAGAAACTCCCAGGATTTCTCTCCCGGGTTTTGCTTAGATTGAACGGAAAGGAAACAATAGGGTGAGGAAGAGCTTTTGTACCACACTCTATTTATTAAAACACAAAAACCCTGTACCGGCAAGAGGCGGTACAGGGTTGAAACATTCTTTTTTCACAAACGAAAATTTACTTCAGTTCTACCTCAGCACCGGCTTCTTCAAGCTTTTTCTTGATATCTTCTGCTTCCTGTTTGGGAACACCGCTCTTAATGATTGCGTCGGGTGAACCGGCTTTTTCAACGAGATCTTTGGCTTCCTTGAGACCGAGTCCGGTGATCTCTCTGACAACCTTGATGACCTGAATCTTGTTCTGACCGAAGCTCTTCAAAACAACGTCAAATTCTGTTTTCTCTTCCTGAGCGGCACCGGCAGCGGCTCCGGCAACTGGAGCGGCAGCAACGGCCACAGGTGCTGCAGCAGTCACTCCAAATTTGTCTTCGAGCTTCTTCACGAGTTCTGCAAGCTCTGAAACCGTGAGTTTCTCAATCGCTTCGATGATTTCATCAATCGTCATCTTCAAACACCTCCATCATTCGGATTTTTTCTCTTTAATGGCATTGAGCACATACACGAGATTCCTCAAAATACCACTCAGAACAAACACAAGACCGGTAATAGGAGCTTTCACACGACCAACGAGCATAGCGTAGAGCTCTTCTTTGGATGGGAGTTTTGCGATGTTTTCCACTTCTTCTGCCGTGAATTTCTTTCCTTCGAGGAAACCACCCTTGAGCCTCGAAAGATCAGCCTTTTTATCTTTGTAAAAGTTGTAAACTATCTTGACAGCCTCCACAGGATCTCCTTCCGTGACGTAGAGTACAGCTGTAGGTCCTTTGAGAAATTCTTCGTAGCCTTCGTATTCAGCGTTCTTGAGCGCAAGATTCAAGAGAGTATTTTTCACAACCCTGAACCTTGCTCCATCTCCGTACTTTTCTCTCAATTTGGAGCGAAGTTCGGTGAGATCAGCCACCGTGAAACCCAGGAAATCGGCAAAGAGTATCAGCGATGTTTTTTTGAATATTTCACTCATTTCTTCAACTATGAGTTCTTTTTGTTGCCTGGTCAGCAAAGGATTCACCTCCCAAAAAAAATTTTGTGGACCCCGGAGGGTCCACAAAAAGGTCATAGAACCTTTCTGGGACGCCTCCGGCAGGATCTTTAACCCCAAGGGCCCTGCCATCTACGGCGTCTTATTGAGTTTTCGATTGCTTTACTCTTTCAACAGGCTCTGAAGATTCAACTTTATACCGGGTCCCATTGTAGAAGACAAAACCGCTTTTTTAATGAACTGTCCTTTCACACCTGCGGGTTTCATCTGCATGATCTGTCTTACAGCTGAAATTATGTTTTCCTTCAATTTTTCGTTGTCAAAACTCCTTTTACCAACGGGTATGTGAATGTTCCCAGTTTTGTCCGTTCTGACCTCTATTCTTCCTTTTTTGAATTCTTTAACCGCTTCCGCTACTTCCTGAGTTACCGTTCCTGATTTGGGCGACGGCATCAAACCTCTTGGTCCCAAGATCTTTCCGAGTCTTCCAATTACTCTCATCATATCGGGCGTGGCTATTGCAACATCGAAATCGAGAAAACCTTCCTTTTCTATTTTTTCTACCAGATCCTCAGCCCCTACGTAATCTGCACCCGCTTCCAATGCCTCTTTCGCCGCTTCTCCTTTGGCAAACACCAGAACCCTGACTTCCTTACCCGTTCCGTGTGGAAGGACAACAGTTCCTCTGATGTGCTGCTCAGGTTTCCTGTAGTCTATTCCAGTTTGAATGTGGAGTTCTATCGTTTCATCGAACTTCGCTGTGGCAGTTTTTTTAACAAGTTCTATGGCCTCATCGAGATCGTAGTATTTCGTTCTGTCTACGAACTTCCTTGCTTCAAGATACCTCTTGGAGTGCTTCGGCATTGCGCCTCCTCCTTTCCGTTACTTCAGTCCACCACTTCTATTCCCATGCTCTTAGCGGTTCCTTCAATGATCTTCATGGCCGCTTCCAAACTGTTTGCGTTCAAGTCCGGCATCTTTGTTCTCGCTATCTCTTCGATCTGTTTTCTGGTAACCTTTCCAACAATCTTTCTCTTTGGTTCGGAAGAACCTTTCTCCAAACCTGCCGCTTTCATGAGAAGGAAGGAAGCCGGAGGTGTTTTGATGATAAAGGTGAACGACTTATCTTCGTACACCGTTATAACAACAGGAAGAATCATGCCTGCTTTATCCGCTGTTTCGGCATTGAACCTTTTACAAAATTCCATGATGTTTACGCCGTGCTGACCCAAAGCAGGTCCAACAGGTGGCGCCGGTGTGGCTTTCCCGGCGGGCAACTGCAATTTAATCTGAGCCGTTACTTTCTTCGCCATGTTCGAACCTCCCTATGCGTGGTGCGGATTCCTCCTCCCACGTTTTCTCACTCGATTTTCTCCACTTCAGAAACGTGAAGCACAACAGGAGTTTCCCGCCCGAATATGGTCACGTTTACCTTCAATTCCTGTCTCTCCGGATCGATTTCTTTTATGACACCCGCAAAGTCCTCGAAAGGACCGCTTATTATCTTCACCATGTCTCCAACCTTGAAACCGATCTCGACTTTCACAGGCTTCTTCTTCTCTTCGTACTCTTCGAGCCCCGCAAGTCTCAAAATAGGTCTCATTTCTCTGTCTTTTACGGGAACGGGTTGTCCTCCCGAACTGACAAACCCCATAACGTATGGCACGGAACGAACGAAGTTGTAGGCTTCATCGTTCATGATCATTTCCACGAATACGTAACCAGGGAAGAGTTTTCTTCTTTTCGTCTTGTAAATTCTGATCTCTTTTCTTGTTAAATAATCCACCACCTCAACTCTTCCTGAAATCCTGGCGAAAAATTTCCTGGCTTCTGCCAACATTTCACCCTGTTTCACTTCTTTTCCTTTTTTTATTCTATCCCTGTCAAAAACATCCAGAGGAATGTAATAAACATCCTGCTCACCATCAGGTGTCTGAACGACCACTTTTTTCATTCGTTCTATTTCAACGATCTTTCCATCCAGCTCACAGATGTACTCTTCATTTTTTGAAAGCGGCAGTCCCTGCTTCACTTTTGCTCCAACCCTCAAACCCGGCTCGATCCCCGCGGATTCAGGAATGTAATACGTCTTCGTATACTTCCTATCGATGGTTTCCACGACGATCTTTCTGACGTTCTTCACGTCAACAACCACACCGCTTCTTCGAGCATAAATAGGGGGCTCTTCAGCTATCAAATCTCCCTTGTTAACATCTTTTCCATTGTTCACGTGTAATTTGGCCTTCGGAGAAAGTATGAGCCTCTCGGAAGGACTGGTGGCGTCCAGAACTACCTCTTCAGGAATAACAATACGGCCCACCAGATTCTTTATCCCGGTGGCTTCGATTTTCTTTTCGATATTTTCTTTAACTCTTTCTTCGTAACCAGACATGGTGAGCACTATGTACCAGTTTTTCTTCATCACCTATCACCTTATCCTATTCCCAGCGCTTTGAAAATCGCACTCACAACTCCTGAAAAGATGAAATCAAGCACAAAAAAATAAACGCTTGTAACAGCGAGTATCACGAGAACAACACCAAAAGAAGTGAATAACTCCTTTCGGGAGGGCCAGGAAATTTTCTTTGCTTCGGCAATGACTTCCCTGAAGAACTTTCGGAGTTTCTCCATCTTCGATGCCCCCTCAGATCAAAAAATGGCAGGGCCGGCAGGACTCGAACCCGCAACCACCGGTTTTGGAGACCGGCGCTCTACCAGTTGAGCTACGGCCCTGCGATTACGCTTTCGTTTCGGCATGAACAGTGTGGGTGTTGCACTTTGGACAGTACTTCCTCAGTTCGAGTTTTGCTCTTTTATCCTTGTTCTTTGTGGTGTAATAATTCTTGTTACCACACTGAGAACATTTCAGAGCCACTTTCACTCGCATATCTTCCACCCTTTCTCAAAAAAATCTGGTGGTGGGGGGAGGATTTGAACCTCCGAAGGCATTCTGCCAGCGGATTTACAGTCCGCCCCCTTTGGCCGCTCGGGCACCCCACCACATACCCTTGGAGCCAGCGGTGGGACTCGAACCCACAACCTACTGATTACAAATCAGTCGCTCTACCGGTTGAGCTACGCTGGCCCTATTCCCTTTCCGATGACCTATGGCGGCGGTGGGACTCGAACCCACGACACGGTGATTATGAATCACCCGCTCTCGCCGCTGAGCTACGCCGCCCAAGACCGTTCATTAATTTTACTATCAGAGCCCTTCTTTGTCAACCTCGATCATCTTTGAACGATGTGTTAAAATAATAAGGAGAGCCGTGCTCTCCCCTGAAAACTGGTGGGCTCGGGAGGAGTCGAACCCCCGACCACCCGGTTATGAGCCGGGCGCTCTGCCAGCTGAGCTACGAGCCCACACCGATATCAGATTATATTCTAACACATCCCCGTTGTCAAGGAGTGTGATCAGCATGAAGAGAGATCCTATCAAGGAAATGCTCGTAAAATATCCGAGAATTCTCGTGATAAAAGCCGCTCTGAAGATTTTAAAGGACGGAAATAAGATAGACAGAGAACGGATCGAAAAAACGATCGTCAAGATCATGACCAAAAAGGAGGGCTGAAAACATTCAGCCCTCTAAGCTTATATGTTAGTATTGTTATAAAAGACCGGCACCCTCCAACAACGAGCACTCTCCGGAAGGGAGGATATCGATGAAGATCGATATCTTAGACAAAGGATTCGTTGAACTTGTGGATATGATGGGAAACGATCTTTCCGCTGTACGGGCCGCCCGCGTTTCTTTCAATATGGGCTTGAAAGACGAAGAAAGGGATAGACATCTCATCGAATATCTCATGAGGCACGGCCACGAGACTCCTTTCGAACACATTGTCTTCACCTTCCACGTGAAAGCTCCCATATTTGTGGCGAGGCAGTGGTTCAGACACAGGATCGCATCCTACAACGAATTGAGCGGCAGATACTCGAAGCTCTCCTACGAATTTTATATCCCCTCTCCCGAACGCCTGGAAGGGTACAAAACGACCATCCCTCCCGAACAGGTGACGGAGAAGATCTCAGAAATAGTCGATAAAGCGTATCGAACGTATCTGGAGTTGATAGAAAGCGGTGTTCCTCGAGAGGTGGCAAGGATAGTGCTCCCTTTGAATCTGTACACAAGGTTTTTCTGGACTGTGAACGCAAGGAGTCTCATGAATTTTTTGAATCTGAGGGCAGATTCTCACGCTCAGTGGGAAATTCAACAGTACGCTCTGGCAATCGCGAGGATTTTCAAAGAGAAGTGTCCCTGGACTTTCGAGGCATTTCTCAAGTATGCTTATAAGGGAGATATCCTGAAGGAGGTACAGGTATGAAAAGAGAGCTGGTTCTTCTGATGGTTCTGCTGGCTGTTTCCGCGATGGCAATTTACATCTCGGAAGTCGATTTCAAGGGATTGAACACTCTCAATTCCGAATTCATAGTTCAAAAAGTCGGAAAACTCTTCGGAGAGGTATCATCCGATGAAATTCAGGAGTATCTGAAAAAAGTCTTCGACCTTGGATATTTCTCCTCTCTAACACCCTCTCTGGAACCAGCCGATGTGGGTTACAGACTTGTTGTCTCACTGGAGGAAAATCCAGTTGTCAAAGATTGGAAACTGGAAATAGATGGTCCAGGTCTGGTGGACAAAAAAGAACTCGAAGAGCTCGTTAAAATCGAGAAAGGCATGCCGTTGAACGTGAACCTTTTGAAAGAAACGTTCGAAGCTATGAGAAACAAGTATCAGGAAGCAGGATACTTTTTTGTGGAGATAAACGGAAACTTTGAGGACGGTACTTATAAAATCGTTGTGAAAGAATACGCTCTATGGGACATCGTTTTCAACGGAGAAGTGGATGGCCTTGATTTCGTTTCCATCCTTTCGAAAGCGAAGATAAAAACCCTGAGAGACTTCTATTCTTCCTCTCCACTGGTGAGGTTTTTCACCATGAGCAAGAAAGATTTCTATCCAAAGTACTCCGATATAAACAACCTCATCTCAGTTATAAACTCCTACCCGTTCTTCTCGAAAGAAACAGCGGTTAATTTCAAGAAAACTACAGTGAAGGATATCGAAGAAAAGAATGTCGTGATCATGGTGGTCAATGTAGTACAGAGAAGACTGTTTGAAGGAGAGAAAGCTTTCAAAGAGATCCTATTCCACGGTAACACGATCTTCACGGATCAGGAGCTTTTGAAAGCGTCCGGGGTGTCTCCAGATCAGACCTACACGAATGCTCAGGTGCTTCTCGCGATGAACAGAATAGTTGATTTTTACGAGAAGAACAATTTCCCATACACGTGGGTGGAAGCAAAGATAGAAGACGACAGCCTCGTGTTCGATATCTACGAGAAATACGTTCGCTCCGTTAAAATCGAAGGACTCAAGAAAACAAAACCCTACGTGGTGGAGAACCTGGTCACCATAAAAGAAGGAGAACCTCTGAACAAAGAAGAGATCATGCTCACCTACTCTTATCTGCAGAACAGCAGGTACTTCGATTCTGTGAACATATATCCACAGCTTTCTCCAAGCGCAACTCAGGTGGATGTCGTAATAGATCTCAAAGAAGCGGAAAAAACGAGGAATTTCATCGGTGGAATTGGATGGACCATGCCGAAAGAAGGCGATTGGTGGCAGGGCTTCAGCGGAATGGTTCAGCTCTCCGCAGTGAACACTTTCGGATACGGAGAGTCCTTCTCAGTGAATCTCAACCTCGGTTTCACCGAAAGAAGCGTTGAAGGAAGCGTGAAACTCCCTGTCAAATTCGAAGTTCCAATGAACCTTGAACTGGGGATTGGATACACAGATTACACCACCTCCAGCGGCACCGATACGATCAGCCTCAAAGGCTTGATCTCTTCTCTTCCGTACAAGGGGCATTCCTTCGGTATCGGTCCTATCTACGAAAAAACATTGGTCGACGGAAGCAAGGGAACTCTCGCAATCCTCACGAGATACAGATACAACACCAAGAACTCCGCAATCCTTCCAACCGAAGGGTACTACCTCTCGCTCGACCTGACGCGCGCGGGTCTTTTCGGACTGGACGATCAAAAGTACTGGAAGGGCATCCTCTCGGGAGAAGCGTACTATCCGATCTTTGAAAGTCTCTTCTGGAGCTTCAAAGGTACAGGCGGAATGGTCCGCAACGAAATTGGAACGGAACTTTTGGAAGTTTCCGGACCTTACGCAGTGCGTGGCTACAACTACTTCGAGACTGAAAAGATGTTCAAACTCTCAGCCGATCTGAACTGGATTCTTCAGAAAGAAAACGTACCCGTCGTCACCGGACTGTTCGTTGACTACGGCGGAATAGAAGAGAACGGAAATATGAACACTCTCTCTTCAGCAGGCGTGAAACTCGATCTCGTCGTTCCCCTTCTTGGGAGCGTGGAAGTTGGCGGTGCCTACAGATTCAACGAGAAAGACTGGCAGTTCTACTTCTTCATGGGAAGCTGGTGAGGAGGGAGGAGATTTGAAAAAGATCGGTATCATCGGCGGTGGCCAGCTTGGCAAGATGATGACCCTCGAAGCGAAGAAGATGGGTTTTTACGTGATAGTGCTCGATCCAACCCCCAGAAGCCCCGCCGGACAGGTGGCGGATGAGCAGATAGTCGCAGGTTTTTTCGACTCAGAAAGAATTGAAGATCTGGTAAAAGGTTCAGATGTTACCACCTACGATCTTGAACACATCGACGTTCAGACATTGAAGAAACTCTACGACGAGGGCTACAAAATACATCCCTCTCCGTACACTCTGGAAATCATACAGGATAAGTTCATTCAAAAAGAATTTTTGAAGAAAAACGGCATCCCAGTTCCCAGATACAAACCGGTGAAGGATCTGGAAAGCGACGTCAGGGAGTTCGGTTTCCCTGTTGTTCAAAAGGCGAGAAAAGGAGGATACGACGGCAGAGGTGTGTTCATCATAAAAAACGAAAAAGATCTCGAAAACGCTATAAAAGGCGAGACCTACCTTGAGGAGTTCGTTGAGATAGAGAAAGAACTCGCTGTCATGGTGGCGAGAAACGAAAAAGGAGAAACAGCGTGTTATCCCGTGGTGGAGATGTACTTCGACGAAGATGCGAACATCTGCGATACGGTGATAGCACCTGCCAGAATAGAAGAAAAACATTCGAAGATCGCCAGAGAAATCGCAACGAGTGTTGTAGAGGCGTTAGAAGGTGTCGGTATCTTTGGAATAGAGATGTTTCTCACAAAACAGGGTGAGATACTCGTCAACGAGATCGCTCCACGCCCACACAATTCCGGCCATTACACCATTGAAGCGTGTGTGACGAGCCAGTTCGAACAGCACATAAGGGCGATCATGAACCTGCCTCTCGGATCAACGGAGCTTCTCATCCCCGCGGTGATGGTGAATCTCCTCGGTGAGGAAGGATATTATGGGAAACCCGCCCTCATTGGATTGGAAGAAGCTCTGGCCATAGAAGGTCTTTCGCTTCATTTCTATGGAAAAAAAGAAACCAGACCGTACAGAAAAATGGGACATTTCACGGTGGTGGACAGAGACGTTGAAAGAGCGCTCGAAAAAGCGCTCAGAGCGAAGAAAATACTGAAAGTCGTCTCGGAGGAGGGAGCGATGTGCCAAGGGTAGGAATCATCATGGGAAGTGACTCCGATCTTCCTGTAATGAAGCAGGCAGCTGAAATTTTGGAAGAATTCGGAATAGATTACGAGATTACGATCGTTTCTGCCCACAGAACACCGGATCGCATGTTCGAGTACGCAAAGAACGCCGAAGAACGGGGAATAGAAGTGATCATTGCGGGAGCGGGAGGAGCAGCTCACCTCCCGGGAATGGTGGCAAGCATCACCCACCTTCCTGTGATAGGTGTTCCCGTGAAAACATCCACACTGAACGGTCTGGATTCTCTTTTCTCCATAGTTCAGATGCCAGGGGGTGTGCCCGTTGCCACCGTTGCCATAAACAACGCAAAGAACGCGGGAATCCTCGCTGCGTCTATTCTGGGAATCAAATATCCGGAGATCGCAAGGAAGGTAAAAGAGTATAAAGAAAGAATGAAACGGGAAGTTCTGGAAAAAGCCCAAAGATTAGAACAAATTGGTTACAAAGAATATCTGAACCAGAAAGAGTAAATTGTGATAAAATTAACATGAAAAAGACCGTTCCACCTGAGGTGGAGGGCACCCGACACCGAGGGGGAACTCACCCCTTCGGTCGTGCGAAGGGGATTTTTCTTTATAGAGGGTGATATCGTGAGATTGCCGGACGCTGGTTTCAGGAGATACATCGTTGTCGCCGGAAGAAGAAACGTCGGGAAATCATCCTTCATGAACGCACTCGTTGGACAAAACGTGTCCATCGTGAGTGAATACGCAGGCACCACGACAGATCCCGTTTACAAATCCATGGAGCTTTACCCCGTAGGCCCTGTAACGCTGGTCGACACTCCTGGGCTCGATGATGTGGGAGAACTTGGAAGACTCAGAGTGGAGAAAGCAAGGAGAGTATTCTATAGAGCGGACTGTGGAATACTCGTAACAGACAGCGAACCGACACCATACGAAGACGACGTTGTCAATCTTTTCAAAGAGATGGAAATTCCCTTCGTAGTTGTCGTAAACAAAATCGACGTTCTTGGAGAAAAGGCCGAAGAGCTGAAGGGACTCTACGAAAGCCGTTACGAAGCGAAAGTACTCCTTGTTTCGGCTTTGCAGAAAAAGGGATTCGACGATATCGGGAAGACCATCTCCGAAATTCTTCCGGGTGATGAAGAGATTCCTTACCTCGGTGATCTGATAGATGGCGGCGATCTTGTGATCCTCGTGGTTCCCATAGATCTCGGTGCTCCAAAGGGGAGGCTCATCATGCCTCAGGTCCACGCGATCAGGGAAGCCCTCGACAGAGAAGCCATCGCCCTCGTGGTGAAGGAAAGAGAGCTCAGGTACGTGATGGAAAACATAGGGATGAAACCAAAACTCGTCATCACAGACTCTCAGGTGGTAATGAAAGTAGCGTCTGATGTCCCGGAAGACGTGGAACTCACCACCTTTTCCATTGTGGAGTCACGATATCGAGGCGATCTGGCCTACTTTGTGGAAAGCGTGAGAAAGATAGAAGAGCTGGAAGACGGAGACACTGTTGTCATCATGGAAGGCTGCACCCACAGACCTCTCACCGAAGACATCGGAAGGGTGAAGATTCCAAGGTGGCTTGTGAATCACACGGGAGCCCAGTTGAACTTCAAAGTCATAGCAGGAAAGGACTTCCCGGATCTCGAAGAGATAGAGGATGCGAAACTCATCATTCACTGCGGAGGATGTGTTCTGAACAGAGCAGCTATGATGAGAAGAGTGAGAATGGCAAAAAGACTCGGTATTCCCATGACGAACTACGGTGTGACGATCTCTTACCTCCATGGAGTACTCGACCGGGCGATACGTCCCTTCAGAGAGGAAGTGAAGGTGTGAGAAAGGAACACGATTACCTCGGGGAACTGGAGATAGAAGACGAAGCCTACTATGGAATACACACAAAAAGAGCCCTCATGAACTTCCCATCCACAGGTGAAAAGCTTGACGAAACTTTCATCTGGGCCTATTTCATGGTGAAAAAAGCCTGCGCCCTTTTGAACACAGAGCTCGGTTATCTGGACGAACGAACGGGAAACGCCATTGTGAAAGCCTGTGACGAATGGGAAGACCTGAAAAAACACGTGGTTGTGGATCCACTCTCTGGCGGCGCCGGAACTTCCATAAACATGAACGTAAACGAAGTGATCGCAAACAGGGCTACGGAAATACTCGGTGGAAAGAAAGGAGAATACCTGGTCGATCCTATAGACCATGTGAACCTGCACCAGTCCACGAACGACACCTTCCCAACGAGTGCGAAGATCGCCACCATCGTGAAACTCAGAAAACTCATAGATGAAGTAATAAACCTTCAGGAGAAGATTCAAGAGAAAGAGAAGGAGTTCTACTCCATTAGAAAGCCGGGAAGAACACAGCTCATGGATGGACCGCCCATCATGTTGGGTCAGGAATTCGGCGCCTTCGCAGATGCCCTCGCAAGAGACAGATGGAGGCTCTACAAAGTCGAAGAAAGAATAAGAAGTGTAAACATCGGGGGAACGGCCATCGGAACGGGAGTTGGGGCACCGAAAGACTACATCCTCAAGATCGTGGAAAAGGTGAGAGAAGTGACGAAAGTGAAGATCGCCAAAGCAGAAAACCTCATAGACGCCACGCAGAACTGGGACGTTTTTGCCGAGGTTCATGGTCTCTTGAAATCCCTTGCTGTGAACCTCTACAAGATTTCAAACGACATCAGACTGCTGGGAAGCGGACCAAACACTGTGATCGGGGAACTGATTCTTCCAGCTGTGCAGGCGGGAAGCTCCATCATGCCAGGAAAAATAAACCCGGTCGTTCCGGAGTACGTGATGCAAATCTGTCACATGGTTTTCGGTCACGACATGATCCTGAACCATGCCTGCGCACTTGGGAATTTAGAACTCAACCAGTTCGCTCCTCTGATAGTTCACCTAACACTGAAATCTCTCACACTCCTCACAAACGCCTGTAGATCACTCGCCAGCTACATCTCAAAAATAAAAGCGAACAACGAGCGGTGCGAGGAACACCTTCGAAGGTCTGTTTCGAACCTCACACCTTTGATAAAGTTGTTTGGATACGAAGCGGTCTCTGAAGCAATAAAAAAAGCGAATTGGGACATAAAGAAAGCCGTTGAAATTCTATCCCAGGAGAAAAACATTCCTGTCGAAGAGATACTGAAGGTTCTCAACCTCAAAAAGATGACGGGGCTTGGCTACTCCTTGTAATAATAGTCCACGAGTTTTTCGTACAGGAACTTATAATCACTGTACAGTCTCTCGTACACCGCGTTTCTTTCAGAATCAGGGTGAAACACCCGCTCTACCCGAACCTCTTTTTCGATAAAGCCTTCCACATCTTCTCCCAGCGATTTCAAAGCCATTACGTAGGCTCCAAAAGCGGAAGGATTCTCCACGTTTGTGACGATTATATCCTTTCCAAGAACGTCCGATAAGAGCTGGACCCAGTACGGAGAGCTGGTGAAACCTCCCGTCGCAACGATTCGATTGGGATCAACACTTCCCACTCTTTTAACCGCGTTGTGTATGTCCTTTATCCTGAAGCAGATTCCCTCGAGTGCCGCTCTTGCAATGTCACTCCTTCTGTGAGAGGAAGTGAGCCCTACCAGAACGCCCCTGTATCTTTCTCTCCAGTGCGGTGCCCTTTCCCCGTTGAGAAACGGCAGGAATACCAGTCCGTTCGCACCAGCTGGAGACTCCTTTGCTTCTTCTATGATATCGTCGTAACTGTCGAACCTCATGACATCTTTAAGCCACATCAACACGATACCGCCATTGTTTATCGCCCCGCCGAGAACGTAGTTTTCCTCATCGATCAGATAGCACCAGGTGGAAATCCCCTCCCGATCGATCACCGGTCTGTCCATGACAACACGAAACGCGCCGCTCGTTCCGATCGTCACGGTGGCTGAATCAGGATCCATCGCGCTCAATCCCACGTTCGTCATCACTCCGTCTCCACCGCCAAGGATCAGGTAGACTTTCTTGAAGCCAAGCTCTTTTGCTATCTCGTCTTTCACCCTCACCTGTGTGTAAGGTGATTTGATCTCAGGAAGATCTTCTTTCCTCACTCCCGTGATCTCCAGGATTTCCCCGTCCCATTCGAGGGAATGTATGTTCATCATACCGGTTCCAGATGCGAGAGAAAGCTCTTCCACAAATTCTCCAGTCATCTTGTTGACGATGTAGGCTTTTATCGAACAGAACTTTTTCGCATTCGAGTTTTTCTTCATCCACAGGATCTTTGAAGGCCAGTACATCGGATGGAGCGGGCACGCGGTTTTTTCATAAAAGAACCTGACACCGTACTTCTTCTCCAGTTCTTCCTTTTCCCTAAAGGATCTCCTGTCTGCCCAGTTGAGGAGGGGAGTAACCGGATTGAGATTTTCATCAAGACCGATGATGCTGTGGAACACAGAGCTCATACCAACGTAGAGAACCTCGTCCTCGTTGGGTACTTGCTTTAAAAGATCGAAAACAGCGGAAAAGATCTCATTCGGGTCCTGTTCTGCCGCCTCGGGTGATGGAAAGAAGATTCTATATGACTTTTTCAGAACTTTCCACTCACCGTTACTTTTGAACATAAGACGAGCGCTCTCTGTTCCAATGTCTATGGCCGCTATCATCCTCTCCTCCCCTTCAGATCGTAGAGGTACTTTCCACCCGGGACTATCCAGAGACTATCCTCATCCATGAAATCTTCTTTTCTGATCTTCGACGGATCCATGTATCCAAGGTTCACTGCCCTGCATTCGTCTTCAGGAATGGAGGTAGCGAGAATCACATCGAATTCGAACTCCTCTTTACCCGTTTCTGGATCGAACGTTCCAGCTCCTCTTACGTTGATCACATGTGCTGCAACGTTCTTGTTGAAATCGGGATGTTTCTTCAGATACCATTTCACGTAGTCTTTGCAGTGGTATCCTATTTCCCTGATCCACTTGTCCATCTGCGGGTTGGAGTGGAACCTCTTTATGTGCGGTGCGTAGATGATGATCTGACCGCCCTTTGCCATCACACCTGGTTTTTGAAGCTTGTAGGACCCCTTCCCCGCCGTCCAGACCTCGTCGTATTCCTCTCCTATCACCTGGACAGCCCTTCTGAGAGGTCGGTCTATGTATTTCACGTGAAGTTGAGAGCTGAGCTCGCAAGCTTTTTCGTATGCCCTTAAAAAGCCTTTGTATCCTTCATCTATGTAGAGAGCTCTTGGAATCACTTCTTCTTCCTCTTCGTACACCATGTTGAGTGTGAAGGATCTTGCTTTTATCTTCTCAAAAATCATCTCCGATGCCCTGTTTATGATCTTACGCGCGGGATTGTCCACCGTGCCTATGAGTTTTGGAATGCCCATGAGAACTGCTGCCCAGTGGAAAGTATCTACAACTTCCGTGCTGGCGATTCCCGGAATAACGATCTTCAAGCCACCGGAAAAACCTGTCGATTCGTGAGGAACTGTACCGTTTATGAAAAAGATCGCGTCGAAATCTTCAAAGAGGATTCTGTTCACCTTTATCGGTATCTCCTCTTCCAGATCTCCCTCGGTCATCTCTGAAACGAAATCAGCCGGTAGTGTGCCAACAAACGCCAGTGCTTCAGGATTGAAAAACTCATGGTTGTGGAAAAACACTCCTCTTTCGTTTCTTGAGATACCGAGTTTCTTTTCGAACTCTTCAATTTTCATGGCCCTGTGTGTACCGCTCGCGTTGAGCGTATGAAACTCTTTCAGACCTCTTTCAAGGAGAAATCTGTAGAGGTTCTTTGCCACTAAGTGGGTGAAATCCACGCGGGTGTAATCTGTGTGCACCACCAGCACTTTTTTCACTTTTCCAAGATCTTCAACCAATTTTGAAAGACCTTCTTTTATCTTCTCTTCGGTCAAAGGATCTCCTTCCAGATACACCGTCACTGGCCTCACCCCTTCAATTCGCAGTCCAACCACCGTCTACAAATATGATCTGTCCAGTCACGTACTTCGCCTCTTCGGAAGCAAGGAAGACTGCCACACCCTTCAAATCCTCTGGTACACCCGTTCTGCCAAGGGGTATCCTCTTGAGCATGTAGTCCAGTTTTTCTGGATCGCTGAATACAGCCTCTGTCATCTTGGTTCTGTACCAGCCCGGCGCTATCACATTCACCCTTATGCCGTACCTTCCCCACTCCTTCGCCAGAGCTTTTGTGAGAGAAGCTACGCCCCCTTTCGAAGCAGCGTACGCGGATATGTTGGGCATGGTGACTTCTTCAACGGTGAGAGATCCTATGTTTATGATAGAGGGGTTATCGGATTCTCTCAGGAGTGAAAAGGCCTCCCTACACACGTAGTAAGTTCCAAAAAGGTTCACCTCTATCACCTGTCTGAACTCATCGAGAGGAAATTCTTCCGCTGGATGTCTTCTGTTTATCCCCGCAGCGTTGACCACCGTATCGAGCTTTCCAAATTTCTCTTTCACTGCTTCCAAAAGTTTTTTCACTTCCTCATAGTTTGAAACATCGCATCGGAAAGCCATCGTTTCAACGCCGTATTTTTCTGTCAACTTTTGAGCCGCTTCTGATGCTTCCTCCAGATTTCTGCTTGCAACGACCACTGAACATCCGGCCTCTGCCAGCCCCTGAGCGATACCAAATCCAAGACCGCGAGAACCGCCGGTCACAAGGGCAACCCTTTCCTTGAGATTGAACACCTCAATCACCCCTCAAAAGATCCACGTGCCTTTTTATGTGACTTTCTACCGTTTCGTAGAAGAGTTTTTCGTTTCGATCGAGGGTTTCGAATATTCTTTCCTTCAGAGATCTGTCTTTGAGGACAGAACCGTAGGTGACGTGAATCAGCTGTCTCACGTTGATGTCCTCAAAGAGTGCTGGCAGGTCTTCATCCTTCACCTTTTCCACATCTGGAACCTTTGAAAGATCAGCGGATATGTGATAGGACTTTCTGTCCTCTTCAAAGTGCTCGAGGGCGCACCTGTAGATTTCACGAAAGAGAGCGGGATTGACCATCGAGATCACCTTTATCGCTTCAAGATAGCTCGTTCCCGCCGTCTTCACATGGAAAAGACCATCCGTCGCAGAAGAGAAGGCCGGATACACGGAAAACTTGTCGCTTCCGGAGTGTAAAGACAACTTGTAGCCTTCGAACATCCTCGAAATTTCAGCGTGCATCTTGATCTCTTTCTCGAACAGCCCAAGGTCTCCTTTGTAATCGATACCTTTTTCCCACTCACCGATGAACCTCAAAGCGAGGTTGGTGAATTCCACACCCCGTCTTCTGAGTTCTTCCACGACGAAGATGTGAAACAGTGGACTGGTGGGTGTTTCTGTCTCGTCAACGGAAACCTCGAAATCGAAGTCCGAGATCTCCTCTTTCAAAATTTGATACATCATATCCACGTGGGCGATCGCATCATAGTACACCAGAGCAGCATCCCTCAAATTTTTCTCGTCGAACTCCAGTCTTTCACCGAGGACGGTGTATTTTTTCCCAAGATAGATCCTGTCGATTCGCTCTTTTTTCAGTATTTCCTCGAACATCTCGTTCTTTTCTCTTTCACTGAGTTTTGAGAGGTTTCTCACGTGGTCTGAAGGATCGATCGTGAACATGGAAAAGCCTTCTTTTGCGGCTGCGACAAGATCTTCAGGATTTTTCACATGGTCTGCGTCCGCTCCAAATCCTTCTGTGTATCCTTCCTGGAACACTCCCCAGGTTGCATCATCGAGTACATCTCTCCAGGTTCTTCCCGTTCTTTCATTTTCTCTCACAGACTGCTGAGCAAAAACGGGAAACAGACCAGAACCTCTCAGTGCCCTCACGTGGGCAGGTGTGGTGATTCCGAGCCTGTCACCTGTTCCAAAGGAGGCCTTCAGCCCTGCGCGGGTGGGTTTCAGATCGGGAAAGTATTTTCTCAGGATCTCCAGATTTTCGTGGTTCTTTTCACAGAAGAAGAACGTCTTTCCACCCACCTGATGCTTTTTGAAGAACAAAGTACCTTCTGGTACCTTTTCACCCGAAATTACCAGTACCTTCCCTTCTTCTCCTTTCACCAGAAAGAAGGAAAGACCATCCTTTTCTCTATAGGAGCTTTCGTAAACTTCATATCCTCTTCCAAAATGATCTTTGAACACCTTCAAAGACATACCCTCACCCCTTCTCGTACGTGTACAGATTTCTTATCGTCTCCTCCTCCACGTTTTTCAGATGCTTCTTTAGTTTCTCGACTGCATCTTCTTTGTCACCGCGGAGGATACTCTCTATGAGTTCTTTGTGCTCTCTGTTAGAAACGATGTACCTTTCGTTCAGGTGTCTTACAAGATCGATGCGGTCCCATATCTTTTCGTAAAGAGAAATTATGAGCTCGTTTCCGGAGGCTTTGATGAAGAGTTTGTGGAGTCTCTCGTCGGCATCATCGAACAGATCCCTTTTCAGACTGCTTTCAACGTTTTCTATCTCTTCTTTTATCTTCAAGAGTTCCTCAGAGGAAGCAATCCTCTCGAAGTAGTTCTCAAGGCAGAAAACTTCCATCATTATCCTCGTTTCTATCGTCTCTCTTATGAACCTCTCGTCAACATCGGTAACAAAGAAACCCACCCTTGGTACCACTTTCACAAGACCTTCTGTTGCAAGTTGAAGGAGTGCATCCCTCACCGGGGTGAAACTGATCCCCAGTTTTTCAGAGAGTTCTCTCACGTTGAGCTTTTCTCCCAGTTTCAACTCGTGGTTCAGTATCATCTCTTTGAGGAGGTTGTAGACCTTCGTTCTCACGAGGTCCACTTCGATTTTTTTCATCCTATCTCTCCTTCCTCCCAGTTGATGTGGAACACACCTTCTCTGTCTACTCTCTCAAAAGTGTGTGCTCCGAAGAAGTCTCT
>Ga0208153_100041_pt1 | contig 63319 bp, 74 predicted proteins | sample Wag42014_10_18_FD_187331 | JGI IMG/M metagenome (GOLD analysis project Ga0208153, IMG submission 187331) | Deep subsurface shale carbon reservoir microbial communities from Ohio, USA - Utica-2 Time Series 2014_10_18 (SPAdes) (version 2) ... | reverse complement strand
CTGTTGAGGAGGCAATAGAAACAACAAAGATACATTCTGTTGCCGGGCTGATTAAAGATAAAGGCAAACTTGTTGTACACCACCCTTTTATAGCACCTCACCATACTTCCAGTGATGTTTCAATTATCGGTGGGACAAGAGAAGTAAAACCAGGTGCAGTAAGTGTAGCCCACTACGGATTAACTGATTAACGCTGGGAACGAAAATAGGATAAAAAAAATCAATCCTTCCTCGGAAAATGCCTATACCAAAAGTTTTTAACCTTATTGCTTGAAACATCATACCCCATCGATTTAAGCTTTTCCTGAATTTCTGCAAATGTCAGCTGCTTAAATTCATCTATATGTTCCAATAAATAATCCTCAAACTCTATTTTCATATTTTCTTTAAACTCCGCCATACAGCATTTCACTCCATACTGGCTAAATTGATGCACAAGATGCTGTATTTTGCTAAAATCCACTTGCAATTTGTAAGCTGCCTCTATCATGCTCATATGATCTCTAAAGATCATTAGCATAGCTTTTGCACGGTTTGTCGGCAGATTCTCCAATACCTTTATTTCCCACTCTTCAAGATTCCGGTTGATATAAGCCGGCTTTTTATTAATAAATACTTTTTCTTCATAACCAGTCTTAAAATAGATAATAAAACAATCGCTATATACATTAATTCTTTCTATAATGCTCTGAATTAAGTTTCTTTTTTCGTTGTTATCTGCAACATTCCACAGAGAACGAAAATTATTCATAATAAACAAAATATTCTCTTTCAGCTCTTCATAACTGGTTTCTGATCCAACCTTTTTTTCAAGATTTGCTATTTCCTCGTCTAATTCACTAACTCTTTTCTCTAAAGAAGAAAGCCTTTCTCTTATTGAGTCAAAGTGCATTTCTCCTGATTCAAATAAGGACAAATACTTATCTATATTTGCTTTAATCTCACTTCTTTTATTTTTTAGAATCTTTATCTGTTTACGGTCACCCATACTTTCTGCTTTCAGCTCTTCATATTTTTCAGTAAGAGGCTTAATAAATTCATCTAAATTAGAAGAAATGATTTTAAAAATTTTGCGGTAAACCTCATTTTCGGCAAAGTCTGCATTAAGTCCGGGCAAATCACATTTTGAAACATCATAACATATTCTTGTTGCACAACGGTAATTCCTTTTCTTACCTGTGCCTGCAGTATGCAGCCCTGCTCCACATAGCCCACAATATATTATCCCTGTTAGAATATGCTTCATGGCAGGCTTCTTTTTATCGTACCTGTTAGAGTTTATTATCTCCTGGACTCTATAGAATGTTTCTCTATCGACAATAGGGTCAATGTTTCCTTCTACTAAAACCCCATCGATTTCAATTAAGCCTGCATATGTAGGGTTTTTAACTATCTTCCATACTGATGCACGTGTAAACTCTTTGTTTGCCCCAGTACGGTATCCTTTTATGTTAAGTTCCTTTGCAATTTTTTTGCTTTTGTAGCCTTCAAGATACATTTCAAATATTTTTTTGATAACAAAAGCATTCTCATCCTGCACAAACCTGTCATTTTCTACTTTTAATCCTAACGGAGGATTGCCTAAAGGAAGCCTTTTCTTTTTCTTTCTCGTTTCTTTGACAGCTTCAATACGCTGAATAATACTCTCTCGCTCAAACTCTGCAATTGAGCCGAGCATATTTACCAGGAGCTTGCCAACAGGCGTATTAGCATCAAAGGATTCTGTCATAGAATTTACAATAACATTATTGGACTCGCATATTTCTAATATCTTAATAAGGTGGGACATTTTTCTCGATAATCTGTCAATCCGCCAGACTACTATACGTTCGACTTCTTTATCTTTTATGGCAGAGAGTAACTCTTGAAGTGCCGGGCGCTCATATTTCGCACCGGAATACCCTTCATCAATATAAAAAACAAAATTGTTGATATTATTTGACTTGCAAAACTTCTCAATGTTGCTTTTCTGGGCATCTATGGAATAACCGCTCTTCGCTTGCTCTTCAGAAGAAACTCGAACATATATCGCAGTATGCATTATTTACAGCTCTGTAATAGTTATTTCTTCTTTATCTGTTTCTATTATGATCTTTGAGGGATGCCCAAGCATCTTCAATATGTTCTCAGGCGTGTCAAGTTTTTCAGACCCCGGCATCTTTATCCTAAGCAGTTTCCCTTTATTGTTAGCTATCATTTTTGCTAATACATTTGCCAATGCAGTGTTGTCCATAATGCCCCCTCATGTATATTTTTATTTTTTATTTTACAGCTTGATCTGTATGAGCAAGAATTTCCGGAGCGTTGTGCATAGTCTCTTGATATTCAATCATATTATACAAAAACCATTTGCCTTTATCAGACTTGAAAAATTCAATTTCCCATTGGCCATCTGTGAATATAGATGCTATTTTAAACAGCATATACTGAATGTTAACCTTTTCCGTAACGTCAAGCTCGCACATAGTAGAATATACGAGATCAAAACTCTTATCTTTTTTAGAGATACCTTGTGCCAGAAACTCCCGGTCAGTGAAAGAAAGTCCTTCTAAAACAACTCCGCTTTTGATATATCCCTTAACTTTTTTAATGACCGGCATATTTCCATACCTATCAGCAATAAAAAACACAGTAGATGGGATATATTGGCTAACAGCCCATACACTTATAGGCAAATCCGGGTTATAGTGGCGTGATAAAGAGACCAAATTTAACATATTAGGTATAACTCTTTCGGGGCTCTTTATAAAACATGTATTCTCCCACCCAATTTCTCCGATAAAATTCCCTGTTCTTAGAAGAACAGGAAAGCCAAGCATATTACATGTTTCTTTTAGCCAGTCGCAAAAATACATTCCATCTTTAACACTCTCTTCATTGTATATTTCAGTTACTGGCACAGGGACAACACCTTTAATTTTTGGATACCAATAAGATATACAAGATTTATGCATACCTGCACTCTCCTCAATCTTAATTTTTGTATGTAATACAATAATAATAATCTTCTATTTTTACTTGTTTTTCACAGTTTTCAGCGGGTTTGTTATGTTTGATAATCAAATAGTCATCGTTTACAAAAATAGCTTTTGTTTCTCCATCAATTTTAGCTGGGATGTAATCAAGTTTTTCTAAATTTATCCCAGTGTTATTAACACTGCTTATGTTTCTTTTTTTATAGCTCTCATTGCTAACGTCCGCAGATGTATAAATACTTAGCCAGCCTTTTGGAAAACGCACAACATCTCCCTTGTGAAGTTTCTCAGGTAAATCCGGATTAAGTTTTCTAAGGTATTCATAATCGATATTATATGTTTTTGACATATAGCTAAGAGAAGCGTAGTTTTTAATAGTATAAGTATCAAAATTACTTGGATTATCTCCAAGGCAGATTGTCCCAGCATGCAAATTGCCAACAGCTACTAAAAAAAAGCTGAACAAAAAAATAGCAAAATAGCGCATACAATCCCCGATTATCTAATAGTGTTAAACTTATTCAAAACTACAGAGTTTACTGTCCCGCACTTTTCCTTAATTAACGATAGTACCTTGTCCTTATATCCTTGCTTATCATTCATATATAAGAAAAAAAGTTGATCAAAATTCTCCTGCAAAATCGTATTTTTAATATCAACATACATATATACTTTTTCAAAACTTTCACATTTGTTTGTTAAAACAATATAATCTCTTAATACCGCAAAGGCCTGTGGCGATTTTGAGGCTATTTCCATAAAAATTTCTTTATTGTTTTTTTTAAGGGTAGGGGTAGGAGAAGCGAGAATATTTGTTGTTAAGGGTCCTGCAACAATAACTACTGCAGTAAATAGCGTTAAAAAAGTCCTTTTGAACATGTAAAGCCTCCTTCGATATCTGTGACATACTCCCACCACCTACTCTAAAGCTTAGAGGTGGGGGCTTCCTGGGACGTACCAGCTAACGCCGGTATAATATACCAGGCTATCCCCGTGTGTCCCACGGTTGTATTGCGGCAATTCATCCCCCACCTTTCAAGGTGGGGGACTTCTTGCCGTTAATATCTTTAAATCAAAGATAATCGAAAGAAGGCTATAAAAAACCTGAAAAAGTAGCAGTTTGGAAAAATTAGTTTTCCAGGATTTGCTTAACTGGCGTTTTTTTTATATATTTGTGATAATAAACAAGATATGGAAGGGTTGAAATCATATTTGAATAGCCGAGATATTCGTGTAAACTAAGAAAATCAACACCTTGAGAAAGGAGTTCTATAATCCGGGTATCCCTGATTATTCTTGACGGGGCTTTGTTTGTCGCTATCCCAAGCTTTTTCTTCATAACATTAAATTTCCTGTAAAAATTCTGAGGATAAATATTAAAAACAGAACCAAGAGCTTCCGGATGGTCTTTTATGAATTGTTCATATATGCTAAAAAACAACGGTGATACCGGTATAACCCGAGAAACTCCCTTATCATTAATAATTCTTGCAGTATTGTCTTTTAAGTTAAAATCTCTTCTATCGTCTATTCTTATTAATTCCCCAAAGCTGACAGCAGTCATGCGTATGAAAAGAACAGCCATCCAGAGCTTTCCTGATCCAAGCTTTTTATTGGAAGCAATATATGCATTATAATACTCATCAACTATAAGTTTTAATTCTTCAAAAGAAAGCAGCTCTATATTGTTTACTTTCCTAAGAATAGAAGCATCGTAATTGCCCACTATGTTTTCTCCTCGCAATTCTTTCCGCCGCACAAGTGCGTAAGCTTCTGCCAAAACCGTTCTCTGCGTGCTAAAAAAAACAACTCAACTTTTTTATATAAAACATTTGACAATAGTAAAGTCAAAACAAAAGACACAAAAAAATGGATATAAAAATTATCTGTTAGCGCAAGAGTAAACAACATTGCAAACAACATAATGTGAACATGTATAAGATACATCGAATAGCTACGCTCTGCAATAAATACAAAAAAATTATTGATAAGATTATTTTTGAAATGGAAATTACTGCCCCATGGCAACATTAGTGCAGTACCGACGCTAACCAAACTAAACTGGTATATTGCTGGAAAAGCCGATACTCTCTCTATGCCTTGAGTGCCAAAACCTGTTAGATAGGGATTGTATACAGAGTTTATAAAAATCAACAAGCCCAATAAACATAAATATCCTTTGTATTTTACTAAATTATTCCATACTCCCGGCAATGTTTCTTTGATATATGCAAACAGAGAACCCATCACAAGTCCATCAAAATGTAAATGAGTTACTGGGTAAAAATCAGATAGGTATGTTTTGTAGCTCATAGCAGGATTATAAAAAAAGAATCTTAATATTAGTGGAGTGGCAAATAGCAAACAAAAAAGTATAATAATTTGGTTGTTCGACAACTTTAGTTTATATAAAAGATATAAAAAAATAGGAACAATCAAATAAAAATGTTCTTCAATACACAAGCTCCATGTTACTATCCACTCAAGGGGATTTGTGTAGTTTTGTATAAAAATAAGCATAGAGGGCAAAGATTTAGCATTAACTGCTCCCATCCCTGCCAGCAGGAACAAAACAACAAAATATGCCGGGAAAATCCGAAACCAACGCTTTATCCAAAATTTTGGAATATTCACTGTCCCAGTTTTCTTATGTTCTCTGAGAAGTCCTCCCACAATAAGATATCCGGAAAGCACAAAAAATATATCCACACCTATATATCCTCTCAGTCCTAACCATTGAATCCACAGAGGGGAATTAGGTAACTCTCGGAAATGGTGGATAATTACAAACAATATTGCAAAAGTCCTGAGTATATCAAGTCCAACAATTCTGTTAATATTAATGTTCTGCATTTGTCTAATATCCAAAATCTAAAAATTTGTTTTTCTCAATCGAGCAGCAGTTTGCTCCTTAATACAAACTCTGCATATTGTTTATGTATAGCGATATCTCTAAGCAACATGTCTACATCTATTGCTGAAAAGTTAAATGCTTTTTTGTGTTTTTTTCTACATATTTCACAAAGTTTAGCTCTTTTAAAAAATTAACAATTTTTTCTTCATCGTTACTTATTTGACAAAACACCAGAGAAAAATCTGGGAATGTTAAAGCTTTTATTATTACAAAAGAATCTTGTGGAACATTTAAGGAACTAATTTTCTCATGTAATATTTGACTAACTGTTTCCTTAGAAGCATCAGGTATAAGAACATTATCAACAGAAACAACATACTCATATATACAATCATTATTGTTATTAGCTATGGTATCATTAGCAAAAACAAAGGCCGGGTATAAAGAAAACATCACTAATAACATAATAATTATTTGTTTTGAGTATTTAAAAAATACTATATTATGCATAGCGACCTCCGGATACCGACTCTTTCGGTATTTGTCACTAAGATAAAAAGATGGAGTAAAAAGAAACCTGAAAAAGTAGCAGTCAAAATTGCCTGAGTATCATGGTTTATCGAAACGCACAACAAGACTGTGTCTTGCCAGATCAGGGATATAGGATTAGATGTCCTCGACCTAAAAGAAGGTGGGAGATGTTCAAGTGGCAGTCTCTATCTTGTGCCCAGATGCTTTCTTGCTAATTTTTGTCTTACTCAAAAAATTTTCCGCTTCTTTTTCTAATTCGCAAAAATTAATACAAGGACACCTATGGCACTTTATCACCAGCTCCTCATTTTCCTTTACAAAAAACTTTAGTGCGATATTGTGTTTCTGGCCTGCTTCTATTGGCACTTCAACTGTTACGGAGGAATGGTTTTCGTCTTCAAAAAAAATAAAGAAATCCCCTAAATGAGGGTAATACGCACAACCTTTTTTTACTAACATGTGACTGCCTCCTTGTTTTGTTGTTAGAAAAATAATTTTTTCTACATGTTTATTATGATTAGAATAAGAGTAAAAAAAAGAAAAAACCTGAAAAAGTGGTAGTCTGGGAAGTTCGCATCTTAATTTTCTGACATAACATCATTAGATAATTTATCAAGATTTTCCTGAAATTGTCGTTCCTTTTCAGCCTCCATTTTGTTAATTCTCATTTCTGCTCCTTTGTGTGCTACTGACCCTTCATCTGATAAAGATTTAAAACTTTCAAGCCCTTCCCTTTTTGCATCATTTATAGTATCAGCTATAAAATCTTTTCCTCCATTACGCAATGCGACAAAAGCACTATCACTGGCATTTATGCTACCAAAATTTTCAAGTTTCTGTTTATTGTACTCATCTGCGTGTTCTTTCCCTTGTGATTGATACATGTTTTCTTGATCTTTTGAGAACCCCTTGTTAGAAGATATATCTGTATTAACCCGGGTAGGTGTTCCTACTTCGGAATTTTCTATTTTTCTTTCAACATTATTTTTAACATCTCCCCCTGTTCCTATTATTTCACCTAAATTTTTATTATTTAACCCCGCTGCGTTTCCTGTTGACTTATTTACCTCGTTCTTTAAATTATTAGGCTCGATATTAGTTCCTCCAACGTTTTCGGTTTCACCCCCAATCTTATTGATACTTAATGCCGCACCAATTACATTTCTATCATATTCGTTTGAAAGAGGGATATTTTGGTCTGCTATAGCTTTAACCGAATTAAGCAAAGTTTCAGCATCTTTTGAATGAGGGTCTTCTATAGCCTTTTGCATAGCATCAGCAAACACATCTTTGCGTATCCCCGAATTCTGCAGATCACCATCTGAAAAATTATGTTTAGTAAGATTCTTTATTGCATCTTTTGCATTGCTAAAAATATTGCTTACCACATTCTCGCTCATGTTTGGGATAGCTTTATTAAGGTCAACTGTTGTTTCTGCCCCACTAGCGACAAATCGCCCATCTTCGTATGATACATTTTGAGCATTAGCAAATTTCTCGGAAAACCCCCTAGTAGCAGAGTCCTGCTCAGAAAATGTTTTTGCGTTAGAATATATGCTTCTATTCCCTTCAGAGAGACTATTGCTTGCTCCGCTTTTCTCAATTTCCGACTGAGTTTCTCTGAAACTTTTTGTAATACTTTCATCTTTGGAAACTTCTTCCATTGCCTTCAAGTATTCTTCTTCTGAAAGATTCTGCAACCCGGAGATACTTCCCTCTGCCGAACCTTTCAGTTCTGCTTTAGCACCACCTAAAAAATCAACTACTCCTGGTGTACCCCATTTCAAGGATGCCATTGCAGATAATTTAGTAGCAAATTCAGTTTTTTCAGCATTACTCCAGTTTTTCCCTTCTGCGATTTTGTCTGTAGTTTTTGTTGCCCATGATTGAGCTTTATCTAAGCTTGTTGATTTCTGCTGGTCACTGCCACTATAGTAACTAGATATTGCACTTCGGTTAGACTCATATGCATTTTTCCAGTCTTCAGAATTTGTCATGTTTTCAATATACTGGGCTTGAGATTCTCTTGCTTTATTAAACGCCTCATTCAATCTTTCTGCTTCCATTGTGCCTTGTCTGTAACTCACAGCACTCGAATGAGCTTGTTCCTGCTTATTAGCCAAATTGTTTTTATAATAAACATTACCTGATGAGTCCATCATCTTATCATATTGCGTGCTTGTGTTAGGATCGTAACCGGTTGTGCCAATTTGTGATATTCCAAACCGGCCTAAAGGTATTTCGCCGTTAGTAACTGATTCGCTTGGCAACTCATATTTCCCTGTAACTGATGTTATACCGCCTTCATCGTTTTTGTAGCTAAAAGTTTTACGTGTTGGCAAATCACTTGAACCGCCACCTGCGCCTGCTGCTGCTCCAGCCCCTCCTGTTCTGTCATATCTTGCCATATCGTATAAGACTTTAGTAAACCCCTGTACCATAAAAAAAGATAAAAAGGGGATTAAGCCATAAACACTATTCCAAAAGGTGTACTCTTTTGCACTTAGTATAAATGAAATACCTTCAGATAATCCCTTGTATGACAATCCGCCATTGAAATAATTTTGTAACCCTAAACTTGATTTATAAACAAAATAGTCAACTATCACTGTCATAACAGGAAACATTGAAATCCATACTAATGCCGTTACCCAACTAAGATAATGCTCAAATTTTCCAAAAATTATAGCGTAAAAAAACATGAGAGGAAAAAGAATTACTGCTAATGCTGTAAAAGCGTCACCTTTAACCATATTGCCAATTCTGTTAAAAATTCCACCCGTTAGAGAACCTTTAAGCTCGGTTGCTAATTGAGAAGCATAAGCATATGCTATCTCAGCTCCATCCATACCTAAACTCTTAGCATACCGCTGATACTGTGTATCAAAAAGCTTCATCATCGCAATATTGTTTAAAAGTGCTTGATTTGATAACGAGCTTTGTATATAAGCAGAGTCTATATCTCCCCACTTTGCTAACATTTCACTTGACGTCTGATAACCAAGCTTTTTAGAAACATATTCATTCAATTCTGCTTCTTTGTTTGTAACCATGGTTGACAGAATTCCTGATGCTTCATTGCAATTTTTTAACGCATAAGAATTACACTCAGCAGTGTCACAAAACTCAAAATATATTCCTGACGGGGTAAAGCTTGTGTCAGTGAGTAATGTTTCAACAAGATTATTACTGTTCAAAACTGCTGCCATCTTATTAGGATCATTTGACATTGTAGGAAAAACACACTCCCTAAAATATTGCGAAGTCGCATAATCAAGCTTAGGGCTAAAAGGAGGATATGAAACCTCGGTAAAATAATCTCTGAACATAGTCTGTGGGATTCTGTCACAAGAATTTGTTCTTTTGTAATAATCATTAGCAAAGAGAGTGTCATCAACTATTTCTGCAAAAGTAAAACCTACATAACTTGCGATTGAAGCCGGTACAGCTATTCCGATAGGAACATTATTTACAGTATAAGCAACGCCCGGTTGACATTTAGATGCTATATTAACATTAACTGTAACGGTGTAGATCAATAAATAAAAAGCAAACATAACAAATATTTTCATTGGATTAAACTCGGCCTTGCCCATGAGGTGGCCAGCAATAGATGTCCCTAAAAAGAAGAAAAGAATAAAAGAAAGAAAGGCAAGCCGCATTCCCATGCCCATTGAGTTTATTATCTGTGCCATTGACATTATAGCGTCATATGTGTTACTCGCATCATTCCAGCTATAAATAGTCCACATGCTTTTACCCTCTTGCCATTGAAGGCATTTTTTTATTAGAATACTACATACGTATAGACAAAAAACCTGAAAAAGTGACAGTTTTAGTGGACAAGAAAAACTTTAGAAAAGCGGGGGAGCGCGAGGGGGGCAGTAATCCCCCTCAATTCATTGAGGGGATACACTGCCCCCTCGCCCTGTTATTTACATCATCTTCCTTATGTGATACCATAATGGTATGAAAAAAGAAGCATGGAAATCAACCGGAACAGCGGTCTACAACATCAACTACCATTTTGTATGGTCAACTAAGTACCGCCGTCAGGTATTGTTTCCACCAATAGACGAAACCTTGAAGAGAGCAATTACTGCTCTTTGTATGGAACATGGTTACGAGTTGCTGGCCCTGGAGGTTATGCCCGACCACGTACATGTTTTTCTCTCCGCCCCTCCCAAAATAGCTCCGGCAGTAATCGCCAAGGTGCTAAAAGGTTCCACGGCCCGCACGTTTTTTGAGAAGCATCCACAACTTAAAAAGAAACTCTGTGGCGGCCATCTATGGAACCCAAGCTACTACGTGGGCACAGCTGGCCAGGTTTCTAGTGATACTATCAGGCGGTACATCGAAACTCAAAAAACAGATGGAGGAGGTGATTAAGTGCCTCTAATCACACTCAAAGCCCAAATCCATACGGATCTGCAGACTGAAGCTGTTCTGAAGGATGCCATGTTTTGTGCCACCAAGGTCTACAACGGGCTTTTGTGGCATCTGCGGAAAGAGTACCAAGAGACCGGGAAGGTAAATATTTCTCTGAAGAACCTCAACCGCATCCTGAAAGAACTTCCCCGGACAAAGAGTTATTACTCGATGTCTGTACAGCTCACCCGGGACGAGGTGCGGGAAGCGTATAAGTCTTTCTTTGCCCTCAAGAAAAAGGGTTTTACGCAGCATAAAGCACCCGGCTTCCGCCGGAAGGGCTATCTTTCACCGCTTAAGTACGTGCAGAGCGGCTTCAAAGTGGAAGGGGATAAAGTCACACTAAGTCTGGGCATCAGTCGGGAAGATGGCATAAAACAGGTCTCCTTCCGTATATCACACCGTCCTGATGTTGAATACGAACGGGTGCGGGAACTTTCCATCACCTACGACCAAGTTTCCGGGCGCTGTGAGGCCCGTCTGGTGGTGGAAGTCAAGGCCCGTGAGAACAATGGCACAGACCGCGTGGCGGTGGACCTGGGCGAGACGGTGCTATTGGCGGCGACCTTTGAGGACGGCACCACACTTCTTTACTCCGGGCGACTCATTAAGGCGATTCGCCGCTACTGGCAGAAGGTGCGGTCCAGTGTGAAGCCACCGTCTAAGGAACGCCCGCGTATGTCGCGGCGGTACCGCGAGATCGCCCACAGGGAACGCCGGCAGGTGGAGCACCTCCTGCATATCGCCACTGCTCACTTCATCCGGGAGTGCGTGCGGCACGGTGTGAAGGAGATTGCCATCGGCGACCTGACCGGCATCCGCGACAAGATGGACTACGGCGCCCGAATGAACCAACGGCTCCACGCCTGGCCGTATCGGAAGATCATCGGCATGATCCGGTACAAGGCCGCTCTTGCTGGGATCGTCGTACGGGACGACGTGGACGAGTGCGGCACATCCCGCACCTGCCATGCGTGCGGCCAGGTTCGTGAAGCCAGCCGTGTGCATCGCGGCCTGTACCGTTGCCCCTGCGGATGGACGGCGCAGGCGGATGTGAATGGCGCTCTGAACATCTACGAGCGGGCATTCCAGGTATCTCCCGTCAAGGGGAGTAGTGGCCGTGTGGCGCGGCCCATGGTCTTGTCATTCCAGCTGGGATGGCATACGGTCCACGAACCGAAGCGCAGGCCAGTCCTGCGCGCATCCGCTTGAGGATGCCCCCGAATTCATTCGGGGGAGGACGTCACTCTTGGGTTAAAGAAAGGAGTTTTACGGCTTGGTTTTGGTAAGCCCCTGCCTCTTTAGGGCAGGGATATAAGGGAGTATGTCAATATCCCCGTGCCTTATCTCTGTCTTGTTTCGGGATCATCGATGAAATATCAAGTGGCCAAATAAGAGTGCTATCTTGTAAGGAATACTTAACAAAAGGGTACTTTTCAAGCGAAAAATAATTGTTAACTATTAAATAAAACTTCCCATAAAAATAAAAATTATTATAATCATTGCTTGTTATCCCATAATATTTGGCTTTTAAGTATGAGACATATTTTTGATAATACGTTTCGTTTATAAAAAAGATTTTAACAGACACAAGAATGTTGTTCTTGTTAAACATCAGAAAAACTTGCTTTATTCCATCAGCATAGTAATTGGCATTAATTTTGTCTAAATCAAAAATATCTATAGCATAAATACTGTTTTCAAATTCAACTTTAACTTTTTTAATTCTATATCTTTCACTAACTTCTTGATAAGTTGATTTGCCTATCGACAAGCCAAATACTTTTAATTCACTGGAACAATCTAACACAAGAGATATTATCTCATCTAAAAACGCTGTATCTCCTTTTTTAATAAGGTTACGTATAATTTCAAATAAAGGTAAATGTTCAAGACTTGCTATTTCCTCGTCTAATTCACTAACTCTTTTCTCTAAAGAAGAAAGCCTTTCTCTTATTGAGTCAAAGTGCATTTCTCTTGATTCAAATAAGGACAAATACTTATCTATATTTGCTTTATGCTCACTTCTTACATTTTTTAGCATCTTTACAAGAAGTGTAGCCTGATCAAGCTGGGTGTAATTCCCTGGATAAACATCATATCTTTTATATACTATGTACTTTGAAAAATACCTATCCCTTTGAGCAATTTTGTCTATCCCGTAATAATTTGCTTCCCTTAAAACAATATCGAAAATCGTCCTAACCTGGTTAGGATACTTATCCTTGTAATCCTTTATAAAATCATATATAATACTTTCTTTTGAAAGAACACTGCCTGAATATATTTTCATATAGTCCAGCTTTTTGATGTCTTCATCAGAGACACACTCTAAGTGTCTTTCTATCATATAATCATCATAGTCAAAATCTTTAACAACTTCAGTTTCCCTCACCAGCCTTGCATATTCCCTCGCAGCAGCGAGCTTATCATACTCTTCTATATCTTTTACTAACTTTTTGTTTTGTTCTTTAAGATTAACAATCAATCTCTCCTTGTCCTGAAAATCATTCATTGCCTCATTTAGGCTTGCCCTGTTAACAGATACCTGCACCTTTACAGTAAAAACTCTGCCTTCAAGGTTTTCTTCTAATATCTCGCTTTTTGCTATAGAACCGGTAAACGTTTTTATCCTATCCTTTGTAAGCATCCCATTTTGCACAACTGTCTCAGCCTTTACATAAACCCCAACTCTTTCAATAGCCTTTCTTTTAGCCACTGCACTTGCCTTTTTTCTTGCTTCCAGTATTGTATCGTCATCTCCCATATGATAACTTCCAATAGCTTCAACTATTATCTCTTTCTCGGTTTCCTTGATCTCTTTTGTATCTGCATCTTGGGATATGTCGGTAGAATATGCAGTAACTGCATTGAAGAAAAAAGACATTGTCACTAAAATAAAAATTGGCAAAAAAAGCCTTTTCACGGCTATCCCCAGATTATCCATGATATTATAGATAATATAATGTCTCACCCTGTCAAGTATTTTTTTGTAACCTATTTTTGCGGGAAATCAAGAGATAAAATAAAAAAACCCGCCACAAAGGCGGGCTATCCTTATTCTTTATTTTTCTTTTGTTTTTCACCTGTGTCTGATTCTACATTTACAGATTTTATTTCTTCAAATATTCTATTAACATTATGCTGGTTTACAAACTCTTGCAGACGCTCCTGGTATGACCTCTGGAATTTGTCTTTATGTATCTCTAAAAACTCAGCCTTTACTTTATCAACATATTCTTTTATCCTTTCAACATCTTTCTGGGGGAATTTTGTCTCACTTAACCCCGAATTATATACTTTGTCTATTGCTATTAACATCTGGTAGACCATTTCAGCAGCAATATTTTCAGCTAATTGAGGTAAGGCAGATTCAATACTGCTCCTAAATTTTTCGTTTTTTCCTATTTTTATAAAATCATATACTAAGCTGGGTAACATTGCTATCCAAAACTTGTCAGTATTTGTAATACTATCTGTTTCACTCCAAGTATGTTTTGCAGCATTTTGTATCCCTTCATATGCTAAGCAGTAAGCGGGCTTGACATTTTTTTGTGATATCTCCATATCAGTGCCATCTTCCACATCAGTACAATGCTTTGTATTGCAAGTATATACGTTTACTTCTATTGTCCCAACATCGGCACAGAAAGTATGCGGATCATCCATTTCTGGAAGAACAAAATCTCGAAAAGTATCTTCATCCACAATAGCTGGGAAATATTTTTTCTTTACTTTGTCACTGCCATTTGTTTTGTACGTGACAAGTGATCCATATGTTGACAAAAAGAACCCTTTAAAGGCAGAATAATCATAGCTGTCAATTGCAGAAACTTTATTCAGAATATCCCACGTCAAGTTACCAAAGGGGGATTGTTGTTTGGCTGCTTTTTCATCTTCTGAAGAAGTGCTGCTGTCATAATTTTTATAATTATTCCACATGTTTTGAAAAGAAGTGCTGTCGTATTGACAATTATACTTTGCGCTGCTGGTATCAGTTGCCCCACCAAGTAGCCAATCATTCTTTATGCAGCCGTTTTCACTCATAGCGCCTAAACCTTGCGCCCCGGAATTAACAAGAACCTGAGCCATCCGGCAACTATCATTCAACATTTGGTTTATCTTATCTATAGTAGCCTTTAGTTGGTCAATTATTTCTTTACAGGAAGGACACATTGTGGATAATGCAAGCTGAAAAGCATAGCCTACAGCATTTTGAGCAATAGCTCTTGCTAACTGGTTTAATTCTTCTTTGTTAACATAAGAAAATGAACCCATGTATAAATCTATTCCCCCACAACCGGCTTTTATAGAAGGTGACTCAAAATCCAACAAGTTTATTTGTTCAACAGGAGTGTTTAGTCTTGCTCCTCCTCCAACAAAATAACTGCGCCCCTGAGCTTCAAAATTCCTTGCGCTGCCACCTGACAATGTAGTTGGCACTTCAACTCCCATGTTTTTATACATTGCCTCTATCTCACCAGCAAGGTCAGCATAAGCAGGGAGATTTATAGAAATAACAAAGGTTATTACCGTTATAACCAATACAATTTTTTTAATTAACATCTCCCACCCCTATATTATTATTAACATTGTGAAAATTTTCGACATCTTTTGACAAATTCCCCTTGTATTCGCTTTTAAAAACGCTAAACAATTTATTTAGGTCTTTATTCCAATCTGCGTATATCTTATTTGCCTGCGGCAAATCATTTTCAGTAAGCAATCCAAGACGCTTTCCAGCAAACAATATTCTTTCTTTTATTACATCTGCTGTAACAAAGCCCTGGGCAAGAACACTCACCTGATTTGTTTCCGGTAACATTAAGTATAGCGATGGGGTAGTTTTAATATTAAGGTTTTTAACAATACCATTATCCTTTTTAGGGTTAGGAAATTCCGGCAAAACTGTTCCGTCAACAGAAACCGCAAGAACATATATTCCTAAGTCATCTTTATATCTTTTAAGTATTTCTGCTTGTTTCTGGCAATATGAGCATTCCCCTGAAAAGAAAAAGAGTATAGCTACTTTGTCATTAATTTTATCTAATGCTTTTTTTATTTCTTTGACTTTCGTTTCTTGCTCTATATTATTTCCTAACCCGGATATAGGATGGTCAGTATTGAAATCAAGCTCTGGGTTTGCAAGGACAACTTCCTTATAATTCTGTGCGTATATCTCTGAACGTTCAAGAAATGCCTTTTGTACTATCAAATAGTTTTTTATGTTTTCCTTAGTAGGGACAAGTATTGATAAATTCTTGTAATATTCGATCATATATTTTAGTTTTTTCATTTCTTCTACAGGGTTAAAATTAATATCCGGGATCGTGATTGCCTGTGCTTTTGTTTTATTGTCTTCTGCTTTTTCTTCTTCAATAAATTTATACCACCACCAGCCTTCTTCCTGCTTTTCAATATCAAAATTCTTTGAAGTAGCCATTTCTGCAGCAAACGCAATATTTCCTATCCTGAATAATATTATAAACAGTAGCGTAAAAAAGACTAAGAAAACTGATAATTTTTTAGAAATTTCAGACATTTTTTCCTCCAGAAAAAAACAAAAAAAAATTACCCCTCTAATAAAGGATGAGGGGTAAATCATGTTGCTTAGATGGTAGCAGCGACGATAGAATCGATGATATTTGGAGCGTAATAGACAGCAATAGCTGCAGCAACACCTATTACAGCAGCCCAAATTGATTGTCTGGCAACCCCCATCCCAATACCGGTTAAAAACATTACTAATGCGAGAGTTTTACCAAGATACCCCTGAGCCCATCCGAGTATCAAATCATAAATTGACTGAAACTCTGTTCCGCCTACACCTGCAAATGCAGATACAGACATTACCGCTACCATTAATACTGAAAGTCCTAAAACTTTTTTCATAAAAACCTCCTTATCTAGTTGTATACATAATGATATTTTTAAATACACAAAAAAAAACCTGAAAAAGTAGCAGTTTGTATAAAAAAAAATCTTAAAAAAATGTTTTTTCTCTTTTTCTTGTCATTTTTTAGGGATACCAAAAACATCATTTGTGTTAGGCTTTTGACTTGACAAGTCCTTGTCATAGAAATCGTTACTGTTAATAGTGTTAGTATCCGGGGCAGACTGCTCACCCTGTTCAATCTTATTGAGCAATACGCTTTCAAGTCCGCCACTTTCTCTTATATCAGCAGTGTCATAAATCCATTCCCTTTCGCCCATATCCATAAAGACATAGTTGCTAAGGTTTAAGCGTCCTTTGTTGTCAACATATGGTGCAACCCACATTCTGTATACTTTCTTATCTGTTCTAATAGGCAGACCGCCGACATCTCTTACTCGCTGAACACTTTTGATCTGAGGGGTTATTGTTTCAACTTTGTTGCAAATATTCACATTTTTACGATAATCTTTTAAAACTTCTGAACGGCATTCTTCATACTTTTTTATCTTTTTTTCTTCATAATAGGGTTTATTTCCACATGTGTTTTTTACCATTTCTTCAAAACTAAGGTTCTCACAATCTACTTTCAGCATGTTTATGTATTGCTGCTTTTGCTCTACGGTAATATCCTTATCTAATATTTTTTGATAAACCTCACTGGGCTTCATACATGAATAACCGTTATCGCCCTTGTACTCACAACTAAAATTAGGGTCGCCCACATTCATAACTTTTGCACAACCTGAAAAAAAAATTGTTACTACTAATAAAAAAGCTAAACTAACTAAACGCATATAATCCCCCTCATTTTTCAAAGATTTCAGCCATGCTGTAAACAAGTTTATGGTCTCTTGTAATAAAGGCAGGAAGCTTTTTTACCTGTATTAACTGAACAATATCTTTAATTTTTAAGTATGTCTCAACAGAACAATCGCTTTCTTTGATCTGTTTACCTATCAACAAATCTTCTAATGTTTTAGCTCTCTCTTCGACTCCTGCACAATAAATGTTTTTTAAATAATCCAACCCGCTTTCTTTTGATGTAAGTGGAAAAACATATAGATTCGTTTGATGTATATTATCTTTTATGTAGTCGATGATTTGCCTTGACTCTTTTATATTAGCTATATCTAAAAACACAATAACCTCACTCTTATTGTTAACATCATTAATTACAGGGACACTCCAGTTTTCAAGGTTAACACCCATTTCACGCAAATCAACTTTTGACAGCTTTTGCAAATCGGTAATCGTTTTGATTTCTTTTCCTGTCCAAAGGTCATACATTTTGCCTTTTATAACAAATCTGCCATTTTCGCTTAAAAGGTAATTTCCATGATCAGATTCAACAAATTTCATATCAAAAGGGATTTCTGCCATACTGTTGATTTCTGAATATGCCATGTTGCTAATAATGATATTAACAAACATAACAAAGAAAAAAACAACAACAATTTGACTATTCCTCATCAAAACCTCCCTCTGTCACTTGATTTTTAACCTTAGTGCCGTCAAGTGTTATTTTAACACCCTTTGTCGCAACAATTTCAACAGCAGTACCGGCATTCACTTCCACAATAGGAAATATCTGTTCAGCCATATCAATATAAAAATCAGCTATCCTTTCTAAAGCATTAGAAGCACCAGAATAAGCCCCGCTGCTCATGACTTGTTCTAAATTTGGGGCGATGTATTTTTCTGTTTCGTTATTATTAGTATCATCATCTACGGTAATCTGAGGAACTCTCTCAGGCTTTAGTGCCTCACTCAACCCGCTAAAAAATCCTGCCACCAAGCTTTTAGCCAACAACGATCCTTGCCTGCTGACAAGCCTTCCTCGCACACCGAGTTTCCCGTCAGGTCCAACTATATACCCATACATCCCCGATTCTATTACTGAACCTGAATTCCGTACACATGATAGTGTTTCAAGCCGTATATAAGCCCTTTCTGTGCTCATGTCCCCGTAACCGCTGCCAATCACAAAACATTTCCGAAAATCCATACTGAACTCGTTTGGCAATATAGCTTTTTTATCCACCATCAATAAAACTGGATGAGGATTGGATTGCACCGATCCGCCTGTCGGCGCATCAAGACCTGACAATAAAGTTGCACCTATCAATGACCCTGGAGGAATATATGTAGTTTTTTGCTTTTGTTCCTCCTTTTTTTTCTTTACCTTTTCATCAAAAGATATCTGAAGTTTCGGTGGTCCCTGTTCTTTTTCTTTGCTAGTTGAATCCACTGATGAGTCAGCTTCGGATGAGTATGTTTCTCCTTGCATATTAGGAATATTATTAGCTGCCGAATTAGGGGCGTTATTATCGTTAATGTCCCCAGTCCCTTCTAAAAGCTTATCAAGGTCAAACTTTTGTCTAAAAACTTCTTCCGAAGAAGTATTGTTGTCTTTTTTCTTAGGAAATTGACCATCTTGCATGTTTGAGCTTGATGGATAAGAGCCGACATCTTTTAACTTCTTTTCTAAATAGACATCGATTTCTTTCTTTATATTTTCTTTCATTTGCTTTTCCAGCTCTGCACCTTGCTCAGAAAGCTTATCCTGCTGCTTTTTAACAGCATCACCAATCGCTTCCTCAATTCTGTTCATTGCTCTCGTAATAGTAGCAGAAAGATCATCTATCCTCTCATTTGTATTGCCCAAGTTTTTTTCAAGTCTTGCTACCTGGTTTTCCAAATTACGCAGTTTAGCACCTTGATCTGCCATCCATACCTGCTTGTAACTATCATCATCAAGAAGAGTCACTTTTTTCTCAGGGATACCTCTATATGTCCGCCCTGTATCATCCCCAGACATAAGGACAACAACAATAAAAACAAAAATCAAAAAACTTCCTATTATGCCTATCCTAAAAACTTTCTTTTTAGAATGTGGTGTTAAGTTATCCCATTTTTCTTTTAAAAACATAAGTAACCTCTATTTAGAAGAAATTATATAAACAAAAACAGAGTCATTAGGTTGTATTTCTATTAATGCTTCATTATTCAAAAAATGCTCAGATACTAATACTGCTTTAATCCTTTTGCTTGAGTAAAACTCTTTTTCTGATGTAGTGTCTGTTTCTGTCCCAGCATTAATCAACTCATATTTTGTTACAAGATAATCATCTACTACCTTACTTTCTACTTCAGTCATAATAAGGTCATCACGAAAAACTATCACTTCTGAACCTACAGTGCTGGGTTTTTCTTTTTCTGTTTTTAAGAATTTCTCAAAAATAGAAGATAGCTTATCGATATAAGTATAACTTGCCGGGTCGTCACTCCCCTCATCTAAAGTTAGCATAAGATCGTCTTTATTTAATTTACAAACCATATTTAAAGGGAAAGTGTTTGTTGCTTGCAAAATGAATGTTACAGATACATTCCCGTTTAACGACATTATAACAAGTGTTTCATAGTTAGCATCAAACTTGTTTATTATTATTCGTTTATTAACAACCTTAACATCAAGACTCCCGCTGGATACAACTTTAACATCAAAGTTAAAGCTAATAGTGTTTATCATGGTAGGGTTAACTTTGATTATCTGGACATCTCCGTTACTGATATGAACTACTCTATTAGTTGTATTATCATTTGTTCTTTTATTATCGTTTTCGGCTGCGATACTCATCTTTACTGAACAGATCAAGAGAAGTAATACGCAGAGTCCAATTTTCATAAGTGAACCCAATCTCATAAAAAACTTCCTCCTGTGATAGCATTTTTTTCCCATTAAAAAGCATTCGCTGCCCATTAACAGTATATTTATCTTTTGCTTGATCATAAAATACACGAAGAGGATAAAAAACGTATACATAATCATTTCTTTCTATTAATAATTTCATTTCTACAAAATCATCACGAAAATTTGCATATGCCTCAGGAACAAAATATTTCTTCATAGTGTCCAGAACATATCCGGCATTTTTAGCAGTTAAATTCCCTACAAAATTTGCAAAAAACAAAGCCATTTGTTCCTTGTAAGAGCCTTCTACATAATCTGCTTCTGCAATAAATCCCTTAGTTATTACTGCGGGAGTAACTATTACTCTCTCATTTTTTTTAAATATAATTAAAAGACATATAACAAGCGCTACAGAAAGGGTAATTAGCACACTTTTAAGAATAAGATTTTCTTTAGAAAGAGCCATCCAGTCTTTTGTAAATTTGCCAAGCAACATTACTTACTCCACCAGTTTGTTTTCAAAAATATTTCGTTTTTTGTTAGCTTTCATCTGCATCACCCCATAATAATGTGCAAGATGGAACATAACGCCTTCAATTTTACCCCTTTTGAGAGCCTTAACTATTTTAGTGAGAACTAGCCCTATTAATATCGAATAGCCTAAAAATTCCATGACAAGCCCGACTCCAATGCAGGCTAACAGCGGAATAACTTCATCGATTTCCCAGAAAAATAATTGTTTTGGTGAATCTAAATAACGTGGTATTTTTTTTCTCATACCGAAAATATATAAAAAAAAGTTTCACTAAAAACCTGAAAAAGTAGCAGTATAAAAAAAAAGGGATAGCAGTTAGCTATCCCCTTAATCGAGAGGTGCTGTTTTATCGTGGTCTGTTTTACTCTTCTAACGGAAGGGAGTTAACATCAATGATATGCTTAACAGGCTCACCTATTCCGTCATCAAGCTCAACATAACTCTCACCCGCACAATCTGATACGCTTGTACCAAAAATGTATATAGCCCTGTTATAACGCTCTTTTACATAATCCCCTCCACAGAGACTCCAGTTTATTTCAAGCTTCCTACTGTCAGGATCATGTGCTGTGACTGAACCAACGAACATTAGCTCACCTAATCTTGTTGTAACTATCTTAGCATCAAGGTCATCTATAACAGGCAACTCGTTTACCATACTGGCATCAACTTCTTTTGTATAAAAAGCAGATGTTTTTTCTGGTGTGGGATAAGCTTGTATCTTTAACGTATAATTACCCGGTTGAGAAAACTGATGCTTAATCTTTGTCACACGACCAAATTCTGCAACTATACTTGAGTTATCATTATCAACTATCTCAGCATCCCAGTAGGTATAAGAATAAGCTTTACGTGGAATAAGAGGAGTCAGTTTGGCATAATATGTTCCCCAGTAAATCCCACTTGGTCTTGATACTTCAACATCAAATATTTCTACACTTTGCAGTGCATTTTCTACATTAACAGTTTCGATTGGAGATTTATACGTTTGCCCATTATAGTTAACGAAGAAGTAAGCTTCAAAATTCCCGGAAGTCGCACTACCCATAGTAAGATATGCACTGTCTCTGTTTTCAATAGTCTTATTATCAAAAGCACCACTATCTATATCATTTACCTGTATGCCATAACTGTAACCATCAGTATAGCGAACGAATCTATTGCTTAGCATGTCCTTAAAATCTTTAGTCATATTGTCAACATCGATCCTGAGTGTATTGGTAGTTGTATCAACATTCCTGATGTTTAGAGTTATACTATTGATATCTGTGCTGAAAATGTCTTCAACGCTCCTGACTTCAAGGTTCTTATCTACCGAGCGGACAACTGTCCCGTTGTCTGTGCTTATAAGGTTATATGTTATAGTTTTTGTCCCTTGTGATTGGAAAGTAATATAATCTCTTGTCGGGTTTTCGATAGTACCATTGTCGGTAACCATTTCTACCTTATAACCTCTAAGCTGAGTATAGCCAATACCTCTTGTCAACACATAATACTTCATTTCTACCGGAGATATATTGTAAAAAGAGGGATCAGGCTGAAAATATCTGTCTATATCACTTATAGAGGTAGTTTGCCCATCACTTGTTGCAGTATCCCCAGTGTCAGGAGTGGAAAAGTCAAGTGTATAAGTATTTGAGCCAGTAAGCGTTCTGCCAAGTGTTGTTGTCAAATTAGCAGTAACAGTATATTCTCCAGAAGAAGCATTATCATATGTGGCAGTATCATTAGTTGTGGCAACAGTAAGAGGAACACCGTCTTTTGTTACTTCCCAAACGGCACTTCCAATACTTTCTCCATATAACAGATCATTTTTAACGGCTTCCATACACCCATTGGAGAGAGTGCACTTAAATGTCAACGGAGAACCTTCTCTTGAGCTATACATCTTAATATCAAGCCCTGTTAATACTTGAGGCAAAGATGCGGACATAACCGTACTGGCATATATGTTTCTGCCATAATTCGTCTTAATATTATATTCAAACTTAATATTGCTGTCTGTTCCCGCTATATTGGCAAGGGTGTCGTTAAGCCTTACATAACCGTAAGCCTGCCTGCTGTTATAGGAATAGAGAGAACTGTTATTTGCAAGATTAGTTACGCTTAAATCAGCTGTCTTTATAGCTTCACCGTCTTCAAGATTAAGGCTCTTTAGATCAACATAGTATTTGTATTTTGTCTGGTCTATCGGATCCACATCAAGCTCTGTTGTTATATCATCAGGGTTATTCAGCACTTCTATAGTCACCGGCTCAGTAGTAAATATCTCTTCATTTTTGAGATACTTATTATGTATCTTCGCATAAACGTTATAAGTGGAAACATTCTCAAAAGTCGTGTCCAGCCGTAACCCTTCGCCGATTTTAGCAGTTGTACCTGCATTGGTATCTTCTGCAAACCATTCCACTAAGCTCACATCACTAACTCTTGTTCTGTCATTGAAATAAAGGGAAAGTGATGTTTGAACAGGCGTATAGTAATTGTAGCTCTTTTCAACAATAGTTGCTTCTATTGGCTGAGAGTGAATAGGGTCAATGGCGCTCAACCAATCCACATCAAATTCAACAGCACCATTGATTGTCCTGCCAAGCGTAGTAGTATATGTAACCTCTGCTCTAAAATGTCCTCCAAGATAGTCTCTAATATTAAACCCTGTCAGAGAGGCTCTATCAAGCTCTATCTCTTCGGTAACATTATCCAACGTCCGGTAAAGCTTCCAATTGCCGGCAGATATTCTTTCTCCAATAAAGAGTTTATCTGATACTGGGTCAAGACAAGTGTTTGTTGTTGAACATAGCACTGTTATGTAATTGTAATCTGTTCTTGTCGTATACTCTGGGACTGCACCATCAATAACTGTAGTATTATCAAGAGTCAGATAAGTTTCACCAGTTATGTCCCTATCAAGGGTAGTTTTAACATTCATTACAATTTTTATATCTTTGCCTACAGCATCTGGGAAATTGCTTCTTGTTGTATTTTTAAATGGCAATTCATACAGCAAATTATCTGTGGCAGTATCATATATTCTCCAGAAGCTATTCCGTGCATCTATATACTCTTTAAAATCTTTGAGCAAAGCAACATTGGCAAGGGCATCGTTGCCTGATTCATCTCTTGTTGTGATATAAAGGTCATCAATCCCATATCTAATTGTTCTTATCGGAATACCTGTTATTGCATCCGGGGTATCATGTATCAGGAAACTAACCGGTTCGGTTTCAAAGGTTATATTATCATTAGCCTTATGGTGGGTGATTGCCCTAACACTGTAGTTGCCAGGAACAGAAAATTCTTTAGACAACCATCCGGTAGTCATGTTATCCAATGTTTCAAATGTAGCATTGTCTTTAGATATCTGCCATTCTACACGACCAAAGCCAAGCGATGTTGAGGAATCCAAGAGCAACTTGACATTCGCATTATACGGCGGGTACGCTTCAGCAGCTGAATATCTAATAACTTCTGCTTTTACCGGATAATTTCTAAAAGCCTGAAAGCTCACACTGTCTACATAATATTTCTTAGTAAACATAGAATGATCATAAGTCAACTTTGCACCTAAATTAGAGTTCCCTTCGTTCTCATACGGTATTTCATAGGTTTTATTGTCAATATAATCAAGTTGTCCAGTATCTATTGCATCACCACCTATAGTCCCTGTAATCTGAATACTCATATCACCATGAATATTTTTATCAAAAGCTTGCCCGTCTTTAGTTACTACAGAGAATTTGAGTGTCTGCTTATCAAACGGCTGGCTCTGATATTCAGATATAGTTACACTTTCAAGCCCTACAGGTGATTTGACAACCCCTACAGTATGAATATCCGCATATTGGGGATATTCAACACTTGAACCGCTTATAGTAAATGTAGCATTATCAAAAGCATTCATCCCTGCTAAATAACTGCTCAGGTCTATAGTAACCGGATTAGTGTCGGCAGGCTCTATATGATCAATACTTACGCCATCTTTATAGACGTCAATCACAGGTGTCAGCATAGAAGTATTAGGTGCAAAACGTACTGTGAAATTATCTAATACTGGATAATAGTAAGTCCCGTTATCATTCATGCGTAAGTAGGTAGAGTCATAATTCTGTATGCTAAGGGTATAAGTAGGCTTCACAAGTAATATGCTTGTTGATGCATACCCATACTGAGAAGGCTGTTCATTTGGGTATGCTCTGAATTCAATAGATTTAGTACCGGCTGTCTCAGGCAACGGCAATGCAGCGCTCAACCCGCTTGCAACCTTACTGCCTGCTACATACCAGTCGTAGGCAAGAGTCCCATATGTAGAACTAATATTGTCAAGCTGCACTGAGCAATTGACGCTGTCTCCAACAACTGTTTCTGTCTTATCACAAACAATAGAGCCATCTGCGATAACAGGTTTGGGGATATTTATTTCAATTTGGTGTTCACTTGTTGAACTAAATTCCGGATAACCCGCTATTTCAGAAGTAGCTACTATTTTATAGCTGCCGTAGCTTAATGTATTCGTCAGCGGTATCGATGATAATGTACTTGAGCCAGTGTCTACAGTAGAATTATCAGCAAGGCTTATAATTTCATAAGTTGTATTAAAGCTGGCATTATCATCAGCACTGTGTAGCTGTATTATATTATTTATAGAAGCACTGCCGATATTATCAGTATTGTAAAGAGAATCGCCTCCAAAAGTTATTGACGGTGTCGGGTCAACAACACTTATGGTATATGTTTGTATGTTAGGTTTATTAACAGTCATATATTCAGCTTGGGCAGTAATAACAGTTTCAGCGCTGATATTGTCTATAGTGTAATTACCCGGAGCTGTTCCTATTTGTTCTCCATCACGAAGTATTTTTGTATTAACAATACTCAGTCCTGCACCCCAGTCGGTGACTGTCACTTGGCAATTCGTTGTTGCTGTTACCTCTGAACTGGCATAGAAAAAATCATCGTCACAGGTTAAGCTAACCATAGGCTTATTCCGTTTAGCCAGCGGAGTTCCGCCATACATTCCGATATTCACCCCTGCACTGCCTACGGGTTCGTTGGAATTAAGTATCCCGTATTCCGGGTATTCCATCCCTGCATTTATCCCGTTTGAAGTCATTGCATTAGAGAAGTCCCCGTTGGCAGGGTCTGCGAAAACTACCCCGGCAATCTTGTTGGTGTGGCTGGTTTTGTAATCAGAAGAATTCCCAAACGAAGCACTGTTGTATGCGGTGGAGGAGTTAAAATTATGAATGGAGATCCCAGACGCAATCGAGTTATACACGGTGGAGAAGTGAAAACCATAATCATTCCCATATGCAACACAGTTATAAGCAGTAGATTCTCTGAAGCCGCTATACATCCCCCTTGCGAGAGAGTTAATAGCTATCGATGAATAAAAGCCGTAGCCATATTTCCCTGTAGAGTTTTCTGCAATGCAGTTTTTCTGAACACCGTTATTAAAACCGCCTCCTGAATGTGCTTGATTCGTTGTAGCCACTGCCCGGATATTCTCCGAATACCCTTCTCCGGAAATGACATACTTCTCCGAAACACTGCCAAACGTCACCGTAGTGTAGCTCAAATACGCCCGCTCTTCCTTCGTCGTCTCCGTCCCCTCAAAACCGCCGATGAGGCTGATGTCTGAAGCAACAGGTAATGTGTCGCTAATTACATATGTGTCATTAGTTATCCAAATTTCAACTTGTTTATTAAAATAATCATCCGTAAATTTCAGACTCTTCGCTTTAGCAATAGCATCCTCTATAGTTGTAAATGCATTCGTCCAAGACGTTCCATCTGCCGAACCTGTAGCGTTTTGGTCAACGTATAATACAGCACCAACAGGCATTTTAGTATAAGCATCATAAGCGTTAGCTGCTTTGTTTTTAGCCAGCGGAGTTCCGCCATACATTCCGATATTCACCCCTGCACTGCCTTCGGGTTCGTTGGAATTAAGTATCCCGTATTCCGGGTATTCCATCCCTGCATCTATCCCGTTTGAAGTCATTGCATTAGAGAAGTCCCCGTTGGCAGGGTCTGCTAAAACTACCCCGCCAATCTTGTCGTTACTGTTGTATGCGGTGGAGTAGTAAAAACCATCGCTACTGTTCCCAGACGCAATCGAGTTATACACGGTGGAGGAGTCAAAACCATTAGCATTCCCATATGCAACACAGTTATAAGCAGTAGATCGTAAGAAGCCGCTATACATCCCCCTTGCGAGAGAGTTAATAGCTACCGATGAAAAAAAGCCGAAGCCATATCTCCCTGTAGTAGAGTTTTCTGCAATGCAGTTTTTCTGAACACCGTTATTAAAACCGCCTCCTGAAGTATTATTATTCGTTGTAGCCACTGCCCGGATATTCTCCGAATACCCTTCTCCGGAAATGACATACTTCTGCAAAACACTGCCAAACGTCACCGTAGTGTAGCTCAAATACGCCCGCTCTTCCTTCGTCGTCTCCGTCCCCTCAAAACCGCCGATGAGGCTGATGCCTGAAGCAACAGGTAATGTGTCGCTAATTACATATGTGTCATTAGTTATCCAAATTTCAACTTGTTTATTGTTTATAATATAATCCTCTTGAGATTTTAGACTTTTCGCTTTAGCGATAGCATCCTGTATAGTTGTAAATGCATTCGTCCAAGACGTTCCATCTGCCGAACCTGTTGCATTTTGGTCAACGTATAATACAGTACCAACAGGCATTTTAGTATAAGCATCATAAGTGTCAGATGCTTTGATGTTTTGTGCCAGCGGAGTCCCGCCATACAGTCCGATATTCACTCCGGCACTGCCTTCGGGCTCGTTGGAGTTAAGTATTCCGTATTCTGGGTATTCCATCCCTGCATCTATCCCGTTTGAAGTCATTGCATTAGAGAAGTCCCCGTTGGCAGGGTCTGTTAAAACTACCCCGCCAATCTTGTCGTTACTGTTGTATGCGGTGGAGTAGTAAAAACCATGGCTACCGTTTTCATACGCAATCGAGTTATACACGGTGGAGGATTTAAAACCAAAAACATTCCCATATGCAACACAGTTATAAGCAGTAGATTCTTCGAAGCCGTACCACATCCCCCTTGCGAGAGAGTTAATAGCTATCGATGAGTAAAAGCCATAGCCATCTTTGCCTGTAGAATCTTCTGCAATACAGTTTCTCTGCACACCGTTTGCAAATCCGCCGCCTGAATAATTGTCATCAGTTGTTGCCACCGCCCGTATGTTCTCCGAATACCCTTCGCCGGAGATGACAAATTTTTGCAAAACACTACCAAACGTCACCGTAGTATAGCTTAAATACGCCCGCTCTTCCTTCGTCGTCTCTGTCCCCTCAAAACCACCAATAAGGCTGATGCCTGAAGCAACAGGCAATGTGTCGCTGATTACGTAGGTGTCATTTGTTACCCAGACCTCGTCACCTGACACAGCATTACTCATAGCGGTAGGGAGATCAGTGAAAGCGTCAGCCCACGACGTGCCGTTGTTAGCTCCCATAGCGTTTTGGTCAACATAAATCGTTTTTGCTGATGCAAAAACCGCCGTAGTAAGCAGTAATGCAACAACTAAAAATATTTTTCGATATAAATACATGATCCACCTCTCGTTATTCGGTCTCATTATAAAAATACAAATAGAATAAAAAAATTGAAACATACCCAGCGGTAAATTTAACCTGAAAAAGCAACAGTTTTACCGCTAAGCGAATAAGTTACTGAAAAATAATATGAAATTTTTTGATATGTGCGTGATTGTCACAAATAAAAAGGATAGTTTTTCGCTAAAATGTAACCAAAAACACAGAATTTAACACATAAAATTACTAATAGGCTAAAAAGGCTTAGAAACCCTGCATCCACTACCCATAAGCAAAAAACAACAAACGTTGTAAAAGACGGCAGCCGGTACGCAAGATGAAACCAAAATGCTGAAGGCGGGTCAAAATTGACGTATTTCTTTGTCCTTTCAACCATACCGTTAAGGATGCCAAACATCCCAAAAAGGATAGCCGTAGGCAACGCTATCAAAAATACACCTATTTTGTATATTGTAAGAATAATTGTTTTGCCGGCCCCGGACTGGAGAAAGCTATTAGCCTCCCTTTCCGGCAACATTTCTACAGTTATTTTAAATAGCTGGACAGCCATATTTGTCACTATACGCCCAAATTTATTAGCATTGTTGTCTATATATCCTTTTTGTACTTGTATTTTAAGGTCAACAATCTCCGGATGGTCCTTGTTGGCCTGGATGTTGAAAAATAAAGTTGCACCTAACATCAGTATGGTAGCAAGTATAACATAAAACCTTAACGATTGTTTCTTTTCGTTCTTAGCCATGAGTCACCTTGTCAATAATTAATATTTTTAGCAGAAAAGTCCGCAGACATTACTTTTTGTGCAAAAGAAAATCTCTCTTCCTTCCGTTTAATCATAGGGATTCTGACTTTATAAATCTTCCCATGATAGCGCAAAAAAGCTTGCCCACGAGGCAATGATGCGAGAAAATCCTCTGTGACAATATTTATTTCTTGAGGAATAGACCTTTCACCTATATTTGTTCCAAAGTGCGAACCTCCGCTTGTAGATGGTGAGACACTATAGGTTTTCATGCGGGTATTTATTATATCTGTTGGTGTTAATTCGGTAAAAGTTTTTGCCACATCAAGCTCAGGGACTCTTAAATAAAGCCTTGTGTTTGTATTAGATATAATTTGTTTTGCTTTAGACTGGCTCTCTAAGGCAGATATGGCATCATCTGTTGTCTGCATTGCAAGAGTTACTCTTGTATCAGTACCACCTGCTTTATTTAACAAGTCGACATAACCGGGGAATACCACGTTATAAAACTCATCGACAAAAATATTTAGTTTTGTAGCTACATTTTTGCTAAAAGCATATTCCCGGCCGATAAACTGCAATAAATCCTGCAAAGCAAGCTTGCCGACCCCGCCGGACTTAGCTTCGCCCTTGAACATGCTTGCAAGATAGAAATAAACGATTTTGTTTTTATATACAGCGTTTTCCCAAGATATATCAGGGTTGGGCTGATTAAGCAATTCTCCTACTTCACCAGCGTTAAGGGTGTTAAATATGGGCTCAAGAGATGCGGTCATTTTTCTAAAATGTTCCCCGGCATTATCCGCCAAGTTTTTTAAGTGTGTATAGTACAGCATTTTCTTTTGCTTAATAACCTTGTTTTTTTCTATTGGTATTTCTTCGACATTAGCAAGCTCAAGCAATTCATTTCTTGCTTTTCTTGTTTTTTGGTCATCTTTTTTAATTTCCAAGCTCCATTCAAGTATAGTAACGAGGTCTTTCATCCGGACAAGAGAATATTCATGCAGCAGTCTTAACGTCGGCTTGATATCAAGAGCAAGCAAGCCATTAGCTACTTCAGTTAAAACCGTTTGAGCATAATCCGTGAAAGGCTTAGATTTTGCATCCTGCGGCATAAGGCTTGCAATTCTGCTCGATAAGTCTGTTGCTTCAGCAAAAGTTTCAAGCGGGTTGTACGAACATGATTTCGAGGGATGAGCTAAAGAGAAAAACAGGAAATCGTTTTCACGTCCGGATTGTTTAGCGTCATCATATACATCATCCAGCATTTCATCATCACCTTTAGGGTCTATTACTAAAACAGGCTCATTTCTCATAATAGCTTGTTTGATCAATAATCGTAGAGCAACTGTTTTTCCGACCCTTGTAGTCCCTGCAATCAGCATGTGTCCTTTCATTGAGGCGACATCAAGATAAATATTCTCCTCTTTATGTATTCCGACGTTATGAAAGACGGGGTTGCCTTCTTCTTTGCCTTTTTCTATAATTTTAGAATATTTTTTTTCTGATTTTAGATCATATATTTTTTGGGCATGTTCAGATGTCCATAAAAATCCTTTGCCAATAAAGATACTTCCTTTTTTGACTTTATTCTTGAATTTAAAGCTGTCAGCGTTTATTAAAAAGCTTCCTTTTTTGTGCAAGTTAGTTTCTTTTAAATATAAAATCGCTGATTCAATTAATCTCGCTATAGCTCCGGTCAAGAATAACCATTTAGCTAAAAATATGTAATGTGTACTCATCAACATATAGCCTTGCATTATGCCGGTATGCAAAAATGCCCATATGGTAAACATTGATATACCAGAAGTAAAACTTGATATCTCAACCCTTTGAACTTTCATTACCTCACCTCCGAGCGCTAAGCCCATCAACAAAGAAATAATCAGACATTTCTTTTCTTTTTGATATTTCTACAAATTCTTTGAAGTATTTCGCATGTTTTTTTATTTTTTCAGAATATTTCTTTGCTAAAATAGGATTCTTAGAATGGTACAGTCCAATTGTTTCCCAAGATACCCCATTGTTGACAATTTCATATTTGAGTATTAAAGCCCCGAGAGTAAAATTGATATCAGCATCAAACCCTGCACGAGCAGGGATATTATATTTATTAAACCAATAACTATTGATTTGCATATAGCCTATATCGTAAGATTTTCCACTTTCTTTTGCCTTTTCTATTTGGCGGACAGCATCGTCAATGTTGGTAAAATAAAAAGGCTTGCCTTCCACATTAACAGCATATTGGCTGAAATTAGATTCAACTTTTGCTATAGCCAATAATATCCATGCATCTATCCCCGTTTCTTTTTCTGCAGTCATTGCATGCTTGAGTGGGTAATCTTGTGCACAGATATGATTACTAAAAAACACCAGCATAAATAATGTTGTGAATAATATGCGAATATGTCTCATATTCTTGATTATATTTTTTTGTCGGTAAAAAAAACCTGAAAAAGTAGCAACTTTACCAACAGTCAAAAAAACTGCTTGTATACATCTTCTTTTTTGTAAATATTAAATAAAAAAATAATTCGACAAAACTTGAAAAGGAGTTGAGCTGGTATGAAATGTAAATATTGCGGAACAGAAGATATAGATAATTTTGTGGCATTTAAGATACAGCATGAAGACAACATGCTTCAAACAAGTTTTATCTGCAGGTACTGTAACAATCCCCAAACGATTAAGCTAAAAGCAGAAGATGTCATTTTGTATAATAATAATACAATCCTGCCGCTAAAAACACAACTTGCAAAAGGTTAGTGTTCTGGAGGACTTCCTGCCAAATATAGGAAAAAGCACCTTATCCGCCTACCTCTGCTAAGGAATAACTGCTGATAGCTTTTTTATCATAGCATTTACATTGTATTGTATGGTATTTGTATACGACTTGCGTTGTCTTGCATAGCGGGCATGTTTTCAAGACAACATTTTTAGCCTTAATCTCATAAAATATTTCATACAAGCTATTTAAATCATAATCAAATATTTGAGAAAGATATAAGAATGAATACCTCATTTGGATAAGCTTATATGCAAGGACAGAATCATGAGCAGTAAGCTTATCTTTTTTTTCTAAGTTGCAATTTTCTTTGTTCTTACGCTTATTTGTAAGCTTATTTTTAATAGCAATTCTTTCCACTGCATTGACGCTGCAATCGAGCAGATCAGCGATATATTTTGCCTTCATTTGCTTTCCGTATAAATAAACAACAATTTTTTCTTTAGAAAAGAATTTTTTAGGCAGTTTTGGCTTTCCAACTTCTCTGTAGATAACATTTGCGGGGTTAACTGTATGCATAAAACAAATAGAGTGAAAATACTGATGTTTCAGCATTACTTTTAAAAGGGATATTTCTTTGCTGCATACAACTTTTGTCGTTCCATACTCAGGCTCAATATTGTAATAGCCCAGATGATTCTTAACAGCAGTTAAGCTCATCTGTAAGTAATTTGCGATATTTGTTTTATTTAACCCCTTTTTTGCAAGCATGATAAGTATATCTTCACACAAAAGCATAGCTAATCCTTTAATCCTTGATATTTGTAGGTGAAAGTATTTTCTCTAACAACTGCAGCATTTCCATATTCGATACATCCATGTCGAAATCATCGTGAAATAATCGCACCGCATTCTTTTTAATATCAAAAACTGGGGTAATAGGTATTTGTCCGGTAAAATCGGTTATTTTTATATTTTCTTCCTGCAGCATTCTCTCGAATTCTGTATTAAACCCCATTTTACTAAGAGGAACTCCCATTTGATATAATTTCAAAATTAAACGTTTTAATCCGCAATTAATGATAATAATTTCTTTGATGCACTCCAGAGTATTTTGCCTTGTTGTTGAGCTCAAAATTTCTTCATACAGTTTTTCCATAAAACACCTCTCGTAATATTATATTAAGAAAAAAATTTCTTACTTTTTTCTTGTAACGTATCTTTCCTTGTCAAACCGTGCCCTTTCCGGTTTTCTGTAAACCATGTCCCTATCAAGAAAAAATTCACCGTTATCAATCTTCCTTTTTAGTTTTTCACCCATACTGGCGATTCCTTCTATTTCCGGGACGCACACGCATCTTGCACTTACAATGGCGTAGTCTTGATAGTACGGTTCAAAAACTTCCACTGATACTCGTCCTTCTCCTTTGCAGTATTCACAAAAATTCGTTGTTTGCGTAGGTATTGATTTGCGTTTTGTTAATAAATTGTAATATTCAACTATTTTAGAGAATGTTGGGAAGTATTTCTCATTGCTCAAAATATCCTCTGCCACCTCATTAAAGCTAATATCGTCCATCTCGGGCAATTTTTTCCGGCAGAGCGAGTAAAATAAATTCGCCGTTTCCTGGCATGGTTTTTTCCCGAACCCTCTGCTCAACATACTGAAACTATCCATAAACCCGCTCTTAGTCAGCATATTATTCCTCTTCGCCGTAAATATCTTTCAGGTTTTCTTTTATTCGTTCAAATTCGTCCTCCGCTTCCGCTTCAGTAGCCATTTGCTCTATTTTCTCGTATTTGCCCGGCAGAAAATCGTAGAAGTAACGTGAATCTTTTCTTTGCCCGTAAAAATTTGCGGGGTCTTTGATATATTTTGGGTTGTGTATTTGTTTTTTTACCCGGTATTCAGCATAGTTACGGGCAGCAGCATCCAAATCCTCCTGTGTAAATTCCTTAAGCAGTTTCGTGATATTTGTTACCGCTCGTTTTTCATTTTGCGCTGTATTGCTTTCTTTGTTTAGGGAAGCATATTCTGCGTATATTTCAGCCGCTTGCTGTTTCCGTTGTTCAAGCTCATTAGAAGACTTAGAATGTTTAGAAGAATTCCTGTTAGGAAGATTTTTTTTGCTGTTGTCGATCTCATGATCATCCGCAAATGCAAAATCTTTTTTTGCGTTTGCAGATATATTATCTATATCTGTATTTGTAATCTCTGTACTAATAATCTCTGTATATGTACGTGCATTTTTGCACACACCCTCCGTGCATTTTTGCACATACCCTCCGTGCATTTTTGTATCCACCTCCGTGCATTTTTGCACGGAGGTGTGTGCAACCTTTTTATTATAAGTAACTTCCATAATCTTTTCTGGATATATCTTAATATACATAACATTCGTAAGCTTGTTCCCATTTTCTAATTCTATGTTCTTAAAAACTCTTTTTATCAGGCCAAGCTGTTCTAACCTCACAAGTGATCTTTTTATTTGCTCTTTAGAAAAACCGAACTGGTCTTCGAGGGACTTATATGACCTTTGAAGCATATCTTCTTTGAATTTCTTTTTGTAACCTAAAAATTGCCCTGTAGCTTCATCCTTAACAGGGATACCCCTATACCAGTATACTATTTCAGAAAGTAGAATTATTGAGATCATGTCAGGTGTCCCATTAGGCTTTGCTATTGCAGAGTACCAGTTGTGCGGGATTATGTTCCCTTCAAGGTTTATTTCCGTTATTTCTAATACTTCTCTGGTGATATTGTTCGTCTCTTGCATTTGCGAACCTCTCAAATGTTGAGCATATATTTGCTCTTACAAAACAATCCCTGTTTACATTTAGCGAGAATTCCTCTTCGATTTAGCTTTTTGAGTGTTATGTAGATGCTTCTGATAATACTTCTTGTTCTTCTATTTTTTCGATTGCAATACGAATAGGCTCTTTTAGTGAGTCTGAATTTTTTAAAGAATTCTCTATTAACTCCTTGACCAACGTGCTCCGCTTGATCAAAGAGTAATCTTCTATTTTTTCCAACTTACCAAGTAACGACGATGGAATTGCTACTGTCAATGTTTTAATTGAACCATTTTTATTTCTATTGTTCACTGACAACCCCCTTTATAGATATCTATGACACATAGAATATTAAGATGTTTTACATTGTCAACGTTTTTTTTGTAATTATAAAAATATTTTTAGTCTAACATAAAATATTTTTTGCGATAATTATTGTTTAATAATATGTTGTATGAAAATTAATAGTTATGGTATAGTAAAACATATTCTTTGATATACAGAGAGTTTATAAAGAAGAGTTCTGTCTTCCAAAGATTAAATATTGACCTGTTTCTCAAAAATGGTATATGATTTGCATGTTACAACGAATTAAAAAATTTCAGAGAGATTGCTATGCATGATGCAAAAGGTGAGAATTATAAGGCAATAATTGGTGAGAATTTACGTTTTTGGCGTAAATTTAAAGGCTATAGCCAAGAAGATATTGCAAATCATATAGGCATTTCTCGAACATACTATACAAATCTCGAACGTGGGCATGCTGGTGTTCCACTCGATACCTATCAGAAAATTGCTGATTTTTTAGGGATATACATTGACGATATTTTGTCATATGCTCCGTATAGAGATATGGTTTTGGAAGTGTATCACGACAAAACACTAAACCCAAGACTTACCGAGGATGAGTTGCGAAATTTACTGGGCATCAGATTTAACCTAAAAAATATTGAGCCTACACTTAATCTTTTTTATTTCCTGTTGGAATTTATGCGCAGCGAGCGTGTTCTGTTTCAGCGGAAAAAAAGCCCTTTTTTGTAATTTTTTACATTCATAATACAAAAAACCCTCTCATTGGCCAAAAACGGAGCGTATCTTGCAAGTTTTGCTCGTTTAGATACTTCATTAATAAAAAAGCAAAAAAATGCATTATAGGGCAAAATATGGCTATTTAAAGCAATATGCATCATAGACACAGTCGCTTTATAGAGCCCGCATAACTGAGGGCATATATAAAAAAACTAAAAATATCCTCAAAACTAAGACTCGCATCTTTTTTTCGAGCAAGTCTACTAATAATCTTTCTACCATCTTCTCAGTTTTTGCTTTCGTACCAGCCAAGTCGATATAGTAGGACTCAATTTTTTCTAAATCATACCCAGTGAGCATTGTCTCAAGACGTGTTTTACTCCGGCTGTCAACATACGAATTATCTATTGCTGTCTCCACAACATCCAACACCTTGTTTATCATAAATTTTTTAACAATTTCATTCTGATGCATAATCCACCTTGATTCTTGTTTTTTTTGATGCAAATTACAAAAATCACATTTTTCCAACCAAAAAAAACAGTTTTTCGGCAATTTTAAGCGGTCATTGAACGGTCTTTAAGTAGTCTTTAAATAGTCCTTAAATAGTCCTTAAACGGTCTTTAAGTAGTCTTTAAACGGTCTTTAAATAGTCTTTAAACGGTCTTTAAATAGTCCTTAAATGGTCTTTAAATGGGCACAACGGACGAAAAAGTGCGGGGTATGCGGATATACAAAATACAATAGAAAAAAAAGAGGGTGTAAAATGTAAAAAGTCAAAACAGAAAAAAAAGAGAACAAAAAAAACAATGCCGTGAACAGTGTTTTCAACACATCTTTTAAGCAGGCAAATGTTTTATAATGATGCGTTTCTTGCCAGCGCAAACATGACAAACTGCCACTTTTTCAGGTTTCTGAATTTAACCGATATTATAATCTATAAAGCATAAAGTCGTATTCTCAATTACAGAGAGGTGCTGTTGTGTATAACATAAAGCGAACAAAACGAGAGATAAATCGCCATGGTCTAAGTTCTTTTCTTGATCCATTAGCCTATTCAACAGATGGTATATATGTGTGCAAAGGGAAATTAGGTTTTGCTTTTGTGTTTAGCCCTGTGTGTGTGCCTAGTGATGATACATACAGGGCGCTAAAAAACATGTTTGAGGGTGCATTGCCAGAGGATACCTTTGTAAGTATATCTTTGTTTTGCTCGAACCGGATATCCTACTTCACAAACGGTCTGAGGGATATACGTCAGAGAACAACGCTGCGGGACGCAGATAAATATTCAGACACAAAAGTGTTTACTGGGTTATTTAATGAATTATGCAAATTTTATGAAAATGGTTCCAACAAGTCATTGCTAAAGAATTTCGATTATCGGGTAAAGGACGTATATATTATTATGAGTGTAGTAAAGTCGTATCCAAGGGATGGTGGATATACAGAAGCATTATATTCCAAGATGGTAGATGCTAAGAGTACAGTGGAAAGTATGTTAAAATCTTTGGGGGTAGCCCCTGTAACGTTAAAGCCAGAGATATTGATCAAGACATACGGAGAGATATTGTACCCGAATTATGAAGAAGACAAGATAAGCCCGATAATAGGGAAAGAGGGGAAGGGATGTTGGGACAAAAATGAATTAATATGTAACCAGCTTACAAGGAACGAGGCAGAAGTAAATATAGAGAAGAATTATCTGAAGATAGACGACAAGTATATAGCCTCACTAAGTGTAAAGATGTATCCGGAGGAGTGGTCGATATTTGATACGATATACTATATAGGCCATTTAACGGATAGGAATAGAAGTTTGCCTTTCAATTTTATGATTACGCAAAATACATATATTCCGCCGCAGGATAAAGAGCAAAACAAATTAGCCCAGGATGCTCTATGGATAACGAGGCAGGCGTTAGGCCCTATGCAGAAGATAGTTCCGATGATAGGGATAAAGAAAGAGAATTATGACATAATGACGGAATATATACAGAGAGAATCAGACTGGGTTGTTAAGTCGTACCTGAATTTCACTGTATTTGCAGATAGTTTAGCTGATTTAAAGGAATATTGTGGAACAATGGAGAGTTATTACCGGACATTAGGCTTTTCGTTAAATAGGGATTCATACATAAATTTTGAATTATTTTTGAATAACCTTCCACTGAACATAGACACGGGCTTAATCACAGACCTTCATAGATACAGAACGATGAGCAGTTCAAATGCAACGACATTGATGCCCATATCTTCGGACTGGAAGGGGACACGTACGCCGGTAATGAGTTTTGTAAGCCGCCGAGGGCAGATGATGACGCTTGATCTTTACGACAGCCAGGGTGGTTTTTCCGGGTGTGTATTTGCAAAGACAGGATCAGGCAAATCGTTTTTTATTAATGATTTGATAATATCATATTTATCGATAGACAGCCAGATATGGGTAATAGATGCCGGGCGGAGTTACAAAAAATTGTGTGAGAAGTTAGGAGGGGAGTTTGTAGAATTTACATTAGAGACGGAGATATCATTAAACCCCTTTACAAAGATACATTCGTTAGAGGAAGAAATTGTTTCATTGACAGCGTTATTTGCGAGTATGTGCAAGCCGAACGATAGGGTTAATGATTATGAGATGGCACAGCTTGAAAAAGTAATAAAAGAGACATACCAAGAATATGGGTCATCGAGTACCATAGACAGGTTAGCGGAAAGCTTAAATAAGCATGCGGACAAGCGGATCAGGGACTTAGGCGACTCTTTGTATCCTTTTACATCAGCCGGGGTATATGGTCATTATTTTGACAAGCCTAACAATATTAATTTGAATCATCCTTTTGTGGTTATTGAATTAGATGAGTTAAAGAATCACCCTATTTTACAATCGATAGTTTTATTAGTTGTTATGATGACAATTCAGCAGGAGATGTATTTGGGAGACAGAGGAAGGCGCAAGCTAATGATAGTAGATGAGGCATGGGACTTGTTAAATAAGGGCAATGTAGCAGAATTCATGATGGGAGGCTATCGGAGATTTAGGAAGTATAATGGAGCAGCATTAATAGTAACACAATCGATAAATGATTTATATGGTTCAGCGACAGGAGAAGCTATAGCGGAGAACAGTGATTTTTATTTTATGCTGCAACAGAAGAAAGAATCTATATCGAGGCTAAAGGAGAAGAAGCAGTTGGTATTCAGCGATTTTGAGTATGAATTGTTGGAGAGTGTATATACAGAGAAGGGTGCGTTTTCAGATATTTTCATATATTCTTCGACAAATGGCAAAGGCATTGGCCGGTTAGTAAGGAACAGATACGTACAGTTAGTATATACAACAGATGCCGGTGAATTGGAGATATTGTCAGCAATAGAGAAGGGTTTAGGGTTAACGATGGAAGAAAGTATCAGGAAATTTATAGAGATAGAGAACAAATACCATATGCCAGTAAGCGAGTTAAGGACACACATACAAGAGATAATCAAGAGAGAAAAGGAAACAAGGCAAGAGTCGGAGATAGTGTCAACTACTACAGTATAATTCTGGGGTAGGAGGAAGACGTGGGATTGTCTATTTTAAGGAAAAAAAATAACACAGTTAAAGATGAGATATCAAGGGTCAGGGAAGAATATTCGTCCCAAGTTAGAATGATAAGCAATATGTTAGTATCCCGGAATGATGTTACATGGAGAACCTTTAGTAGTCTGTTGGATGACTTTATAAGGACAATTTATAATATCCCGGCATCAGAAAATGATCATAATAGCCGGGGATGGGGATTGTTGGAGCATACTCTTGATGTAATAATAAGGTCATTATCATTAGAGAGCAGAAAGCTTCAGACTTTTTATGATGATAAAGGCAATCTTGATTCCCAGCGTATGGTAATGAACAAAGAGCGTGCACTGTTAGCAACAGCGATTAGGGGACTATATCATGATATAGGCAAGATATTTGATATGGTTATCAAGTATAAAGCAGAGACGTATGATCCTTTAAAAGAGAAACTTTTGGATTTTTACATACGGACTGGTGCTATAGAAGATATAACGATGGTAGATATTACGTGGATAAAGAACAGAAGTAACCAGCATGAGCATCGCTCAATAATGTATTTATTTGACAATGTAGACCAAAGTATAAGGAATTATTTAGGTGCATATAATTTTTTAAAGATAGTTGATGACTTTATTCCGTTCAATACGAGGACGGATATAGTTAGTATGGCGGATGTGATAGCTGCAGAGAAAGAAACAGATGAAGACAGTATGGAGAAAATAAGCATTATAGATAAGTTTCTGGAGAGTTTAGAAGAGATGATAGTCAGCGGGCAGTTGACATTTAACATGCAGAACAGTTTAGTTTATACAACCTTTGCGCACACATTGCTGCATGTAGAGAAGGGGACGAATTTAGTATTGAAACATATGCGGAAGAAATATGGGAAGGGGCATACAACGAAGACGAATAGTCTGATATCGATATTGAAGGAATATGGGATTATAGAGTTAAACGAAGGCGGGCAGACAATACACCAGGCGAAGATATCAAGGGTTAACCGAGAGATATCTGTGATAGCGATAAGAAACTCCCGGTTGTGGAAAAACAGCACCCCTATAGACACAGATATTAAGATAGAAGTCCCGGCAATAGGGATATATTTTCCGGAAAGTGACAAAGCAGAACATGTTCCTGATTTATTTGTTAAAGAGACATCAGAGCCGGCAATAAGCAGAGATGCGATATTGGAGAAAAGGGTAAAAGAAGAAGTAGAGGAAGAAATAGAGAAAGAAGTAAGCGGACAAGAGATATCAGATTTGTCTGAGCCGGGTATTCCTGATGTAGAAGAGACAGGTTTAGATGATATGCCATTCCCTGATGATCCGATGGATGATCCATATGAAGATAGAGAAGTTCAGGAGAACGAGAATACGGCAGAATCAAAAAACAGTGAGGTTTCGGAGGAAACATCGGAGATATCAAGTAACGAGGGTTTAGAGATATCTGGTAATGTTCCGATATATGAAAAGATAAAATACAACATAATAAGAGCCCTGCCGAATATGAAGAACGCTACGGATGCAGAAGGTGGGGAGATAGAATATTTTTATCGATCAGGGTTGTTGGGGATAACAATTCCCAGAGGGATAAGGAAAATAATATATATAAACAAGGAGTGGAAAAAGAGATGCAAAAATGATCCAGGGGAATTTGATAGACTATTGCAAAGGATAGTAGAGAGTATGCAAACGACAGAGATGCTCTTTAATAGTAATAATCCAGTAGAGAAAGCGACGATAGGTAATCATATATACGATGTATTTTTGTTTAAGATAGATATGCTGGGAGAGGAATTGAAAAAACTTCCTCCGGGGGTATTAGAAGAGTATCCAGAAAAGATAGAAATCAAGGCATGATATGGAGGTGCTGTATGCAGGAAGAGATAAGAGAGATGATATTAAAGAATTTAGAAAACGAGAATAAGTCAAAGAAGTATAGGAATTTATGTTTAATTTTTTACAAGCTTCAGACAATAAAAGAGATAGATGATGAGATAGAGAGATTGCTAAAGGTCTTCAGCAGAAAAGAGCGTCAAATGATAAAGGAACAAATATCGGGATGTCATGCAAAAACAGTAAAGAGTCTTGATAGTATTATAACTGGGGGACAAGATGTATTTTGAGCAGGCGAAGAAGTTGGTTCGTTGTGGATTTGACGGCCAAGATATCGCGGAGATATTCTCTCTAAGTTATGAGCAGGTGAGGTACATGTTCAGGAAGAGGGGATATAATATAAAAGATTTTGCTATATCTGAATATGTATGCATTGAAAGTCTATCTGATGAGACAATTACAGAGATAATAGATTTAATAGCCGAGGGATATTCTGTTTATGACATAAGCATAATGTACAATATAAACATAAAACAATTCATAGCAGAATTTGGTGATCGGATAATAAACAGTAAATATGATATGTCTGGCATATCATAAAACACACTCCAAACACCCCCAAAAATACACTTCTTTTGTGCAAAGCAAACTCTATGATCCAAGGTTTTTAAGCGGTCTTTAAGTAGTCCTTAAATGGTCTTTAAACGGTCTTTAAGTAGTCTTTAAACGGTCTTTAAGTGGTCTTTAAATGGTCTTTAAAAGGGCACAACAGACGAAAAAGTGCGGGGTATGCGGATATACAAAATACAATAGAAAAAAAAGAGGGTGTAAAATGTAAAAAGTCGAAGCAGGAAAAAAAGAGTATTGAAATTGCTGTAATATTTTCAGGTTTTTCACAGCTAAAAAATAATATTCTGATAGATAAAAAAGATCAGGAAGGTTGGGATGAAAGAAATGGAGGATATGTCACAAAGGTATGAACAGCTAATAACAGAGTATAACGATTATATAGGCGAAATGAAGAGGTATGAACAGAAGATAAAAGGGGAGATGAGCGTATTAATAGACAATTATATTTACCCGAAATTGCAATATTGCAGTAAAGATGGATGCGAGTCCTGCCCACATGGTTTTTCGTGGTATGTTACATACAGGCTAAAGAACAAGAAATTATACGGCAAATATATAGGCACAAAGATAACAAAGGAAGTTTTGAAGAAATACGGGTTGTATAAATTATATCCCAAATTAAAGAGGATAGACAGACAGATTCAGTATATGAACCGGACGAGGAAGTATTACCGCAACAAAATATCCTTGATAAGCTTAGTATTGAATAATAGTAAGGAGAGTGAGATAAATAGCCTTTATAACTATTATCAAAGGCTGAGGGGTCATGATAAGAAGAATAAGGACAGGCAAATATATCAAGAGTTAATAGAGCATATAAGGTTGTATGAGCAGTCGCAGAAGAGCGGTAATAAATCTATGAGGGAGATAGGTTATGTTAGGTTGGAGAGGATAGATAGCCTTCTTGGGGATTATTTGGTTAAAGTAGAGAAGCGTAACGGGTATGACGCATTAAAAGAAGCGGTTTTGATATATTATACAATTAAGGAATTCACTGAGAGGTATCCGGAGTATCGTGGCAGGTATACAGAGAAGATAACGGATTTGCATTTGCAGATAGAGAGGATTCAATCAAGAGTCTGAGGTAGATCAATAATCTCCGAATTCTTTTTTAATTTCAGCGGTAAGTTGGTCGAAAGCGTTGTTTTCATGAACTTGTTGCCATAGATGGAGTTTTTCAAAGATAACGATAGTATTTCCGAAGACAACTTCTTCAATTTGTCCTGGTTCTAAAACAACGAGCACATATTTTTTTCTACACTGTGGTGAAAGCCAGCTTTTTTTGACTACCCTTTTTTGGAGAATTTGGCTATTGACTCTATTTGCGATTTTTTTAGCGGCTTTATTAATAGTTTCTTTATCACCGATCCCTGTTGTTTGTGAGAAATTATTTAACATATTTTTTGTTTTAATAGTAATCATTCTGGCGATATCGTCTTTTGCCAGCGTTTCGGCTTCAAACAAATCTGACGGACTCAGTTGAACGTTATAGTAAGCTTTTCCTAGAGCTGCCAATTTCCCGTCAACATAAGGATCAGTAACCCAATCTGGCGCACCGTCCAAGCATGAGACCGGTTTTTCAATTTTAGGCTGTTTTTGCCCGCATCCCGCAAGAATGCTAAAAGATATGATTAATATAAAAGAGATGTACGTTATTTTTTTCATAACGGTGACTCCAATTATCGATAATCGTCAATTATTTTGTCTATATCCCAGTCATCATCAACTGACTGGGTATCAAGCTCATCAAAGGATTTTTCTGATCGATAAATAGATATAGATCTTGCTATATTTATCATTCTGTTTTTTTGATACTCGATAATCTTATCATAATCAACACAAGCTTTAACAAAAGCAGTGTTAATATCGCTATCATATGCAATTTTTGGAAAAGTTATATTTTTTTTAACGAAGGTATTGAGGTTATCATCTTTTAATATCGCTTCGACATAGTCTTTTTCGTCTCCGGTGAGGTTTTCAGTATTATCAGAGACAGCTATGGTTAGTATATCAACTATTTTTTCGTTGATTTTAGCTCCTGCCATATTTTTAGCAGAATCTATAGCTGAATATCCCCCAGTATCAGATGTATAGACGCAGGCATTTTTTTTGTCTGGGATTTGATACCATTTTGGAGCATTTTCGATATGGATATCAGTATTTACAGTCCACAAGTTAATCAATATCCCGGCAAACCCTTTGATTATTGTAAATGCGATAGCTTCGAGTCCTGTCACAGGCAACTCCTTTTTTTAAAAGTAAGCGGTGGGGCCCCCACCCCACCACCAGGAGGCAAAACATGATTTAAATTGTCAATATTAATATGTGCCATAAGTCATATATGTCAACAACATTTAACTGGTAAACAATAGTTGATTGCAATTAGTGATATGCAGCATGTCCTTTGCTACTTTTTTGACTTTGTAGTAATAGTGGTGAGAATTGTAGCTTGTATCGAATATGACGAGATCAGCATTCTTTATCCGCTCTATTCTTCTTAGCGTTTCTTCTGCCCGGATAAAAGAAACAGTCCCATTAACTTTATCAACAAAGGAGGCGAGTTTCTTTTTTTGTTGGCTGTTCCAGAATCCTCCAACTACAACAATATCTTTTAGCCTGAACTTTTCTTGGAAATATTCATTTGCTTGTGCTCTTTTGGTGTCTATAGAAACAGTCTTTTCTTTAATCTCAATGTTTTCTTCGAGTGTCTCATTTATTTTTTCTTCTTCTTCGAGGATATCAATATACTCCTGCATTCTTTCCATTTCCAGTTTGAGCCTGTAGTTTTCTTTTAAGAGGTTTTGATTTTCTTTGATTAATTCTTGGTTGTCAGACTTACTATACCCGGAAATTTTCTTCTCAATGTTCCTTAACTCTTTTTTATACTTTTGGTTTTGTGATTTAAGCTTATTATTTTCCTCAAGGATTTTGTGTTTTTCGGATAGGAAATTAATAATAGCTTCCCTGTATAAAGAAAGCTGCCGGATATGCCTGATAAATACTTTTTCTATATTGTCGATACTTTCTTTGCCTTTAACAATATCAATATAATAATTATAAAAGAAATAAAGAAGACCGTTTTTGACCTTAAAATGTTCCTCGTCTATGACTTCAGCCTTAAAGGCATCCTTTATTTTTTCTTTAAAATTTTCTTCGTCTTTTTCTCCCTGAAAAGTATATTCATCGTTTAGATAAAAAACGAGATATTTAAGAGTATTATCAACATATGCTTCCTCAGACTTAAAATGCTTCCTGAGGTTTTGTGCTTCTTCTATTGTGGTATCATTTTTTTGCACTTCAATCCTACTTAGATAATCATTATATAGTCGCTTGATCATGTCGATTTTTTCATGCTGAAAAATGTTTTGAGAATAGAAATAAAAGAGAAGCATCACGGGAGTAATCCCTTTGTTATGTTCAGAAACAATGTAATCTTTTCTAATTTCTTGTAATAATTCTTCTTCAGACATATCGAGATAATTAGTTCTGCGGATATATTTGTTGTTAATTGAGGCTATTTTGATAAGTATGTCGTGGGCATCTTTAGATTTCGATAAAATAATTTGCACAAGACGAATAACTGCGTCGTAAAACAAATCGTTTGTGAGCTTTGTGTTGACAAGATATTTGCCGAAGTGTTGTTGCAAATCAGTAACTCTAAAGTTATCAGCGATAAGGTCAAGAAAAGCGTGTTCATCAACTGCTGTCATTTCATCAATAACTTTCTTATATTGCATTTGGATTTTTTTCATATTAATCCTCTTTTTTTACCAAATATATTTTAGCTATATTAGCCGGGTTATCGTTTTCCCATGCGTAGAATAATATCCTGCATATCACAAGAGCAGAAAATTTATCAAGATTAAGCAACTTGTAATATAAGTCATTATCATAGTCCCCTGGTAACTTCTTTAATTGTAGCTTACACCAGTCCTCAAATTCTCTTACCAGTGCAACCTTCGCAGGTATCTGGTTGAAATCCATACTCCATCCGTTTGCAACATTTAACAGGTCCTGTGCTTCTTTTTTAGAAAATATTGCAACATCAGATAATGTTTGGGCAAAGATTTCTGCCAGCTCAGATATCCCAGTAGATATGCCTCCAAAGAATTCTCTCAATATTTGCTCGTGTTTTTCAGATATGTAGTGGCTTCCCCTCTTCATGCTCATATTATTATCTCCTTTTTGGTTAGTATTTGTATTTACATTTCTATTCTCGAAATCTTTCGAGAAACTGCCCCCCATTTGAAAGGTGTTATAAGTACGCCAATATCCCATTTTGCCTCCGATTGTCTGTTTTATGCATCTGTGTATTCTTCCCCTTGCGTTATCATATTTTTGAGTTTTTGTAGCACTTTATATTTTTGTTTGTGTTTATCACACTCTTTGCCTGTCAGCGTAACCCATACGCACTTTTCGCACAGCATTTCTCCAAATTCCTGCTGTACATATTGGCATATAGGTGAACCCCTGTGCCATCTTCTGAAGGCTAACGCACCGCACAGACGGTAATAATTGTCCGCTCTGCCTTCTTCAACTATCTTGTATCTTGCTAATTCCAATTCGATTGCGTGTTTCCAGTTTTCTATTCTGTCTGGTACTAATTTCCTTACCTCTTCTTTGGTAAAGCCTTCAAATGTCAGGTTCCCTTCCTTAACCTTCTTAGCCCACCTGTTAAGACGGGTTATCCCCTTCTCAACATCATAAGGCACAAATGCCTGTCGTTCATGATGGCAGTGATAACCTGTTAGCTTGACCCAAAGGCATTTACCACAATTCCTTTTGCCATATTCTTGAAAAACATATTGGCAAAAGGGGTTGTCGTATTTCCAATCGCCTCTGTTTAGTGAATCCAATGCTTGGTAGTACCCAAAATATTTCCCCTCCAAACACTTTTCACGCCTTCTCTTGTCCAGCTGGATGGCGTGTCTCCAGCTGTCTATCTCTCTTGGTGTTAAGACGTGTTCCCAGCAAAACTTGTCTAATTCGGACATACTTGTTTCGTCAAAAGAATCTATGAATATTTTACCCATTTTCGCCTCCTTATATTCAATCTTCCTCGATTTCAAAATATATTTGGGAAAAGTTATATGGATCACCAGGTATTTTTTTGGTAATCCTTATTTTTTTCCCTGCGGCGTTAAATGGGTCGGACAATCCGTTCGCCACAGTATCGTACTGCGTCCCGCATACCCACGCATATGCATGAGTAGTAAAATCATATACTTCACCCTCACGGGGAAATATCAGCTTGCATCTCCCCGTGTTGGATACTCTTCCATATTTCGATTCGAGGGGCACCTGTATGTACCCTGTTCCTGTTGCTTTCATTTTTATCCCTCCTGTTTTATTTTTTCTTTCCATTCTTTTAATCTTATTTAGAAACAGAGAGCGTCTCAACCCGGCTATGGGTTGAAACTTTGTCTATATCTTCTTTTTTAACTAACAAGATTTTTTTATACATTACTCTCATCTTTTATACTATATCTTTTAATGTAGCTTCCAATCTGGACTAAAAATCTCATCCATATCTGAGCTAAAGATTATCTAACGCTCAAATCTTTTATAATATCAAACAGATAATAATCTTCAGGGTATTGAAGGCTATTATATTTTTCTAATATCTGCAAATTTCTTAAAGAAACCTTTATATCGTTCTGATTAACAATATAGCCTACACCATTTTTTGACTCGACATGGGCTATAGGGAATCTTTTCCCCTTAGGATGGATAGCGTATAGCACGTTATCCCAGTATTGAAATTTATCAAAAGTCCATGTATACCCAATCTTCTCTAATAGTTTTATCCATCTTTCTTCGTATTTAGTCATTGTTGCCTCCTTTTGTAATTGGCAAAACTTTTATGTCATCCTGCCACACATTCGTGGCAACTTCTTTCCCATAACCAGAATAAGCACCACCGTGGACAACTTTAAAAAGGTTGCCCTTTTGGGTTTGATATGTTCTCTCATATATAAACCTAGCTTCATTGAATCCGCTTTCTAAAGTTTCACTGATCAACGTAGCTTTGTCTGTGTCATACACTTTTCCGCCAATAACTCTTGCCACCCGGCCTTTATATATATTTGCATGGCATTTCCCCACTGGGGGCAAGAGCTTGCCGTTAGCAATGTTTTCTCTAATTTGCTTTACCTTTTCGACCCTCACTCCTTCGAGAGCTTCAATAATGCCATCAAGAAAGCTAACGGCTTTATCTTCTTCACCTTCGTTAAAAGCGAAATAAGTGGCAAGCGTTTTTTCTGGCTCTACACACAAAGCCTTTATGCGTGGGTCCCCCCACATTTCAATTCTATAATCATAATGATCGTCGATAAGTCTCTCTATAGCTATTTGTACAGACTTATTTTGCCTGTCGCTTAGCTTTTTCATTTCGATCATTCGTTTTTCAAGTATAGTCAGTCCCATAATCACCTCCTATTTAAGATACAAAAATACGGGAAAGGGGAATCTTTCCCGTATAATTGATTAAGCCTCTTCAAGCAAATCCCCAAAAAACTTAATCATAATGTCAGCATCTGTCTGCCAGTCTGCGGCTATTTTAGCCGCTTCTTCTTGGCTAATAATACTGGCACCGCTACCACCAGCTACTTCGTTTGTTCCTATAGCATGACCATATGCAGATTTAGGACCACCTTCACCAACAAGAACATAGTTCCCTTTATTGGTAACATATAGTTCTTGATGGCAATAAAATACATCACCAGGGTTACTATAACTTGTCTCAGCAATTTTTGTTGCCTTGCTGAGATCAACAATTTTTCCATCTACTACCATTTTGTTTTGCATTTCTGCCTCCTTTATGTTTGTTAATACTCAACATAATATTTTAAATACGTTTGTCAATAAAAAAGTAATACATTTTTAAATAAATTATTATGATATTGTTACTGTGTGCCACGATAATATAAGATTGGTAAAAGATACCCGGCTATTTTAGTGTATCAGAGGCAAGAGTGATTTTTCCTTAAGTCGAGGGTAGGAGTGTTAGTTTTTGGGGATATCTTGCTTTTGCAACATTTTCCTTGCACAATCAGCTGGTTTTTTCTGTTGGAGACAAAACTTGAGTGTTCTTGCTACCGCAAGGGCTTGGCTTTGTGATAGATTTTGTATTTTTTGGTAAAGATCAGGCATATGTTTCTCTGCCTCAACCTGAAGAGCCAGCCTGCAAAAATCTTCAAAATTGGAGAGAAGAGCTTCCTTGGGAGGGATGTCCGAAAAATCCATGATCCAGCCTTCTGAAAAGGCAAGCATAGTATCTATCTCGTTTTCGGTGAAAATTTTTATTTTTTTTTGTTCAGCAAGCAGCAGTCTAACTACCTCTTGTATTGCTTGTCCAGGAGTTTCCCAGAAAGATTTTACAATTTTTTCTGTTTTTTCGGGTAGGTAGTAACTCCCTTTTTTCTTTATCGTCATTTTCCCTATCTCCATTACCCGCACTTCTCTCTGTTTTTATATTACCATCAGGCAGTTTAACTTAGAAACAATATTGGTTCTCTTGTTATTGGTTATAATCCCACATTGAGTAAAGATATTAATTTGGGGAAACGTAACAATCAGAATTTTGTTAATATTCCTATTGGCAAGTTGAGGGAAAATATAAAATATCTCTGTAGGATTAATGGGATACAGTATTATGAGCAAGAAGAAAGTTACACAAGTAAAGCAAGTTTTTTTGATAATGATGACTTGCCGATATACAATGCAGATAATCCACAAGAATACAAATTCAGTGGTAAACGCATTACAAGAGGGCAATATAAAGACAAAAGTGGCAGGGTCATCAACGCAGATGTAAATGGTGCATTAAATATTCTGAGGAAAAGTAAGCTGGTGGATCTAACGATCCTACAGTGTAGGGGTGACTTGGACACACCTTTGAGAATAAGGGTTGCTTAGATGACCAAACTTCTCAAGAATCTCCCACTTCTTAACAAAGTGAAAGTGGGGAGAGAGTTCAATATGGCAACCTATCACACTCTCTGGAATGAAGGAAATTTCTTGTTGCTCATATACTAAGAGTATAATACAATACTGGAATAAGTCAGGTATTTTTTCTTTAAAAAAACTTGAATTTTTTATACAAGCTACTACTTGCTAATCATAAAAAGTGGTATCAATACGGAGTTAAAAAAGGTCACAAAGGACATCACCACAGATTGTTTCCTATAAAAATCAGTTAGCGGTAAAACTGCTACTTTTTCAGGTTAAATTTACCGTTATCAAGGTTTACTTTAAAATTATATATATTATCATGAGATAATATCAGAAAGATATTTGACAGCTAAATATGTAATATCCCACACCCAGAGATAAGATAGCGGGTAGTGGAGTAAAAAATTAATATGACCACAACTCCGTTGTGTTTTATGCATTGAAGCCACAGGGTGATCCTGTCGGTGAAAAGCATAAGCAGACGGAGTTAAAAGGCAAAAGCAAAAAATAATAAACCCCGACGGGGAGACAGAATATCCCCGTTGGGGGAGAACTGTCTCCTCGTCAAACTAAAAGGAGGCAGAAATGAAAAACAAAAATTTTGTTTTATCGACAAAGGGCGAAAAGCTCTATGTCGATAACGCCACATTGAGAAAAATGCAGCAAAGAAGAACAATCATCTGCGTAATTCGTTACGCAGATGATGACGCGGCTGCGTAAACGTAAAAATTAATTTGCCACCGAAGAAAAGAGAAGGGCGCACGCTACTGATGTAGCTGTGGGGAGCGTCTGGAATAGGTGGCTGGGTAGTAAGGGAGATAGGCGGCTAACGGCGTCCTCCTACCGAGAAACCACCCGTTAGAAGAGCAGGTAACCCCATTAGCCCTGCCAAACATGCCCACCGGCTGTCCGTGAGGATAAGTGGTCCTCCGAAAGGAGAAGAGCGGTATGTCACTGGCACCTGCGACTTGCGGCTTACCACCGTAAGGGAAAAGGGTACATATGATAGAGAACATGTTGTGTTCAGAACGCCTCTGATGGTAAGGAGGTGGTCTGGACAAAATTAAAAAAAAATAAAAAAAATAAAAATAATCCCCGTACTGGGGGAGGCAACCCCCGGTATGGGGGATAAATGCCTCCTCCCATGTTATGGGGAAGGAGGAAAAAATGTCGTATAGAAAATTTATAAAACTTCTAGAGGAAAACCCCCCTCTAGAAGTTTCAAACAACGACCATTCCCCTAACTATGAGTTGGGGGAAATTTACGTCGTTGACCACAGCTTCCTGTTTTTATTAACAGGAAGTTGTGGCGATTTTTACGTTGGCTATTATATAGCCGAAGATGTTAGGAAGGCTACGAGCAAAGATCTAGTTTTCCGATTTGGGAAATTAGACTGGGTAGCTTTGCTAACCCACGAACTCTACGTCCCAAAGGAGCGGTTGGGGTCATTCGTCGGTACATTAGACGAGCAAAACGCTGACATTCTTTGGGATTATGTGGTTAACGACGAGGAATCAGGTGAGCTCCTCTCGGAAGAGGAGAAAATTGCCAGAGCTAATGAGCTGAAAAAAGTAGCTCATTATCACCTGATTCAGTTAGCTCTGGATACAGAATAAAAATAAAAAAATAAAAAAATAAACCCCAGGCGGGGGTACTATCCCCCGACTGGGGGATAAGTACCTCCGGCCTAAAAAAAGGAGGAGAAAATGAAGAAAATTTTTTTAAGTAACGCCTTTTCATTACAGATGCTGGGGGAGTTCCCGGCATCTGTAAGGATTTCTGAAGTATCTCGGGAAGAAATCCCTGTAGATGCAGTATCCATTGTAGGGCACAAGGATACTGCGGCGGTTCTGGGGGTTCCCATGAACCGCCAGAACATAACTTTAAAAAAGGGCGACGTTTTGTATGTCGCCCAGCTTCAGGGGGGAAGGTTGCCCGAAGGGGCAACCTCCCTGCCAGAGGGATACTCCTTTAAGTTCTTAAAGGTAGAGGTCGAATAGACCGCTACTCTTAGAAATTAATTTGCCACCGAAGCAAAGAGAAGGGCGCACGCTACTGATGTAGCTGTGGGGAGCGTCTGGAATTGGTGGCTGGGTAGTAAGGGAGATTGGCGGCTAACGGCGTCCTCCTACCGAGAAAACACCCGTTAGAAGAGCAGGTAACCCCATTAGCCCTGCCAAACATGCCCACCGGCTGTCCGTGAGGATAAGCGGTCCTCCGAAAGGAGAAGAGCGGTATGTCACTGGCACCTGCGACTTACGGCTTACCACCGCAAGGGAAAAGGGTACATATGATAGAGAACATGTTGTGTTCAGAACGTCTCTGATGGTAAGGAGGTGGTCTGGACAAAATTAAAAAAAAATAAAAAAAATAAAAATAATCCCCGTACTGGGGGAGGCTATCCCCGGTATGGGGGATAACTGTCTCCTCCCATGTTATGGGGAAGGAGGAAGGAAATGGAAAATACAAGAGAAAACCGTAGCAAATTAATAAAAGCAGGGGACATCGAGACTGTCCTCTGCGACGGAGTTGGCTACATAGCCAACTCCGAAAAAGGAGAAACATTCTTAGAAAAACATGGTGAGCCGCACTTTTGCTGCGGCTACCACGGATGGTTGTATTTGCTGAGTTGGGATGATTAATCCCAACTCAGCAAAAGGAGGAAAAAAATGAAAAACAAAAAAATCCCCGCCATCGCGGCGGGGTGGTTTATAATATTCTTGCACTCCTTTGCTTTCGGAGCAAAAGGAGTGTTTCTTGTTCTCATGTTCGGTGCCCTATATTTCGCCATTTGGAAAAAGGGAACCGAAGAAAGAGTGAAACCCGAAGAGAATACTCTTCGGGTTTCATTTGAAGAATTCGGGGACTGGCTTGACCCCGAATTCGATTTAGGGGAGTGGGTCGCTCAAAAAAAGAGTAGAGGTTGAATAGACCTCTCCCATTCCTTTTTTACAAACCTGCTCATTTCCACCCACATACTAAGTATCTCGCATGGGGTATTTAGCATGTGGGTGGAACCCACAAAAAAATTTATGGGGGATACTATGAGCAGGATAATATTGATAATAATAATACTTGTTGTATCAATTAAAGTCGGGTTCTCTTTATCTGAGTATGTTGGTGAGTTAGCTAATCATCAACAAAACCGGATAGAAGCAGTAGCCGGACATTTTTAGCCGGGATGTAATATCATAACTACAGGGTGATCCTGTCAGTTGTATTGATATTGCATAACCCGTGGCATTGTTGTAGACAATGCTGTAAATTTTTGCTTTTGCCAATAAAAAAAAAGAACCGCCACAGGGTGATCCTGTCGGCGGTTTTTTTGTGCCCATTGTTGGAAAGTATCCTAAGGTGGCGGGTGGGACGTAAAAAGAAAACAAAAAGGAAACACTGAAAATGTGGGATATTTGTTTTCTTACGGGACTCAACCCGGTAATGAAATTCAAAATAGGATTCAGGGGGTTTTTTAGAATATAAAGACTGCCACTTTTTCAGGTTTTTTTGATGCTATAAACAATTAACATATAGTCAATAAGAACACAGGAGGGTACCGTTGGCTTATAGGCATAAAAAATATACAAAAGAGCAAATTTCTCTCTGGAGGCAAGGTAAACTAAAGTTAGAAATCCCCTGTATAACATGCGGAGAAGATTTTGTAAGTGATGGAGCACATATGAGAATGTGCCAAAAATGTAAAGCAAACAATCGGAATGTTATCAATGAATATGGACATATACTTGTAGAGGTCAAAAAGTGACAATAAAAGAATACAAAATAAATTTTTTTATCAACTGTTTTTTGATGTTTTGTTGGTCAATATCATCAGCGAAGATTACCAACCCGATGATTCCTTTTTTAACTAGTATTTTTCTGTTTTGTTTGTCTTTACAACTTATTTCTTTATCAGCTAAACTTAAAGAAAAACAAAAGGAAGGCAGCCATGAAAAATAATATTTTACCCACAATATTGCTATTAATTTCTTTGTTGTTTATTGTCTCTTGCAGCAAAACACAACTTAGCGAAGAGGAGATCAAGCAAGAGTTTATCGCTAAAATGGGGCAAGAAGACCCTTTGCTGGGCACAGTATATGCTTTTGAGCAAATTAATATTCTTGACCAATATCAGATCGAAGATGATATATTTGCAAAAGTATCATATGTGATAAAGATTCTTTTAGACAAGAAAGAAGCAGAAGAACAAATTAAGGAAATCATATCGAGGCAGGGTGCGGTTTGGACATCAATGGAAGAAATGGCGGTAGGCTTGTATATTACACAAATAGAAACAAGCTGTGGAAAGATTGCTAAGGGACATTTGTGTAAATCAAACACCCCTGTTTCGATTAAATTTTCTAAAGCTAATGACGGTAGATACATTTTGACAAATGTTTCGACAGATAGTGTCAAACAGAGCCAAGACAAATAAAAGGAGGTGATTATATGACCAAAACAGAGCTTGTGGCAGCAATATCGGTTAAGGCTGGTATTAGTAAGGCTGATGCTGAAAAAGCCTTAAATGCTTTGCAGGAAACTATCATTGAGGCGGTATCGAGGGGAGAGAAAGTATCTCTTGTTGGCTTTGGGAATTTTAACCAAATCAAAAGAAGTGCCAGAAAAGGCAGAAATCCCCAGACAGGCGAAGAGATAAATATCCCGGCAAGCAAAGCGCCAAAGTTTTCTCCAGGGAAGGCTTTTAAAGAAGCAGTGAATTAAAAAGGCAGCTGGATTAATCGATTTTCCCTGGACAAAAAAGCCACCTGTTATATGGTGGCTTTTTTTTTCCATCAGAGATATCAACCTGATATATACTTTTTTATGCAAGACCAAGTTTTAACAAAAGCATAGACAAAAGACACAATTAGCAAAAGAAGATGCGGCACTTGCAGCCAAATTGTATCAAATTCTAAAGTTCCTAAGCCGAGAAACACAGCGGCGCCGAAAGCACCTTTAAGAGCATCTTTTCTGTATTCTTCCATATTTAACCTCTATCGAAATTTGATATCACTTTTTTTTAGTGGCTTACTGTGATCAGATAAAACACTACCTCAAGCAGTGACAAAACTCAAAGTTAATTCTTTTGTAGAACTGCTACTTTTTCAGGTATTTTGTTTACCAAGAAAGATTATCTTTAACAAGAAGAAATGAAAATGCGAGGTCAAAATGTTGATATTAACGACTAACAGCGTAGCTGGCTACAGAGTAATTAGGGTAGAAAGCGCAGTTTTTTCAACCAGATCATCAATGCTGAACATCATAAGCGATGCTTTTTCTAAAATCAGGGATTTCTTTGGGGGAAGAAGCTCTAAATATGAGCAAATTTTTACAAAGATGCAAGAGGAAATAATATCCGAGCTTCAGGAACAGGCTTCGCTGAAAAACTGCAATGCAATAATTGGCTTGAGGTTCGATTTTGATAACATCGTCACATCTAAACAAAGCTCGATTATAAGCTGCATAGGCTACGGGACACCTGCGTATATTGAGAAAATTGAAGAAGAAGACACAGGAGAATCGCAAACAAAAAATAACTTGTTTATATAAAAATAAGTGTTGAAACATATGACATATGTCATATGTTTGTATTAGGGGTAATCAATGCAAACAAAGGTTTTTTCACCAAAAGAATCAGAACTGCAAAAAACAATTAAAGAATATTTGCTGTGGCATGGGTGGTTTGTTTTCAAAATCCACCAGTCATTGGGGTCATATAAAGGCATTGCTGATCTTTATGCAATCAAAAACGGCATTTCAGTGTGGATAGAAGTTAAAACTTTATCTGGCACTCAAAGTGAGCACCAGAAGCAATTTCAGGAAGATATAGAAAGCCACGGGGGGATATACATTATAGCAAGGTCATTGGAAGGATTAAAAAAAGATTTGAGATTGTTGGAGCTCGAGCAAAAATCGAGGGAGAAAAGTGTACGCAATTAATTTACTCGAAATGATTACAGATTTCTGCATCAAAAAGAAAATATTAGTTAATAATCGGCTAATACATTTTTTAGTATTTTTCCTGCAGAAGCTCTTAATTAATAACGAGATTCTATCCCGATATGACGATTTCCAGTATACAAAAAACGGGCTGCACAGTTTAAAACTTGATGCAGAAATGCAGCGATATATAGATAAGAATAGAGATTCTTTTCAACTCCAGGAATCAGAAGAATATATAAGCGCTTTAGAAGATATTTACGACAAGATTCTTAAATATGCCCGTTCTTGCAATTCATACAACACAATAGAGTTATACAGCTTTGCTCTTTATCTAATTGCTGCCGGAGTCGAAATTTCGGACAATTTCCCAGTTTGGGCTAAAAAACACGTTGGAACAACGAGCTCACTTGAAGAATTTTATATGGCATACCAACAAATTTGGCAGCTAATTGGGTTATATAAATTCAGAAGCATTTGCAAAAAATGTGCAGACAACTGTTATCTTTTAGGAGAATACCCCCCAGTGGAATTTTTCCCCAGGGCGGATGGGAAATACCAGGTATTTTGCTACAGAATTTCCTGCAGAAACAACAAGTTTGTTTCAGATACACGCAATCCTGTCTTTTTGAGTAAAAAAGAAAAAACAATATGGGAGGAGATTTATGCTAACAAAGAACAAACACAAAGTATCCTTTGAGATCCCTGTGAAAGAGGTAAAAAACAACCGCACGATAAAGCTGATCACAAAAGCCGGGTTTGTAATAGACAAAGAAGCCGGGGTGCTTTGGACACGCAGTATCAAAGCGGCTGAAAGGGTGATAGATGCCGGGCTTTGTGAGGTTGATGTAGAGGCAGAAAAGGAAATTAGGCACAAGTCAAAGGTTATCGATATAGCCCTGCAATACAGCAATATCCATAAGTTCCAAAAGAAATCGTCGAAAGCAAAAAGAAGGAGCCAAGGATATGCTTCTCTCTGATGAGAAACTTGATGCTTTTGAACAGGCTTTCAGGAAGCAGAAAGATTTTGCTAATTATGCCAATTTTGTCGAATACGAGTCATGGAAAACAGACAGGGCACTGACTCAGCAGAATTTTAGCAAAAAAAGAAATAGGCTTAAAAAGATATTTTCAAAAAAAAAGGAGATAGTTATGCAGAATATTCCTCAGCTGTCAGAGTTTAATAAAAGCGAAACTACTGTTGCAAAATCAAGTGAGATATTAAGCCAAATACAGCAGATACAGCATATAGTCAAATCAGTAATGCAGGAAAACAAGCATTACGGTGTAATAGCTGGGACAAAGAACAAGACCCTTTATAAAGCAGGAGCAGAATTACTACTCCAAACGTTTAGGCTTGCCCCGGATTATAAGATTTTGGAGTCTATTCACGAAGATAACTATATCCGTTATGTTGTTAAGTGTACGATCTACAGTATCTCATCAGAGAAAAAGGTTTCGACTGGGCTTGGTTCCTGCAGCTCATATGAAGCAAAATACAGATACAAGTGGATACCTACAAACCTTAAGCCCAGCCGGGAAGAAGCTGAGAAGCTGAAAACAGAAGGCAAAGGTCGCTGGAGGAAGATAGGGGATAATTTTGTTTGGCATGAGAGACAGCATAATGATGAAATTTTCGATTTAGATAATACAATATTAAAAATGGCAAGCAAGCGTGCTTTGATAGAAGCAACAGAGCATGCAATCCCGGCATCGGATACATTCACAGAGGGCTTCGATTTCTCTATGAAAGAAGAACACGAAATTCCTTCCGCACCATTTGTTAACAATATAAAAGAACCAGATACCCATGTCTTTACAAATAGCCAAAGTAAAAACATTCCTCCAGAAAAACAAAAAAATGCAGAAACTAATGTTAGCTACAAGATGAAATTACATAGATTGTTAGTTGAAAAATATGGGATCAAAGATAAAGGTGAGATGGTAAGTTTCATTTCGCAGGAGACAGGCAAAGAAAAGCTCACAGAGCAAGAAGCTATGGAGCTATATAACAACCTGTTCAAGTTTGATGCAGATGATGTTCCTTTTTAGCAAATAGGGAGGAAAATTTGAGAAAGAAAACGATACTTTATACTTATAACATTGCTGACAAAAAACTAACGAAAACAGGTCAGGCTACAGTTTTTCACGAGAATGGGAAGTTCCGGCTTGCAACAACGAAGTACGGGACAGTTTTGTGCGGAGTGATAGATGACAAGCAATCTGTGTTGTTGATGCTTCTGGCAGATGGAAGTGGTTCTGTCAAAGAGAAGAAAGCCCGTATATCCGAACAGCTCGATACATTGTTGGAAAGTGAGGGAAAATGCAGAATTGGATCATATTGTTTGTCAAAGTCAAGGCTGGATAATTTAATTACAGCAGCTGCCAGCTATTTTGCCGATATTCCAAGGCAACCTACGATAGAGGATTTTTTAGCAGAGAATGCGTATTAGCTGATATTTTCCACATATTTATAATATACCCCTAAACTATCACTTTTTCAGGTTTTTAGATAAACAAACTATTATAGATTATAGTTAAACGTTATACAGAGGAGATACTGTGGCTAAGAACAAGCAGTTTACATGTGTTATTAGAGGTTATGTCCCTGCGGATTTATATAAAAAGGCAAAAGAAAAAGCTTCACGAGAAGGAACTACTATATCAGAGGTTTTAAGAAAAAAAATACAAGAACGAATCAAAACGAGGAGGCAGAGATGAAAAAAATAGGGATTGATATTGGTTTTGGTGACACAAAAGTATGTTCTGACAACGGTTGTTTTAAATTTAAAACAGTACTGTCGGAACATATTATTCCCCAACATCTTAAAAACGAATTCACAAAAGCCGGGATCGGTAAAGAAAAAGCATATGAATACGAAGGGAAGAGATATCTTATCGGGGACGAAAATGTGCGCTTAGAGAAAGCGAAGTATGTCAGGTCCCCAAAGTATATAGTCAAATATTCCCCGCTGTTTGTAAAATACATATTAGACCAGCTTAATGTAGAAAAGGAAGATGATGTTTCTATATGCATGGGGTTATCTATTTCACATTATGACTATGCAGAAGAAATGATAAGAAACATAAAAAACTTTTTAAATCATAGTGGCAAAATAGATATATTTTGTTATCCGCAGGGTTTTGGAGTTATAACACTTGTGGATGGTGCAAGTGATCCTAAAACTGAAACATTAATTATAGATATAGGGTCTAACACTGTAGATTTTATTTATTTTAAGGGGGAAGTTCCTGTATCTGAGCATATTAGCGCATGGGAAAACCATGGTGTTCAGAAGATAATACGAAATTTTGGTAGTAAAATAGATGACAAGCATGTGGCATCGTTTAATGTGAAATTTCTTGAAAACATTTTTATCGATGGGAAATATGCAATAACTCCTGAGCGCATACTTGATTTTAGTATAGAAAAGGAGGAAGCGATTAGTGATTATGCAGAAAATTTTATAGAAGAGCTAATAACAAAGCAAGAAGAGATAATATACCTTGCAAACAGAATTGTTCCAGCCGGAGGCGGGGCATATTATGTCACAAAAAGATTAAAAGAAGAGTTTGGTGCTGACAGAGTTTATGAATTCGGCAGTCAATATGAGTTTTTAAATGTAAAAGGATATTACAATGCTTTGCAATAGCGTTGCGAGAATATTGTGAAAGTTGTAGCAAAAACATACATAAATAAAATAACGAAAAGAAAAATAGAAAAATATTGTTATAAGCAGGGGGTATTTTATTCAGATTTGTTTACCGAACTGTTATTTGAGTATGTTCACGACGTAAAGATGGTAAAAACCCAGAAGATTTTGGACTCTAATCAAAATCTTCCAAACGGAAGGAAACAGCAAGAGAAAAACGATTTAGAGAAGAAAGACACAAGTATAGAAGGAAACAATAAACAGAAAGACAAAGAATATGTCCCCCGTGGAGAAAAAGAGACAAAAACGGATATAACTAAAAGAAACATAATGGAAAACTGGAAAGAGTTTATGAGGAGTGATGTTAGCAAAGGCAAAGACAACGGGGATGACTCGGATGAAGATAATTCAATATACATCTAACCCTTTTCTCTCTTGGAAAAAGGTTTTTTAGTGTAAACGAGTCAACAAATACCTATTGGAGGCAAATATTGTTTAATTCAGAATCAAAAGCTGGTTATGCTCAATTGCCAAAAGAGTGGTATGCCATAAAACTTTATTGTTTTAGTGTAGGTTTCCGTCCAATCGAAAGCAAATTTTCATGGATAGGGATAGATTTATTAAATACTTACTCCCAGGAAATATATAAGAGAATAGAATGTGTAGGCGATTTGAGTCTTGGCAATACCAAAAGATATGCGCTAAAATATGCAATCAATTATATAGAAGAAAACTATGTTGATGCTGAGATTGATTTATACACAAACTGCACAAAAAGTACCATTTTTCCCAAAACTTTATTTCCTAAAACAAAGAACGTATATAGTATTCTTTACAGCGACAATAAAAGATTCAGAGATATTATCCATCAAATAAAAACGCTCAACTCTGAAAAAAGTTACACACTTGTTGAAAGAAGAGGGGTTATTACAGCCCAAGACATTTATCATTTTAGTAAAATAACATAAGGGGTGAAAGATGAGGTTACTATTAATAAGCTTAGTTTTTTGTATTTTTAGTGTTGCTGGGTATGCAATGAGCGAAGAGGGTGTCAAATCTAATATCGAAAAACATTTTTATGGGTTTAATGTAGAAGTTTTGAAAAAGGTTGATGATGGCAAATATATCATACGATTATTTAATAATAACCAGTCAAATATTTTGATGACAGATGGCCAATATATATATCCCTCAGCATTTGATATTAAGACAAAACAAAACATTGTTGAACAGGTTAGATTAGAAAATACATATATTGAGGTTGATCCATTAAAAGAAGGATTTATCCAAGTCAAACAGGCAGACAATAACCGTAAGCTTATAGTAATTACAGATTTTGAATGTCCTTACTGCAAAATGCATTATGAAAACTTTTCAAAAACTTTTGATATAAATTTTCCGGAAGGGGTAAATGTATATTTTGTAAATTTTCCTTTGAGTTTTCATGAGAAAGCAGAGCTTATGTCAAAGCTTTTTATAGTAGGAGACAAAAAAGGGACTAATCTTGCACCAACTTTATTTGGGTTTTCAAAAGCCCAATTGTCAAGAGATGATGATTATATTATTAAGCGGATAGCCCTTGAACTTGATATGAGTGTCCAAGAATTAAGAAATGAGCTTTCTAAAGAATATGTAACAGAAAGGCTTAAAAAAGATATAAGTTTTGCAAAACGAGCTGATGTAAGAGGGACCCCTACTTTTTTAGTTAACGATGCAGATGGTTCAAATAGGTTTTACAAGGTTAAAAATGGTGATCCCCAGTTAAATACTTATATAAAAGAAGGCTTATAATAGGGGGGTGTATGTCATATTTCTACGAACCTGTTGTTCATTTGTCAACTGGCAATATAGAAAGTTACGAGGTTTTGTACCGAGGAGTGCAAAGAGATTCTTTGTTAATGGGGCGTACTAATACATCTTTGGACTACAAAATATTTTGTGATGCCCTTGCTACCACGAGTGTGTCGCAACATAACGGGAGCAACCTTAGCTTCAATATATTCCCGGCAACGTTTAATAAATATTTTTATGATATTCATGATTTACTCTCAGAAAAACCTTTTACCTTTTTTGAAATTATTTTTGATGACAGTATTGACCATCTTAATATTAGGTTAGCATCAAAAATCAATCAAAATATCATATTAGACAATTATAACCCTTTGATTGCTAAACATATAGAAATAGCAGAGCAAATCCAACCGTATGGGATAAAAGTAGACAGAGACTGTTTGCCAAAACAATATGATATTATTCAGCATCTTGTAGGGATAGGTTGCGAAAATACAAGAGCAATATTAAAAAAAATAGAAAACAGCGAAGAATTGTGTAAAGCAACTAATAATGGCTTTTTGTATGGACAGGGATACTTGCTGACAGACGCTAAAGATGTAAAGCACATGGTAAAAGCATGCAGGATCGTATAAGAGAGGTGTGGATTGGATTTTTTTGTGGGTTGGACAAGTAAAAAGAACAAGGTATTTTGGAGCCCAAACAGGACGCCAAATCCTCATCTTGTCATATGTGGTGCATCAGGTACAGGCAAAACATTTACAATCAAAAGAATCATCAATTCTTTGGACAAAAACAAAATAAGTTACACAGTTATAGATAAGCATGGAGATATAGATGTTCAAAACCTTACAGAACATGTTTTCGTAAACAATTGTGAAAAAGGGATAAACCCCTTAGCGGTTCTTGACACTGATGGTGGCGGCATTAAGCCGTCTATATTATCTTTCATTTCGTTACTTAACGAACTTAATGCAAAACACCGCATGGGACATGAACAGGAAAACATGCTTTACCATGCGATCGAAGAAATGTATTATAAAAATAAAATAACGGATGCAAATTATAAAGATGTTGCTGAATTCCCTGACATGTTTGATCTTATACGTTTTCTTAATTATAAATATCGAAAAACTCTAATTGGTGAAATAGATTCAAAAGAAGTAGAATCATTAATGACTTTATACAAGGAAAAGAAAAGATTATTGCGATTAGAAAAAGAAAGAGGCAAAGCAGAAAATACGAAAGCAGAAGAACAGAAGAACAAAATAGAAGAAAAGATCGAAGCGCAAAAAAAAATATTATGTGATAAATACAAAGAGTATTTAGATAGGGGGATTATTAATGACAAAGATTTTCTTGTGTATAATAACCCGAGGACATTACTTGGGCTTATCAATCGTCTTAATAATGTTAACAAATCTGGAGTATTTCTTAAAAAAGAAGTTACGTTGTTTAATTCCCGGATAAATATAAAATATTTAGATGATGAGCAAAAAAAGCTTGTGACATATTGTGTTTTGAGCAGGCTTTTCAATTATTTCACAATGCAGCAAATAACAGATAGTGTAAAACATTTTATTATCATAGATGAAGCAAGTTTTTATTTTGATATCCCGAAAATAACAAATTTGATAATAAATATAGTGCAAGAAGGCCGCAAATTTGGTTTAGGGGTAATTTTGTCTACCCAGAATCCATTGCATTTTCATACTGACATATTATTAAATTCAGCGACAAAGATGATTTTTTCTATTGATCCTATTATCTATAAAAATGTCTCAAAGAATTTTGGTATTGAAGAAAAATATTTAAAGTTTTTAAAACCACGCCAAAATCTTCTCTATTCAGCGAAAAATATCAACAATGGTCTTTTCTATATGCTAACAAGAAGCTAATTTTTTTTGGTTTGCAAAAACTGCCACTTTTTCAGGTTTTTTGCATAGGAATTCACAGTAAGCTAAAAAAAGCATTGAGATTTGTAAGATAAAGATTATTTATAATATCATAAATAATCCCCCAGGGGGGAATAAGGAGGCAATAATGGATAAAAAGAAATTATTGGGAGTAATAAAATTCAGTTTACTTGTAATAGCGGAAATTATGGCATTTCTTATAGGAGTAATATTG
>Ga0208153_100039_pt1 | contig 63804 bp, 67 predicted proteins | sample Wag42014_10_18_FD_187331 | JGI IMG/M metagenome (GOLD analysis project Ga0208153, IMG submission 187331) | Deep subsurface shale carbon reservoir microbial communities from Ohio, USA - Utica-2 Time Series 2014_10_18 (SPAdes) (version 2) ... | reverse complement strand
GTCAATATACCATATACAGGAGGCTTTTTCTACTATTTTTACATTACTAACAATTATTTATATCTTGTAAGTCAACTGCGAAACTTGAGTTATCGATCTTGTAATCCCCGAAATAAAACGTATTCATAAACTCATCTATTTCGTCTTTCATAATACCTGACAATATAATATCTGATTTTGCATATTCAAGCAGACTCTGGTTAATTTCATACAGTACAGAAGAAATAATATTCGCACACACAATGTCAAAAAGAATATTTTCCCTGAGAGAATGAAAGTCACCGCACCATAATCCTTTATAAGACATACTGTTGATCTGCATATTTACTTTGGCATTTAAAACAGCTGCCGGATCGTTGTCGAAAGAATATATTTTTTTTGCTCCCGATACGAAAGCAAGAATTGAAAGTATACCGCTTCCGCATCCCACATCGAGAAAGCTCCGTCCACTAACTGAATCCCTGACAAATGCTGCTGAAAGCCTTGTTGTAGGGTGTGTACCGGTTCCAAAAGCCATGGCAGGAATTAACTTTATAGAGTGAGAAGCCGGGATTTTTTCCTTTTCGTCATAATAACAGCTGACGTCTTTTGTCAGCATTGATGGTTTAAGAAACTTTTTCCAATAACTCTGCCAGTCAGTATTTTCCAGCTTTTCTAACTTATAATCGACATTCATTTTTTCAAATAAAGCGCCAATCCTCTCATCGGTATAAACATAAAAGGAAGATTCTCCGCCGAAATTGTCTTCAACTACTGATAAATTTTTCTTTTCAAGCTCCTCATACAACTCATCGTTCATAAGCTTTAAAATATATTTATACATGCACTACCCTTATAGAAAGCTTCCGAAAAAGCTCAGAATAACAAAACTGACAATCACAATAATAAAATACTCAAACAAAAACATCTGATAAATATCAGCCGATTTTAAATTATACGTATTTCTGTAAAAATTCCCGGGCAACCCTGAAATATTGCTCATCAGTCCCAGGGAAACAAAAAATGTAAAAGAAACAATAAAAACAATATGGCTTATATTATAAGTGCCCAATAAAGAATAATAGATGGGATATAAAATAAGAAGTATCCCCAGTGGGTCTATCAGCTCAAGAAGTAAAAATGCAATAATAAAGACGGAAATAATCAGATATGAACTGTTCGAAAAAGAAAAAAGCAGATAATCAAAAAGCTCCTCCGAAGCGCCGGTATATATATGGAAAAAATTTATTATACCAATTAAATAAACCAAAGATATAAGAACTCCGCTTCTTAAAATCGTATTTTTCATTGAAACAAGAAGTTTACTCCGGAAATCTCTTCTGTTTTGGAAAAAAACCAAAATTAACGTTGTAAAAAAAAGTATTTCAGCAGTTACATTTACAGGAAATGATACTGCGTAAATCAGATAAAAAAAGAGTACCACAAATATAACTACCGGAAATATCCCGGCAAAGGTCTCCTTTTTACCCGATGCCATAACTGTAAGATACCTGCGTATAAAAATAAAATAATACAGGATAAACACCGATGTCGTTAAAATAAGGGTATAAAATATTACAGCTTTCAAAGAGACATTGAGCAGCGAAGTAACTATAATAACAGGTATCGATACCGGCATTACAAAGCTCAGGGCAGAAAGAAAGAAATTTGCTCTTAAGTATCCATCTCTGTCCCCGCTGAATTCGTCAAGACTAAAACTTTCTTTGAGAACTCTGTTATAAATCAGACTGGAGCCGGCGGGAATAGAAGAAAATATAAAAAAAATGAAAAATGACAAAAACTTACTGCTTTCCCGGCGGAAAAGAAATGATTTGAGTCTGCCGAAATAACCGAAATTGATTAAGATTTCTGATGAAGCAAGAAGGAAAGGTATTGCCACAATTTCCGATTTGTCCTTTAAATTTATTGCATTATTAAACAATAGAAAAGAAAGCTGATGCAAATCAAATCCCGCCATAAATGCATAAGCAGCAATGGTAAGTACAAGCACACTGAAGAGATTCAACCCTATAAAACTAAAAATTATAACACTTATAATGAATATTAAATAATATTCCATCTTTTACCGTTAAAAACGAAAATTATAAAACAAATCAAAACTACTGCCAGATATATTGGAAAATTGTAAAACATAAGCAGCACAAATACAGCAACAATTCCAAGATTAATGTGGGAAACGTATCTGAAATTAAACGGAGATATTTTAAGTTCATAATATCTGAGTAAAACTATTGGAATTGCCATAATTAACAATATCAAAATTGATCCCAAAAGGTTAGAAATTCGAAAAAAACCATACGATAACACCGGTAAAAAGGCATGAAAAATTTCAAGAGCGGCATATACAGACATAGCAATAAATATGATATAAGTTATCAGTTTAATTTCAACGCCTCACTAAATATGTCTTCGGAAACTATTTGGGAAAATTCGTCATAGTGATCTTTAAAAAATTTCTCCCATCTGTCTTTTTCGTCCGCCTTGAGTTCTTTTATTTTAATATCTGCCGATGCATCATTTTTTATACGGTAATAGTCATTAAAATTCTGCTTTGCAGCAAGTTTGTATTCCAGGTCTGTAGTTTCTATTAACACATCTTTTATGAGTTTTCTGTCACTCAAAGGGATTTTTTCCCAGAATTTTGATGATACGATTACACCATATCCAAGATATCCATGGTTAGAAACCGTCATATAACGCTGCACTTTGTGAATTTTTTGTGAATATATATTGTTAAAAGTGTTTTCCTGTCCATCTACAACGCCCTCTTTCAACAGCTCGTAAACATTGCTGAAAGGATAAGCATAAGCTATAGCACCACACAATTGGAATTGCAGTGCAAGTACTTCGCTTCCCATCGTCCTGAAAATAAGACTTTTCATATCCGTTGGTGTTGATATTGGACGGCTGTTGTTGGTTATAACTTTAAACCCGTTATCCCAAAAAGATAAAAGCCGGAAACCCGCCGAAAGTGATTTCTTTTTCAAAATGTTACCGATTTTTCCGGAATATGCATTGTGAACCCCTTTTTTATTTTCAAAAAGATATGGGATATCAAAAACCTGAAAATCTCTGATATACAAGCCGAGTTTTGAAAAAGCCGGTGATGCCATCTGGATTATGTTGTTTTTCACGGCACCAACAGCCGCCACATCATCCAAAAGGATTCCGGCAGGATATACTTTCACTTTTATCCGTCCCTTCGTGCGTTTTTCCAGTGTATTTTTAAAATAGTTTATAGCTTTGCCCTTTGGACTGTTTTCACTTACCACATGGGAAAACCTTATGGTGATGTTTTCTGTATATGCTGTGAAAGGAAAAACAAGCAGAAAAACACCAAAAAATATTAATGCGCTTTTTTTTATCACATCTATTCCTTTAGATATTTGTTAACTTTACGGTGCATAGTGGCAGGATCCACCCCTGCAAGTTTACTTGCTCTTGTTATATTATTATCCGACAACTCAAGTAGTCTTTTTAAATAATTTTTTTCAAACTCATCTCTTGCCACTTTATATTTCAGGCTGTCCCCGGAAAACCGTTGCCCTGAATTATTGTTTGAAAAGAATGTTTCCGGTAAATTCTCCAAGCTGAGATAATCTTTTTCAGCCAGAGCAGTGGATCTTTCGATTATATTTTCCAGTTCGCGGACATTTCCCGGCCAGTCGTATTCATACAGATGCTTCATAAACCACGAATCAGCCCCCTTCAAATTTTTGCTGAACTCACGATTATATTTTTTGATAAAAAAATCCACAAGATAAGGCACATCCTCTGCACGCTCCCTTAACGGAGGAATCTCAATTTTAATGACATTAATCCTGTAATACAAATCCTGCCTGAAATTTCCCGTTTCCACTTCCCGCTCCAGATTTTTGTTTGTTGCACAAATAAGCCTCACATCGACATCCAAAGATTTGCTTGCTCCGAGTCTTTTAACACATTTTTCCTGAATCGCTCTTAATAATTTCACCTGAAAATTGGGATCAGTTTCACCAATTTCATCCAAGAAGAGGGTCCCGCCGTCAGCCTCTTCAAAATAGCCTTTGTGTAAAGAATCAGCACCGGTAAAAGCACCCTTTTCATAACCGAAAAATAAGCTTTCCTGTAGATTTTCCGGGATAGCTGCACAGTTTACAGGGAGAAACCGCTCATTTTTTCTGTTGCTCAGCTGATGAATCGATCTTGCAATAAGCTCTTTACCTGTACCTGACTCACCGCTTATAAGAATATTGCTGCTGATACCCGACACCTTTTTCACCATCGAAAGAATATCATTCATCTTTTTGCTTTTGGAAACTATATTATCAATACCGTACAGTTCGTTAACATTCTCCTGCAAAACCTTTACACGGTTTTTAAGGCGGCTGTTTTCCAGTCCTTTTTTGATTTTAACGGTAACTTCTTCAATATCATCAAAAGGCTTGGTAAGAAAATCGAAGGCACCCTTTTTAATCGCCTGAACAGCTTTCTCTATAGAAGCATAAGCCGTTATCAGAATCACCGTAATATATGGATATTTACTGTTTAACTCTTCCAGAAATTCAAGACCGCTCATTTCCGGCATTACAATATCACTGATAATCAAATCCGGCTCATTTTTCTCAATCGCACTAAACGCTTCAATAGGTGAGCGGAACTTAAACACCTGCACATCTTCATTAATTAAAAGCGCTTCAAAAAAATCAAGAGTATAGCGTTCATCATCAACTACAAATATCTTAGTTTGCATAATTAATACCCGGATATATTTTTACTGCTGTATATTCATTCTCAATCGAATCCAGTTCAAATTCCCAGCCATGCTCATGCAGAATTGCCTGACTAAGAAACAACCCAAGACCGGTGCCCTGCCCCACTTTTTTTGTGGTAAAAAAGGGATCGAATATTTTAGCCATAACTTTATTGCTGATACCTCTGCCGTTATCATAAATTTTTATAAAACTGCCCTTCTCCTCTTCCCCGGAGCTGATCTCAATATAGCCACCTGTGTCAACAGCATCTATACTGTTAACGAGCAGATTTAGAAAAACCTGATGGATTTTTCCTTTATTCCCGAAAACTCTAATAGAACTGTTTATTCTATTAACAGCAGTTATATTTTTGTATTTGACTCTGCTTCCAAGTATTTTCAGCGCAAACTCTGCTGAATCATTTATATTAAAATAATCTTTCTGCTCTGATTTCTGTCTGGCAAAAATCAGCAAATTCTGCACTATTTCTTTTGTCTGTTCTCCGGCTTCTGTTATTGTATCTATAAGTTTCTTTTCATAGGTTCCGGACTCAAAACGTTTGGAGAGAAGCTGTGCAAAATTAAGTATGCCCACCAGAGGGTTGTTGATTTCATGCGCCACCCCTCCTGCCAAAAGTCCCAGTGCGGAAAGTTTCTCAGATTGAATAAGTTTCACTTCAAGCTGTCTTATCTTTGTCACATCTTTAAAAATTGCTATGTATTCATAACCGGATTCTTTCTCTATTTTTGAAACCGATGTTTTCACCTGCAAACTTTTATTTTCATAAGAATCTATCGTTAAATCCATGTTATCAACAAACTTGTCTGTGACCAGCTTATCGTAAAAAATGCTGTCATTTACAATATCGGTAATCTTCGTGATTTTATCCGGCTCTATTTTCAAAACTTTTAATGCTTCATTGCTGAATGTTTTAATATTAAAGTCCTCATCAAAAGAAACAATAGGTTCGGGAGCATTTTCAATAATCTCTTTAAGATAATGTTCGCTTTTTAATAGAGCGTTCTGCATATTAACAGCATCCGTTACATCCCTAATCAGTTCAACAACAGCAACGGCTTCCCCTCTTTCATCAAGCAGTGGTGTCCATATAATGTCAAAATAGCCGTCTGTACAACTGAAGAAATTTTCAAAACGGACATTTTTTAACTCTTTATTCAAAGCAACATCCATCATCCCGCATTGCTCGCACGGGGTGTTTCTTCCGGCCAGCACCGAATAACATTTTCCCTCTTTATCCCCTTCTACCCGGTTTTTCACATAATCATTAACAAAAAGTAAATTATAATCATTATCTATCAGAGCCACACCCTCACCTATTGCTTCAACAATTTTCTTAAATTTTTCATGTTCCAGCTGAAAAAGTTTTTCATATTTTTCTTTTTCAAAAGCAAACCTGCTGATAAAAATCTTTAACAGAAACAGAAGTAAAAGGAGTATTATCCCATAAACCATTCCCGGTATAGAAAAGGCATTATTCCGGGCAGATAAACCGCTGAAGTAATTTTTCATTGCCCCGTATATTCCAATATTTACTCCCCTGAATACCATTGAACTGAAAAGAAATTTCTGGCCGCCCTCCTCTAAAAAATGATATCTATCTTCATCCAGCCGGGAAAGTTTACCGAAGAATTCCTTATAATTTTCTGAATAAAGGGTAGTTCCGCCATCAAAAATAACCACATCAGCATAAGCGGGGCTCGAATCTGAAATCAGCGATTGAATGGAAACATATGATGAATAAATGCGCCCATTTTTTCTTAGATAATAATAAACAATTCCGGATGAGATATCTTCACTGAATTTCAGCACCAGCCCTTTTTTGGAGCCGATTGCCGGTTTCGGGTAATTTTTTTTACCGGTGTTGTCGTAAACTACACTCTCATCATTATAAACGATTAAAGGGTATTTCGTACCCCTGCCTGTTTCCGACAAAATCAAATTATCGAAAAATGCATAGATATTATTGGTATAACTGTTTACATCCTCAGCGATCTGTTCCAGCTGTTTCTTCTGAAGGTTATGTATAAAATCCAAAAGTTTTTCGTTGCTCTTATTATCAACAAAAACTCCCACTGTCAGAAGAAAAGAGACAAATATGAAAAGAAAAAGAATCGCTTCAAAAGGTTTGATATTTTTAAAAACACTATTCTGTATCATGATAATGAATAAAAACCGTATCTCCTGAAATAATCATAGGCTACTATAGCAACGCTGTTGGCAATATTAAGGCTTCTGATTTTACCACTCATGGGTATCCGATACATAAAATGTTTATACTTTTCGTGAAAACCGGCAGGAAGACCGCCTGTTTCATTGCCAAAAATCAACAATGTTTCTCCGGAATCAGGCACCGGGATATCGGTGTAAAGTTTTCTTCCGAATTTGGAGATAAAGGCTGTATTTTCCGTACTGTTTATCAATCTTTCCAGCTCACTGATATCATCGATACATTTAAGTTTTACATGCTCCCAATAATCAAGACCGGCTCTTTTCAAATATCTGTCTTCCAGAGAGAATCCTCTTTTGCCTGCCAATATAAGTTCCACACCAAGTCCTGCACTTAATCGTGCAATATTTCCAGTATTTTGAGGTATTTCAGGATTTACCAACACTATTTTCATACTCAGGCCAACTCCTTCAGAACAGTTCTGTTCAGAATATCAGCGGCAATATAAAAAAAGGCCATACATAAAATTATCGAAGCACCCGATGATATGCTGAACCAATAGGAAAAAAAGAGACCGGCATACCCGGCAGCCAAACTGATAATAACGGAATAAGTAATCATAGTGAGAAAGGATTTTGAAAATTTAGCTGATATGGCCGGAGGAATACTTAACAAAGCAATTACCAGTATAAGTCCGGACACCCTTATCATAACAACAAGAGCAACTCCCAGAAGCAGCAAAATCAGGACATGAAAAAATTTCACCGGCACACCCTTTGCAGCTGCAAACTCTCTGTCAAAAGACATTATGGCAAGATTCCTGTAAAAAATTGTTACAATTAATATTACAGCCACAGTACAGAAAAGCATCAAAAACAGATCACTCCCGCTTACACTGAGAATACTGCCAAAAAGATATCCCATAAGGTTACCTTTATAGCCGGGCGTTAACTCCAGGAAAACGACCCCGAGAGCCATCCCTGCTGACCACGTGATACCAATAACAGTATCCATCTTTTCACTGTCATTCATTGTCATAAGACCTATGAGTACAGAAACCATGACGGCAAAAACAAAGGTCGTGGGGAGAATGGCTGTTCCCAAAAGATATGCCAGACCAATGCCGCCGAAACTTGCATGGGCAACCCCGCCCGCCAGAAAAACGATACGGTTTACTACAACATAGCTACCGATAATACCGCCCAGCAGACCGCAAAGAAAAACTGCAAACAAAGCATTTCTTATAAAATCCAGATGAATAAGGTCAATCAACCAATGCCCCCTCTTTTTTCCATATGTGCAAAATCATCACTGAAGTACTTGCCTAAAGAACACACATGCTCATCGTGGGTGCCGTATAGAATTTCCACCATTTCTTTAGTGAGAACAGGCTCGGAATTATAATATAAAAATCTGTTAACACAGGCCACTCTGTTAATTTTTGTTGCAATTACATTGATATTATGACTTACCAGAATGATTGTTTTCTCTCTGCTCAGCTCTTCCAGAAACGTGAAAAAACAAAATTTACCGTAAGGGTCAATATTTGAGGTCGGCTCATCCAGTATAATCAAATCCGGATCAGACAAAAGTGCCCGGGCAAGCAAAACCCGTTGCCGCTGCCCTCCGGAGAGATCATGAATTTGCCTGTCCGCATACCCGCCCATATCAACTTTATCAAGCGTTTCCAAAGCCCGGCTTTTATCCGTTTCAGTATATTTAAAATTAAACAGCTTCTTTTTGGTAAGCCCCATCAAGACACTTTCAATAACAGAAAGCGGAAAATTTTTGTTTATATAAGAATACTGAGGAACATAACCAATCCTTTTACTGTGTTTGCCCGGCTTCTCTCCGAAAACCTTTATACAGCCTTCATCGGGTTTTATCAGTCCCAGAATCAATTTTAACAATGTTGTCTTTCCACCGCCGTTGGGCCCAAGTACAGCCAGAAAATCGCCTTTGGAAACCTTTAAACTGACATTTTCCAAAACAGTTTCTCTCTCGTATGCAAAACTCACACCATCAATTTCAACTATAGCCATAGATATTCTACCTGCAGTATTTATTAAAAACAGACAATATATTCTCAAACATAATAAACAGATCATTTGACAATGGGTCTATCATTTCCACAGCAATCCCCGTTTCTTCAACAATAACCTTTACATACTGTTGGGAAACCTGAGGCTGGGAAAAAATAAATTTTATTTTTTCTTCTTCGATAATTTCCATCAAAGAACTCAAATAACGTGCCGAAGGCTCGTGACCGTGTTTTTCCACTGCAATCTGCTCCAACCGAAATTCCGAAGCAAAAAATCCAAATACCGGGTGTACTGTGATGAATTTATCGGTATCACATTTTTTTGTGATTTTATCAATTTTATTTTTTATATCATCGATTTTAGCAGCAAATGATTCATAATTACTATTAAAAACAGCTTTCTCTGCAGGCAGCATTTTGGATAATTCTGACAAAACCTCTTCCGCCATCCTTTTCACATTGGACGGTGACATCCAAACATGCGGGTCATTCACACCGGAACTAACAGACAGATGTTGTGTTATACTGCGGACTTTCATATTATCATTTAAAGATAAAAGCCTGTCCAGCCAGACTTGCTCAAACTCACTGCCGATGGAAAAAAAACGTCCGCTTTCGGAGAAAGAAATCATACGCCGTATTGATGGTTCGTAAAAATGAGGATTTGAATCCGGGGGCACCATAGTCAATACATCTATCTTATCACCGCCTATTTCCTGAACAATAAATGCCACAGGTGGGACACTTACCGCAATTTTGTCGGGTTTTGAGGCAAACGTTAATGTTGACTGAACTAAAAATATAGTAACAAGAAAAAAATATTTTGTGCTTTTCACAAACTCGCTCCCAACTAACCAACTGAGTATATTAAGCTATTGCATATCTCATAATATTGTCAAGTAAAAGCATAATTGGCGCCCTCCCTTTTTGAGAGCTATGGCAATTTATTTGTGAGATGGTGAGGCAGAGAAATGGTGAGATAGAAAGATTGAGAAATAGAAAAGTAGTATTTTACTAAGTGGTATATTGGTGTATTTGTTATTGGTGAAAGCGGTTTACATATCAACAACCCATACAACCTCTAATCACCTCCGCTTCACCCATCACGCATTATATAGATGATTTGCATCAACAACAATATAAAACAAAATCTTGTTTTGTATTATTTTCGAAAAGCCGATTGAGTTTGTTGTGCAGCAACTACTGTTGCAACAATGCAAGAATACGCTCTTAAGTTGCACTTTTGCACATATTCCTTATTTGTCAAATATATCAATCGTATATCCAATCTGCTTCTTTTTAAATAATTACTATAGATACAATTTATTGCAATATTGCAACATATATTTTTAGGAGACATTTTAATAAAGCGTTATATTTAACGGCATAATAACCAAAACCTGAATTTGGCACACCTTTTGCTTTAATATAGCCACAAAATATAAACAGGAGGATGTTTAGATGAAACACACAAAACTATTAGTATTAACCTTAGCATTAACACTGCTGTTTTCCTTTTCAGCATTTGCAAAGCCCATCGTGGTAAAATTCAGTCATGTGGTGGCAAATGACACACCTAAAGGAAAAGCTGCTCAGTATCTGAAAAAAATTGTTGAAGAAAGAACTGACGGCAGGATGAAAGTCGAAATCTACCCCAATGCTTCTCTTTACGGTGACAGGGAAGCTATCGAAGCTTTGCAGATGAACGCCATTCAACTTGCAGCTCCAAGTTTTTCCAAATTCACAGGCTTCGTTCCTGAACTGCAGATCTTTGACCTCCCATTTCTTTTTAATGACAGCAATCACCTGCATAAGGTACTTGACGGTCAGGTGGGACAGAAAATTTTAAAACTTGTGGGTCAAAAGGGTCTTGTGGGCCTGGCCTACTGGGACAACGGCTTTAAACAGATTTCCGACAAACAGAGACCACTCATAAAGCCCAGCGATGCAAAGGGATTAAAATTCAGGATCATGTCTTCAAAAGTACTTGAAGAACAGTTTAAAGTTATAGGTGCAAATCCCCAGGTTTTACCATTTTCTGAAGTTTACAGTGCTTTGCAGCAAGGGGTTGTTGACGGTCAGGAAAACACACTTTCAAATATTTATACAAAGAAATTCCATGAAGTTCAAAACTATATGACTCTTAGCAATCACGGTTATCTGGGATACCTCCTTGTTTCCAATAAAATTTTTATGAATCAGCTCCCCGAGGATTTAAAGAAAATATTTCTTGGAGCAGTAAAAGACGCTACCACATATGCAAGAAAGATTGCAAAAGAAGTCAATCAGGAATACCTGGAAAAAATCAGAGAATCAGGAAAAGTTGAAATCATCGAATTAACTCCGGAACAGCGGCAGGTGTGGAAAGAAAAAATGATGGAAATCTATCCTGAATTCTATGATGTAATAGGCAAAGATCTTATTCAAAAAACACTGGATGCAGGCAAATAAACTTCAAAGAAGAGGCTGATGCCTCTTCTTTTTTTGTAAACCTGAGAGGTTGGTGAAATGTTTAATAAAATTGAGAAAACAAAAGATATCCTTGTAACTTCCATAATGATGATAACAATGTCTATAGCCACACTTGTGGCTTTTACAAACGTTGTACTTCGTTACGTTTTCAACATGTCGCTGGTTTGGGCCGGTGAACTCACCTCATATCTTTTTATATGGTCCGCACTTTTCGGAGCTGCCTACGGCTTTAAAATCGGGATGCATATTGGTGTCACTGCACTGGTACAGGCAATAAGACCCAAAGTTGCCAAATACATTCTCACGGTGAGTTTAATTATCACGCTTATATTTATGATGGTGATGGTTAAATGGGGTTATGATCTTGTAATGTTTAATAAGATGATCGGTCAGGTTTCTGTTGATCTCGGCGTACCTTTCTGGGTCATATATCTTTGCGTTCCAATAGCTATGACTATCGCGGTATATGAAATTCTGGTGAAAATTATTCAGATCATAAGGACTCCCGGTGAAGATTTTCATTATGAAACGATTATGAAGGGGCATTAATTATGGATATTATCTCTTTATTCGGATTTTTGGTTCTCTTTCTGCTGATGGGTATACCGATAGCCGTATCTCTTGGGCTGTCAACCACCATTACAATGATATTATTTACCAATCAGCCGTCACTTATAATTGCTCAGAAGATGTTTACATCATTAGATAAATTTGCATTAATGGCAATACCTCTCTTTATACTCGCCGGTAACTTTTTGTCTCAGGGCGGCGCTGCCAAAAGAATTATAAATTTTGCGCGTTCAATTGTGGGACATCTCCCCGGTGGTCTGCCGATGTCTGCAATATTTGCCTGTATTATTTTTGCAGCTGTCAGCGGTTCATCACCTGCAACTGTTGCGGCAATCGGATCCATTATGATGGGTGCTATAAAAGAAGATGGTTACAGCACAAGATTTTCTGTCGGCTCCATCGTTTGCTCCGGTTCCCTGGGAATAATTATACCCCCCTCTATCGTACTTATCGTCTACGGTGTTACTGTTGACCAGTCGATAGGTAAACTGTTTATGGCGGGACTCGTACCCGGTATATTTCTGGGTACTATGCTGATGCTTGTCACCTATTTCGCTGCCGTTAAAAACGGACACAAACGTACAAAAATGGCTCCTTTTAGTGAAGTATGGAAAACTTTTAAAGAGGCTTCATGGGGGTTGTTTGTAATAGTTATTGTAATAGGCGGGATATATGGAGGTATTTTTACACCTACTGAAGCGGCGGCAGTATCAGCTGTTTATGGTTTTTTTGTAGTCAAATTCATATACGGAGATTTGAAGTGGAAACAGATTCCTGAAGTTATTAAAGCATCGGCTTCCACGGCAGCCATGGTGATGTTTATCATTGCCAATGCAATGGGATTTGCATACCTCCTTACCATTCAGCAGATCCCCCAGGATTTGGCACAGTGGATTATTGATATGGATTTCGGACCTGTTATGTTTCTTGTTTTTGTAAATATAATGTTGTTAATTGCAGGCAACTTCATGGAGCCTTCCAGTCTTATCATGATAATAGCACCGCTGATTTTCCCGGTAGCTATGAAGCTGGGAATCGATCCTATTCACCTTGGTGTTATAATTACTGTAAATATGGAAGTGGGGATGCTCACACCTCCGGTTGGGCTGAACCTGTTTGTGGCAAGCGGAATTTCGGGGTTGAACATACAGGAAGTAATCAGAGCTTCACTGCCATGGTTTTTTGTACTTATCATCGGACTTCTGGCAATAACATACATACCTCAGATTTCACTCTTTTTGCCCAATATCCTTTACGGTGGTTAACAATGAAGGCCTGGTTTTTACCGGGCCTTTTCTTTTAAATAAAGTATTATTAATCAGTTTTCAGTAAATACATTCCATAGCAATTTACAATACCTCTTTTAATCATTTTACTGTAATCTCTTTTAAATAATCCTATGAATTCTGTTATAATTAGAATAGGAGGTAATTATGAATTATAATATTTTTCTCATAGGGCTGGATGATTTTCATCTTTCCTTATTGGAGAATATCAATGACGGAAGAAACTACGCATTTCACAATTTACTACCCTATAAAATGATAATAAATCCCCCGAAATACGATATGGATAAAATAATATCACTTGGAAAAAAAGAACTGGACGATTTTAAAGAAGATATACACGGGATAATCGGCCATTGGGATTTCCCCACAACCTCTCTTCTGCCGGTGTTTAGGAAATACTGTGGTCTTGACGGACCTAGTCTTGAAAGTGTGCTGATCACAGAAAACAAATACTGGACAAGAATACGCTCCAAAAAGTGCATTCCTGGCTGCACACCAGCTTTTGAATCAGTCAATCCTTTTGATATAAACTGTACAAAAAATATAAACCTGCCATACCCTTTTTGGCTCAAACCGGTGGTTTCATTCTCTTCACAGATGGCATTTTATATAAAAGATGATGAACAGCTGGAGAAGGCAATAGCCCAAATACAGCGGGGTATCGGACGTTTCGGTGAACCGTTTGAAAAGTTTTTGGAGCTTGCAGATATGCCGGAAGATATACCTGTGGATGTTAACGGCTATTACTGTATAGCTGAGGAACCCATTGTGGGCAGACAGTGTACTGCAGAAGGTTATGTAAAGAATTCCAAGCCCAACGTTTACGCCATAGTGGATTCGTACAGGGAGGGAAAATTTCACTCATCTTTCTCCCGGTACCAATTGCCTTCAAACCTGCCTCCAGCAGTTAAAAACAGAATCAGAACCAAATGTATTAATATTATCAATGAAATCGGCCTCAACAATACAACCTTTAATATTGAAATATTTTGGGATGAAGAAAAAGATAAATTGTGTTTTCTTGAAATAAACAGTAGACTTTCCAAGTCCCATTCCCCGATTTTTGAAGATGTTGCAGGTATGACACAACACAAGGTTGCTATAGATATCGAGCTGGGATATGAACCGGACTTTTCCACAAAAAACGGTAAATATAATGTAGCAGCTAAATTTATGTTAAGACGTCACAAAGATGGAATCGTAAAGCGCATCCCTACAAAAAAGGAGATAAACGAACTGGAAAACAAATTTCCCGGCACAAGGATTTTAATAGAAGTTCAGGAAGGGGATGTACTTTCAGAACTATTGGGGCAGGATTCCTACAGTTATGAACTAGCAGTAATTTTTATGGGAGGGTACAATACTGAAGAATTGCTGAATAATTATGAATTGTTGAAAAAAGAATTAAAATTTCATATTGAGTAATAAAGGAGGGAAAATGAAATACAGAAGCAGATTTCCGGAGCAGGTGGAAATTATTGAACACACTTGGATACCAATGCCGGACAGTGCAAGGCTTTCAGCGCGTATTTTTCTCCCGAAAAGCGCACGTGAAAGACCGGTACCGGCAATTCTTGAATATATCCCTTACAGACACAGAGACAATACACGCGTAAGAGACACCCAAATGCACAAATACTTTGCCGGCTACGGATACGCTTCTGTGAGAGTGGATATCAGAGGAAGCGGCAATTCTGAAGGCGTTTTACTGGATGAATACCTGCAAAGTGAGTTGGAAGACGGTGTAGAGATTATAAACTGGATTTCAGAACAACCATGGTGTGACGGTAATGTAGGAATGATAGGAATATCATGGGGAGGTTTTAACGGCCTGCAGATTGCTGCGCTCAGACCTCAGCCGCTTAAAGCTATCATAACTGTGTGTTCAAGCGACGACAGGTATTCAGACGATGTCCATCATATGGGCGGATGTCTGTTAGGGGATAACCTATCGTGGGCAAGTACCATGTTCGGATTAAATTCTTTACCGCCGGATCCGGAATTAGTCGGAAATTCCTGGCGTGATATGTGGTTTGAACGTCTCAGAGGCAGCGGGCTTTGGCTGGAAAAATGGTTAAGGCATCAGAAAAGAGATGATTACTGGGAACACGGTTCTATTTGTGAAAATTGGGATTCGATAAAGATACCGGTAATGGCTGTTTCCGGATGGGCGGACGGCTATACCGACTCGGTTTTCAGAATACTTGAGAACCTGAAAACACCTAAACTCGGGTTAGTTGGTCCATGGAGTCATAAATATCCTCATCAGGGTATTCCCGGCCCGGCAATAGGATTTTTACAGGAAGCTCTACGCTGGTGGGATAAATGGCTGAAAAATAAAGAATCGGGTATTATGGAAGAACCTTTGCTGCGGGCATGGATTATGGAAAAAGTACCTGCCATAGCCACACCGAACGAAAGAAAAGGCAGATGGGTCGGAGAAAAAAGCTGGCCTTCTGACAATATTTCTCTGGAGAAATTTTCACTGATACCGGGACAGCTTATAAAAAAAGACTCAAATGAAAATTCCCACACCCTGACCGTACAATCACCTTTAAGCGTCGGGTTTTTTGCCGGCAAATGGTGTTCATACGCAGCTGCTCCGGACCTGCCTCATGATCAAAGAGAAGAGGACGGCGGAGCGCTTGTTTTTGATACCCCTCCCCTCGACAAATCTGTGGAAATATTAGGTAAACCTGAAGTTGTGCTGAATGTCAGTGCATCAAACCCACTCGCAATGGTAGCTGTCAGAATTTCCGATGTATCTCCCGACGGGAAAGCCACAAGGGTAACCTATGGCCTTTTAAACCTTTGCCACAGAAACAGTTCAAACAATCCCGAGCTATTAGAGCCCGGAAAAACATATAAAGTAACGATATGTTTAAATGATGTGGGTTACAATTTTGTAAAAGGCAATAAAATACGGCTCTCCATCTCTTCGTCCTATTGGCCGCTGGCATGGCCGCCGCCAGCATCCACAAGACTTACAGTAGAAACCAAAGGCAGTTCACTCTTTTTGCCGGTGAGAGATGGCAACGACACGGAAAATATATCATTTAAGCCTCCTGAAGCTGCAGCTCCACCTGAAATTATCCCTTCCAAATACGGAGAACACAGCTGGAAAGTTATTAGAAACCTCGGTGATGACCATTCTGTGCTCCAGGTAATCAATGACAACGGGATACTGATTATCCCGGAAATTAACCTTGAGTTCGGCAGAAGCGGCAGAGAATATTACAGTTATACAGGGGACGACTTTGCAAGTCCGAGAGGTGAGGCTGTATGGGAGTGGAAGTTTAAGCGGGGCAAGTGGGATGTAAAGACAGTTACAAGAACGGTTCTTACTTCGGATGAGGAAAAATTTTGTATATATGCACAGCTTGACGCTTTTGAGGGGGACAAAAGGGTTTTTTCCAAAAACTGGGATACTTCCATAAAACGTGATTACATATAAATGTTTTATTTTTCAGAAGAAATAACAGATTTAATGCTGTCCAGAGAAAACGGTTTCTGAATAAAGTAATTGAAGCCGTTTTCTTTGTAGTTTAATGCCCTGTCCCTTTCCGAATAACCGGAAATTAGTACGTATACAGGAGTTGCATCGATCTGTTGCATACGGCGCCCCACGTCAAATCCGCTTTTGCCGTAATCAAGGGTTAAATCCAGAAAAACAAAATCAAAATCCGAAAATCCCTCACTGTTAAGACTTTTTTCGAAAACATTTACACATTCTTCAGCTGTAGAAACATAAGTCACGCTGTGACCCAGCGATGTCATCATATCGGTAAACATTTGCCCGATACTTTCATCATCATCCAGTAAAAGTATTTTTTTATGTGAGTTTTGCTTCTGCTCTTCCTTTCTTGCAAAAGCCTCTCTGCTGAATTCGTCCATATCTTTCTCTTCCTGCTTCGCCGGCAAATAAACAACAAACTCCGTCCAGCTTTGCCAGTCCGTTTTGCAAATAACGGCTCCCTTGTGATTCATTATTATCGAATGGGTTATACTAAGACCAAGCCCCTGTCCTTTTATTTTGGTCTTTTGCTTTGTGGTTACATAAGGGGCAAACACACTCCCTTTAATATCTGCAGATATACCTCCGCCTTCATCCCTGAATGTAACTTTAAAATATTTACTCGGATTCAGATTAAGCTTATTGGAGGTATATAGTTGCTCCAGCGAGACATTAACAAGAATTTCACCTTCTCCATCCATTGCTTCAACAGAATTTTTACAGATTTCAAAAAAAGCCTGATAAATCTGCTCAGCGTCAAAAGTGCCGAATGTATTATCGATGTCACACTGTATGCTGTAACGTGTTTTTTTATCCTTTACAGCATGTTTACAAGCTTTTTCAGTAATTTCCAAAATATCGGCATACCTTTCGTGGGGCTTTCCGCCTTTTGAAAACGTAAGGAGTTTATTTGTGAGTGATTTTGCATTATCAAGATAGTTAAGTACTTTCTGAAGAGTAGATGCTGCGGGAGTTTCCGCTCCTGCCTGAATTTTGGCAACTTCAACATACCCGAATACTGCAGCTAATATATTGTTAAAATCGTGTGCGATTCCCCCTGCGAGCTGAGCGATGGATTCCAGCTGCAGATTTCTGAGTTTCAGATTCTCCAACTCCTTTTTTCACTTATATCAACCATTATTTGAACAAGCATTTCTATATTTCCTTTTCGATCAGTAACAGGGTAATGCCTTACTTCGTAATAACTTTCTTTCCCGCTTTTCCATTTAACAAATTTTTCGTTTACTATCATCTCACCTTTCTCAAAAGCCTCTTTGGCTATACAACCCGGACAAACGTCATCACTCTGTTCTGTATAGTGATAGCATTTGGTTTTGTAAGGTACATAATCTTTATCGCTATATTTTTTAAATGTATCATTAACAAATATAACATTGTAATCTTTATCGATCATTGAAATGGGCTCTGAGATACCGTTTAAAATATTCGACAGTATCTTTATATACCGCTTTGATTCCATGTGAAGCTTCTTTAAATATCTGCCTCTGAAATACAAAATGGCTATAATAACAAAAAAAGTCGATGAAACATAAATAATTATTATAAAATCGATACCGCTTTTATAAGTGGAAGGAGACCAGTCTTTCACAATTTTCGCCAATTCATTTTTATTGATGCTGAAAATAATAGAATTTATGGCTTTCCTTAAATTTTCAGACTCAGAATTCAGAACAAACTTTAAAGGAAATTTTTCCTCAAGGATATCTGAAATCACAATATTAAGTCTCTGCTTGTTCCTAATATTGTAAGATATTTCTGGAATCGTCGCCACACAGCCTTTGACTTCTTTTGAATGTACTTTCTTAAGGCAATCCGATACATCTTCAGCCTCAACAAAATTAAACAGTGGGTAATTTTGTCGTATAATAGCGGATGCCGGATGGTCTTCAACAATTGCCACTTTACCGCCCGTCATTTCGGAGATGTTTAATGAATAAATTTTTTTACTGTGGGTAACAAGGGCTATTGAAATATTCACCAGGGTATCGGTCAAAATTGCATTCTCTGCAACACTTGAGGGTAAATACGGTATAAAATCAACCTTTCCGTTTGCTAAAAGCTCATTGCAATTCGCTCCTTCCGGCGGAGCAGAATGTTTGATTTTCACTCCATACTCTTTGCTGATTTTATCTGCAATATCCGGCAGAATACCTTTATAAATCCCGTTCTCTTTAAAATATAAAGGTTTGAATTCCCTGTCGCTGCAATAAGTCAGAAAATCTTTCTTATCCATTATTTTATGAGTCATCACATGATATTTAAAAGGCAAAAGGTTTTTCATCTTTTCCGGTGTGATGTTTATCCATCTGTTCAGAAGGAGTGCCGTTTCAGATGATGATATCTCAAGCATTGCTTTTTCAAAAACAGAGTGAAGCAAAGGGAGATCCTTCTTTATCCCAAATCTCACATCTTCATCCTCAATACCTTTATAATTCAATCTTCCTGCAAGCCTGATATTTTCCAGTCTGTGCAATGAGGCTTCAAAATTACCAAGATTTACATTAACAACTGCAGCATCAATTTCTTCTGAACTCAGCTTTTTAAGTACAGTCTCCGTACTTTTATAAGTTACAACATCCATGTGCTGAAAATTCTTTTTCAGTACCTTTTCATAAAACACTTCGTCAACCAGCCCGACTTTTTTATCAGCAATATCGCTGACATCGTTATATATTCCGAAACTGTCAGAAGTATAAACACCAAGGGTAGCTATATAGTAAGGTTTTGTAAAAAGAGTAAATTTTGTCCTGTCCTGGCGATAGCTTATATCGGCAATAACATCCAGTTCACCGTCTTTAAACATTTTATAAAGCTCTGACCATGTCCCGAAAATTTTTCGGTATTCCATTCCGGTCTTTTCAACAATCAAATCAAAATACTCTTTACTGAAACCTTTGTGTTCATTTTTATAGACAAATGAAAAAGGCGGCATATTATCCAGAAAACCTATTTTTACTTCACCATGATTATTCAAAAAAACCTTTTCTTTTTCTGTTAATATTTTTTCTGAATTTTGAGCAAAGGTTAATGTGGGCAAAATTATAAGGAGAATAATAAATATAAAAATAATTTTTCTTAAGACAGCATTATACATTAATCACACCGTTTTCAACTGATAACATCAGCGTATCATCTTTAAATGTATTTTACTATCCTAAAATATTTTTATCATACGTTCATAAGACACTCATTATTCAAAACCCTTTACCTCTGCTGCAAATGTAAAAATTATCACTTGTAAATGAGTGTGATATGTTTTAAATTGTTTGTTCAATTAAATTTTAAGGAGGCATTATAATGTCTGTCAAACAAGAGCTTCTTGATGTTCTTGCCTGCCCCAAATGCAAAGGCGATATCAGACTCTCCAAAGACTCTTCTTATATAGTTTGTGATGAATGTAAACTGCTCTATGAGATTCGTGAAGATATACCCATAATGCTCATTGATGAAGCAAAAAAGGTTGACAACACAGAGGAATATTAAAATTCCATGAACGATTTAATCGATACAATAGACAGGCTGAAGGATGCAAAGCTGATTGTCATCGGTGATCTCATGCTTGACATTTTCATGTACGGAAATGTTGAGAGAATTTCGCCTGAAGCCCCTGTCCCCGTTGTAACAGTTGATAAGGAGCAGATAATGCCCGGCGGGGCTGCAAATGTTGCGGCAAACCTTTCATCTCTGGGCATAAGACCGACCCTTCTCGGTGTTGCTTCGGATGATGACAGCGGGAGGCAGTTGAAAAAAATTCTCAAAGATCTCGATATAAACGGTAAATATTTTGAAGACGGAAGAAACACAATAGTCAAAACAAGAATCATTGCCAGTAATCAGCAGGTCGTGAGATTTGACAGGGAAAACAAAGACAAACTTAAGAAAAGCATTACCCAGCTGATTATAGACGAAGTTGCAAAGATTATAGATGAATATGACGGAATAGTCCTTTCCGATTACGGTAAAGGTGTCATAACAAAATATTTAATAGAAAACTTAACCGCTTTATGCAAAACCAAGGGGAAAATAATTACTGTTGATCCTAAGCTGGAAAATTTCAGACTTTATAAAAATGTTACATGCATCACACCCAACAACAAAGAAGCATCACAGGCAATGGGGATGGAAGTCAATGATGAGGAATCCCTTATAAACTGCGGACAAAAAATTCTTAAACTGCTCAATTGTGAAAACGTTATTATTACCAGGGGACAGGAAGGGATGTCATTATTTTTCAGAGATAACACCGTAAAAAATATCCCGGCTGTTGCCAAAGAGGTTTTCGATGTAACAGGTGCCGGAGATACAGTTATATCTGTTTTATCGGCTGCAATGGCAGTGGGCACAGACCTCAGGAAAGCTGCAGTACTGGCGAATACGGCTGCCGGTGTGGTTGTGGCAAAAATAGGTACTGCTACTGTTACAATCGACGAACTAAAAAACAACCTTCCATACTCAGTCAAAATGATGGGGGTGGTATGATGGAAATTTTAAATTCTGTTCAAATGGCAAATGCCGACAAATATACTATTGAGAAAATAGGCATCCCCTCTACAGTTTTGATGGAAAATGCTGCTTCCGGCATTGCAGAAGTTATAAAAAACCTCGATGTAAAAAAAAATAAAATAGCTGTCTTTGCAGGTTCCGGCAATAACGGTGGAGACGGTATTACCCTGACCAGGAAATGTTTTGATGCCGGATATAAAGTCGATTTGTATTTAACGTCATCCCCGGAAAAACTTAAAGGCGATCCTCTTTTAAATTACAACATCCTGCAATATTATCCTGTACGCATCTTTAATGCCTTTGAAGACAACCTGCCGGAAGATTATGACATTATTGTAGATTCGATCTTCGGTACAGGTTTGTCCAGACCAGTTGAGGGGAAATATAAATCGCTGATAAAAGAATTAAACGAACTTCCGGGATTTAAGATTGCAGTGGATATGCCCTCCGGCCTGGCAGGTAACACTAATGCGGTGATAGGGGAATGTTTCCGTGCAGATGTAACCGTTACTATGTGCAGAGCTAAAATCCCTCACAAAATTTATCCGGCTAAGAAATTCTGCGGCAAAGTGGAGGTTGTGGACATATCGATACCTGATTTTGCCGTTACAAATGTGCAGCCTGATATTTACGAAATTACGGAAAAAAATATTGAAAAGCTCAATAAAAGAGAACCTGACAGTCACAAAGGAAAATTCGGTCATGCAGTTATAATAGGCGGATCAGCCGGAAAAACGGGAGCCGCTCTTATGGCCTCAAAATCATGCGCAAAAGCCGGTGCCGGTCTCACCACAACCGTTATCCCCTCTGCTCTGAATCTCGCCGCAGAGTTGGGAAATCCCGAAGTAATGAGTTTTCCTGCCGGAAGCGGAGATTATTTCAGTGCTAATGACGCAAAAGAAGTGACAGAGTTTATAAATGATAAAACTGTTGCCGCAATCGGCCCGGGAATGGGCAGAGATGATAAAACGATAGAATTTATAAAGAGGATAATCGCAGCTACCAATCTGCCGCTGGTAATCGATGCAGACGCCTTATACGGCCTGGACAAAAACGATTTTGAAAAACTGAGATTCAGAAGTATAATCACACCACATATCGGCGAATTCGCACGAATGGTTAACAAAACCAATGAAGAAGTTATAAATAACAAATTAGATCTGGTACGTGAATTTTCCACTGATTACGGTATTGTTACCGTTTTAAAGAGTGCTGATACAATTATCGGCATCCCTGATGGAACCATCTTTGTATTGAACACGGGTACGCCTGCTCTGGCAAAAGGTGGAAGCGGTGACTGCCTAACAGGGCTGATAACGTCTTTTGTAAGCCAGAACTGCACACTTAAAAACTCAGCCGTTTACGGATCATGGATTCTGGGCAAGACTGCCGAGCATTTAACAAAAAAGTACAACGAAAGAACGATACTGACTTCCGACTTAATAGATAATCTATGGATAGAAATAAATGAATTATACAGAAACAACTAATGATATAAATGAATTATCAGAAATTATAGAGAAACATAAAGATAAACTTCTTGATAATATTATTTTACTCAACGGAGCACTTGGAGCCGGTAAGACAACATTTGTTAAAAAATTTGCCGAAACTGTTTGTTCCAACTATACAGTTTCAAGTCCCACATTCACAATCATGCAAAAATATGAAACAGCATCAAATCCCATTTATCATTTTGATTTATACAGAATAGAATCTATTGATGAGCTTGAAATGACAGGATTTTTCGAATATATAGAATACCCGGGTACAATTTTCATCGAATGGGCAGAAAAATTTGACATTGAGAGTTTTTTGGATAATTTTATCACGATTCGCATAAAACAGCCGGAAAATGGCAAAAGGGAATATTTTATAGAGATTGTTAGGGAAATAGAGAAGTAGTGAGGTAGTTGACCCGTCCTTCTACGGAGAAGGGCATTGTTAGTAGAGGTAGTAGAAAGAACCTTGAACGTAGAACTTTGAACCAAAACAAGGAGTGTTTTTTATGGAGCCGCTTTTTTGCCCTTATTGTGGAGAAAAGAACCTGGAAGAACTGGATCCCACTGAAATAATGGTGGATAATGACCTTTGGATAATTTATCACTACGAATGTCAGGACTGCGCTGAAGTTTTTGATAAAATTGTATTAAGAGATGAAGATTTGATGGATAATATGCTGGAGGACACAGATGAAAACGAAGACGGATTCTGGAGTTGATTTGCTTGAGCATCTTTTGGATGAAGATCTGATTTCTTTTAATATTATCCGTGAAGGTCTTGAGGATCTTAATCTTTATTTGGCTGAGACTGAAAAATTATATGACAGGCTTAACTCAGATAATGTTGAAAACAACAATTTGATGCTCACATATAAGCTAAGCATCCTCGAACACAAAATGGCCGAGCTGAATACTATTCTAAACGACAAAATAGGCAAATGTAATATAGACAAAAGTAAACTTTCATAAGGAGAGGGAATGAGTAATCATGAATTACCCACAAGAATAAAACCAAATGAATATGAAAAGAAGATTTATGATGAATGGCTTGAAAAAAATATTTTCCATGCCGACGAGAATTCTTCAAAACCACCCTACTCTATAGTTATCCCGCCTCCAAACGTAACAGGTTCTTTACATATGGGACATGCTCTCAACAATACACTGCAGGATATTCTGGTCAGATTTTACAAGCTTAACGGGTACGAAACTCTTTGGATGCCGGGGACAGATCATGCGGGTATTGCAACTCAAAATGTCGTTGAAAAACAATTGGCCGAAAAAAACATATCAAGGCACGAAATCGGCAGAGAAAAATTTATAGAAAAAGTCTGGCAGTGGAGAGAGGAATCAGGCGGACAGATAATAAATCAGCTAAAGAGACTGGGTGCCTCCTGCGACTGGGAAAGGGAACGTTTTACTATGGATGAAGGTCTTTCCCGGGCAGTGAGAAAGGTTTTCGTAACCCTTTATAATGAAGGACTTATCTACAGATCCAATTATATTATCAACTGGTGCCCACGCTGCCACACTGCACTCAGCGACTTGGAAGTAGAGCACGAAGAAAAGGAAGGAGCCCTTTATTATATCAATTATGATGTGAAAGAAACAGGGGAGAAACTTCTTATAGCAACCACCAGACCGGAAACCATGCTCGGTGATTCAGGTGTGGCGGTAAATCCTGATGATGAAAGATACAGCCACCTTATAGGTAAGACGGCAATACTGCCAATTGTAGGAAGGGAAATGCCCATTGTGGGAGATGAATATGTTGATATGGAATTCGGCACAGGCGCTTTGAAAATCACTCCCGCCCACGATCCCAACGATTTTGATATAGGAAGAAAACACGGGTTAAAAGAAATCAACATGATGGATGACTCCGGATATGTTAATGAAAACGGCGCAGTATTTGAGGGTATGGATCGTTTTGAAGCGAGAAAAGAGATTGTGGCAGAACTGGAAAAGCAGAACCGCCTGGTGAAGAAGGAAAAACATATACACAGTATAGGTCACTGTTACCGGTGTAAAACAGTAGTGGAACCAAGGATTTCCATGCAGTGGTTCGTTAAAATAAAGCCTTTGGCTGATAAAGCAATAGAGGTGGTAAAAAATAACGAAATAAAAATAGTCCCTGAAAACTGGGAAAAAACCTACTATGAGTGGATGTATAATATAAGAGACTGGTGCATATCCAGACAAATATGGTGGGGACACAGGATTCCGGCATTTTACTGTGAGAAATGCGGTCATATCAATGTAGCTATGGAAGATCCTTCCCAATGTGAAAAATGTTCCTCAACAGAGCTTTCTCAGGAGACCGATGTCCTTGATACATGGTTTTCTTCTGCTCTCTGGCCGTTTTCAACAATGGGCTGGCCTGAGAAAACTAAAACACTGGAAAAGTTTTATCCCACCAGCTGTCTTGTAACCGGATTTGATATACTTTTTTTCTGGGTTGCACGCATGATTATGATGGGAACCAAATTTATGGACGATGTGCCTTTCAGAGAAGTTTACATTCATGCTCTGGTAAGGGATGAAGACGGGCAAAAGATGAGTAAATCAAAAGGTAATGTAATTGACCCTCTCACCGTTATAGACGAATACGGTGCCGATGCATTCAGGTTTACACTTGCAGCTCTTGCTGCCCAGGGCAGAGATATAAAACTATCAAAAGAGCGGGTGGAAGGTTATAGAAATTTTGTGAACAAAATATGGAACGCCTCACGATTTATTCTTATGAATATGCCCGCAGGTTATAATATTGGAGAACCTGATTTTTCTAAACTTGAAGCCGAAGACAAATGGGCTTTTCATCAATTAAAAATAACCGCAGACAGTGTCTCATCTAATATCAAATCATATGATTTTAATGAAGCCGCCGGTGAAATATACAAATTTTTCTGGCACACATTTTGTGACTGGTACCTCGAATTGATAAAAGACAGAATATTTGACGAAGATAAAAGAGAATCAGCCCTGAAAGCAGCATTTTTTGTGCTCAAAAATTCACTCATTATACTTCATCCGTTTATGCCGTTTGTCACAGAATATATCTATAAAATGACCGACAAAAATGCCAATCTCCTTAATATGGACTTTCCGGGACTGGATTTTGCATTCGATAAGGAAAACTGTGAAATTGAGACGATTATCTCTATCATAAGCTCCGTCAGAAATATCAGGGGTGAATATAACATACCACCCAAATCTATGATAAAGGCATATATAAAAACCGATGATGAAAAGATAATAAACGCAGTAAAAAATAATGAAAAAAACATTAAAAAACTTTCCAGACTTGAAGAGTTAGAATTTACCGATAAAGAGATAGAAAAATCAGCAACAAATGTATCAACGGGTTTTATTATCTATATCCCCATAGAAGGAATTGTGGATGTAGCTGAAGAAATTGCAAGATTGCAGAAAGACAGAAAATCAGTACTTAAAGATTACGAATTATACGGTAAAAAATTGAAAAATGAAAACTACCTGAAAAAAGCTCCTCGTGAAGTTATCCAAAAAGATACGGAAAAATTCGAGAAATCCAGGGAAATCCTGTCGAAAATCGATGAATCCATCAAAAGGCTGGAAGAGCTATGCTGAAAAATTATCTTGTTGATAAACTTATTGAGCTTGCCCTTTTGGAAGATATCGGGCACGGAGACATTACAACAGAATCAATATTTAAGGAGAGAAAGACAGGCAGATTCCATTTCCTCGCCAAAGAAGAGATGGTTTTATGCGGCACGGAAATTGTCAAAAAAGTTTTTTCAAATATGAACAGCGATATAGAAACCAATTTTTATTTCAAAGATGGGGACAAAATTCAGCGGGATACATACATTGGTGAAGTCGCAGGAAATGTTTCATCCGTTCTCACCGGCGAAAGAACAGCCCTCAACTTTCTTCAGCGCTTGTCAGGAATAGCTACAAATACCCGCAGATATACTGACTGCATGAAAGATTCAGATATAAAAATACTGGACACAAGAAAGACAACGCCCGGTCACAGAGTACTGGAAAAATATGCGGTAAAGGTTGGCGGCGGAGCTAACCACAGATTCGGTCTTTTCGATGGTGTACTGATAAAAGACAATCATATAGACGCTGCCGGCAGCATCTCTGATGCTGTAAAAAAAGCAAAAGAAAGTATTCCCTCCACTGTTAAAATAGAGGTGGAAATCAGAAATTTGACCGAATTGAAAGAAGCCGTCAAAGCCGGTGCAGATATTGTGATGCTGGATAATTTTAAAAGGGATGCGATTATTGAAGCTTGCAAAATAGTTAATAAAAGAGCTAAAATAGAAATATCCGGTGGGATAACTCTGGAAGAAATTGACAGCCTAAAAAAATATGATATTGACTATATTTCAGTGGGTGCGCTTACACACAGCTCAGCCAACATCGATATAAGCCTTAAGATTGGAGAGGGCAATGATTTAAGATATTTCCAAAGCCAAAAGATTTGCCAGAACAATAATCACTGATATCGTTTTATATAATAAGTCAAAAGTGGAAGAAGGAATAAAAAACGATAATATCTTCGAAGTATTGGATGAAGACATACAGATGGGCAGAAAACTCTTTGAAGAAAGAGTTAATACAAACGCTATCGATAAAAAAATATTTGATAAGACACTTATCGATATTCTGATTGCCAAATACGGCGGGAAAATCGATTCGGATATATGGTAAGCAGGCAAATATTAATATATAAAAATTGTTGAAAATAATAAGAAATTTATTAATATAGGAAGTTACAAAAATGGTATATATCAGGGAACAAATTATTTTCCCGGGAATTATTTTTAGATTTCGATTGCATTATTTAAGGAGTTTTAAATGGAAGATTTTTTCAGCATGGACGATCTTTACGATGAATATGATACAGTAATTTTGGGCGGAGGGCCTGCCGGGCTTACTGCAGCAATTTACGCAGCAAGAGACATGATGAAGACCCTTGTCCTTGAGAAAAACTTTCCGGGCGGCCAGGTTGCTTTAACAGAGCAGGTGGATAATTACCCCGGTTTTCCTGAAGGTATAATGGGCGGCGATTTATCAATGAAAATGTACGAACACGCCAAAGCTTTCAACGTTCAGGTGAAAAATGCAATACCAAAAAAATTCAACTTTGACGGCAAATACAAATACATTCACCTTGAAAACGAAGATATCACAATAAAAACAAAAACCATCATTATCGCTACCGGTGCAAAACCTAAACATCTTGAAGTGGAAGGCGAAAACAAGTTTCTGGGCAGGGGCATATCTTTTTGTGCCACATGTGACGGTGCTTTTTTCAAAGATAAAGATGTAGCTGTAATAGGCGGAGGGGACTCCGCTGTGGAAGAAGGCGTATACTTAACTAAATTTGCCAGGAAAGTATATATCGTGCACAGAAGGGACAAGCTGAGAGCTGCTAAAATTCTTCAGGATAGAGCTTTTAAAAATGATAAAGTTGAATTCATATATAACTGTGTAGTCGACAAAGTGAACGGTGAAAATAAGGTGGAATCGCTCACACTATATGACAGGGTAAAAGATGAGAAGAAGGATTTAAAGGTGGACGGTGTTTTTGTTTTCATAGGCTGGACTGCCGATACAGAGATTTTCAAAGGTATGATTGAAATGGATGAAGCAGGTTTCATAAAAACGGATGAAAGAATGGAAACAAACGTACCAGGCATATATGTCGCCGGTGATGTTCGTCAAAAAGAACTGAGGCAAATTGTCACATCGGTATCCGATGGTGCCATCGCGGCAAAATCTGCAGAAAAATTTATAACCGCTAACTTTTAATTGGAGGGAAAAAATGAGAAATAAATCTGCACTTTTTTTTCGTTTATTATCAAAAATGTCTTTGATTATATTGGCCATTTTGATTTTTTCCACAGCTGTATTGGCAAAAACGGAAGTACTTCGTATCAATGTTGCAAAGGATATAAAAAATCTCGAACCGGTAGAAACTGGCAAAACTTTTAACAATGATATTGGTAAACTCTACTGTTTTACCAAAATAAAAACAGATGAATATCCCACTAAAGTTGTTCACGTATGGCTTTACAACGACAATATCATTGCAGAAGTTCCCCTGGAAGTAAATTCAACTACATGGAGAACCTACAGCTCTAAAAAGATACTTCCCAAATGGGTGGGAAACTGGAAGGTGGAAATTTACTCCAATGACGGAGAACTCATAGATTCAGTTGAATTTAATATAAAATAAACGTGAAAAAAGTTTTTTTCATACCAACACCCATAGGCAACCTTGGTGATATCACCCTGCGCGGCATAGAAATACTTAAATATGTTGATTTTATTTATGCCGAGGACACAAGAAACACTTTAAAACTTCTCAACCATCTTAACATTAAAAAACCCTTAAAATCATATCATAAAGATAATGAGAAAGCACTTACTCAAAAAGTCCTGGAACACGCTAATTACGGTGATATAATTGGGATTGTAAGTGATGCAGGCACCCCGTGTATCTCCGATCCGGGGCAATTTCTTGTAATGAAACTGATAGAAAATGATGTCTCCTTCGAAGTTTTACCCGGAGCCAACGCCATACTCCCCGCCCTAGTTATGAGCGGTTTTGACACATCATCTTTCTATTTCGAGGGTTTCTTAACCCACAATATAAACAAAAGAAAAAAAGAAATTTCGAAACTTACACAAATAAAAGCAAGTATAATACTTTTTGAATCACCACACCGGTTAAAAAGTACTTTATCTATTCTGTTGCAGCATTTTAGGCCACCGATAGCCGTATGCAGAGAAATTACCAAAAAATTTGAACAGATGATTTACATAAACTCTGAAACTGATATTGAAAATCTCATTTTAAAGGGTGAGTTTGTGATAGTCATAAACAACAACTTACCTTCAGAAGAAAGTGAAGATGAGCCGGACTATTCTGAAATCGAAAAACTACAGAGGGAAGGTTTCAGCAAAAGAGATATTGTTAAAATAATGCAGATTTTCGGGTTTAAACGAAATAAAGTATATGAATTATTGAACAAATAAATTATACACACCTAAAATTATCAAAAACATGTTTGCAAACAACAGGAAGGAAATTCCAAGAGCAGACTGATTCCTTAACGTCTTTTTATTTAGTTCTTCCAGCTTTTCAGCCACCTCACCACCGCAGCTTTCTTTTATAACGGTCACAATCTCTTCAAATCCGCTGATAGTGGATGGAAGCATGGCAAATCCGTCATCGAAATAGATAAGTACAGAATATCTGCCTTTTAATCTAATAACTCCTATGTCCTGTATATCTTCCAGCAAAACCGTTTTATTAGTAAACAGTGTCCTGATTGTTAACTTATCGGATGTAATTGTCACTTTTCTAAAAATAGTTGTAATAAAGTTAAACAGAATAAAAAAAGACAAAAATATCAGTACAAATATCTTGCCTCCGCCTAATTTTCCCGCTGCATCAAAATAGACGGAAACACCGAAAAATATACTGCTCAAAAACAAGAGACCCAGCAGATAAATAAGATAATTTTTCGATTTATAAATTTTCAATGTCCTCTCCATTTCATTGTTTCATATTTTTTTAACCTGAAAAATAACCTTTGTAAACACCACATATTTCAATTACCTCATGAAATTTACACATTTAAAAAGCCGTAAAGCGTGACGCGTGATGCGTGGAGGAAAAGTAGTAAGGGTTGTAAGGGTCGTATTTAATAATTTTTTCCTTGCTCCTTGGCTCTGTAAACTTAATACTTAACACTTAGCACTAAATATCATCCAAGGGCAACGTCCAGCGTCATCATTACAGCAAATCCCATCATTGCACCTATGGTTGACAAATCCACTTCATCTCCAAACTGAGATTCCGGAATTAATTCCTCCACCACCACATAAATCATAGCCCCTGCAGCAAAAGAAAGCGCATAAGGCAGCAGAGGCCTCATATAAACAACAGCTATAGCTCCTATCACCCCGGCTGCCGGCTCCACTAAGCCGGAGAACTGACCGTATACAAAGCTTTTCCATCTGCTGAGTTTTTCTCTTCTTAAGGGGACAGAAACCGCAGCTCCTTCCGGAAAATTTTGGATACCAATACCAACAGCCAGAGCAACAGCTCCTCCAATAGTTGCAGAGGGCAAACCTGCAGCTACCGCACCAAAAGCTACTCCCACCGCCAGACCTTCGGGGAAATTATGCAGGGTTATCGCCAAAACAAGCAAAATACTTCTCTGCCATGATGTGGAAATCCCCTCAGCATCTTCTCTTTTCATATTCAGATGCAGATGCGGCAGTATTTTATCAATTATCCAAAGAAAAAATCCTCCTGAAATAAACCCGACTGCGGCTGGAATCCACGCAATTCCTCCACTGTCTTCAACCATCTGGATAGCCGGTGCAAGTAAAGACCAGAAACTGGCTGCAATCATAACTCCGGCAGCAAAACCCAGCATAGCATTTAAAGCTTTTTTATTGATTGATTTAAAAGGAAAAACCATGGCAGCTCCGGCGGCTGTCATAAGATATGTAAACATTGTAGCAATAAAAGCTTGCATTACAGGAGACAAAGATAAAAACCAATTCATAACACTATTTCTCCAAATTCAATTCAATTTTTGTATTATACTAACATTCATGACATAAAAATGCTATAGTAAGAATTTTCGGCACCCACCAAATTAAAACAGTGATACGTGGAGGAAATGTAATAAGGGTATTACAGGCTTTATGGGTAGTATGGGTTTTTAATAACTTTCTCGGTCCCGTAAACTTAACACTTAATACTTAGTACTCAGCACTAATTAACTCTCTCACTACTTCCAGAGCTTTGAATATTTCAGGAAGCGCGGCTTCAGCCGTGCCATGTTTGTTTTGAAAATCAGTGCTACCAAGCATGCGGGACTTAAGTCCCACTTCCAAAAACTAAAAAAACACATTATTCAAAGCTCTTAATTTTTTGAAATAAATTCCAAAGTAGACAGATGCCGTATCTGTTAATCGGCTGAATTTATGACCTGCAAAGCTCTTTTGGAAAGTCTGTCGGCCACTTTATTTTGATCTCTGGGAACATGAACAATATCATATTCCATACCTTTGAGCTCATCCAATATTTTAAGAAATATCTTTTTCAGAGTGGGATCCTTTACTTTATAAATACCGTTAAGCTGCCTGACAACAAGCTCAGAATCCAAATGAAAAACAACTTTTTCATATTTACCGGATGAACTTCTCCTTGCGGGATTTTCGCTGAGTCTCTGCTTTATAACTTTTATAGCTTCCAGCACAGCAGTGTATTCGGCAATATTATTTGTTCCTTCTCCAATATAAGTGGAACATTCGTAAACCTTTTCACCGTCATCATCGTATATAACAAAACCTATCCCGGCAGGACCGGGGTTGCCTTTGCAGGCTCCGTCTGAAAAAACCTTATACATTCAGCTTTTCGCCGTCTGTTCCTGTTCCGCATCCTCATAAAAGTAGAGGAAACGCTGACAATTGGGACACTGCTGAATAGCATGCTCTTTTTTCACTTCGACATACAGTTGAGGCGGCACTTTCATATAACAACCCGTACACGTTTCATTTTCCACTCTGACAATAGCCAGATTGTTACGGGCTTTACGTATCATTTCATATTTGGACAAGATTTGCTTTTTCACGCTTTTGACAGCTTCTTTGCGTTTTTCCCTTAGTTCTTCAAGCTCCTGCTTATGAGAAACATTCTCCTCATCCCTTTTGGTCATTAATTCTTCGTACTGCTTATCCACCTGCTCTTTCTTTTCACTGCAGGCCTTAAAATCTTTTTCTTTAGCTTCGATCTCATCGTTGAGCTCCAAAACTTTAAGTTCTTCTTCGTAAATTTCTTTCTTCAATGTATCCAGCTCTTTCAATACAGCTTCATACTCTTTGTTGTTTTTCACTGTGGTCAGCTTCTTTTGTGCATTATCAAGGAGTTTATTCTTTTCTGCAGAAGATGTTTCCAGCTCATTCCTTTCGGTCTTCAAAGAATTTAATCTTTTTTCAAGTTCTTCATATTGAACCGCCAGTCTCTCCTTTTCATTCTTCAAATTTTTCAACTCATCCGGCATTTCATTAAGATGGCTCTCCAGTTCCGCAATTCGATTGTCAATCTTCTGTAATTCTATAAGATTTTCAACAGATTCTAACATTGTTACCCCCAAAAGTATTTAATGCTTGGTGTTTCTTTTAATATTTTTGTGTCTATATCAAACTTGTCTTTCACAAGTGTTGATAAATATTCCATATATATTCTTTCTGTTTCAAAATGACCGCAGTCAACAATCACAATTCCTTCAGACCGGGCGTCCAGAGCATCGTGGTGTTTCATATCCCCGGTAACCAAAACATCAGCACCTGCTGATTTACATTTTCTCCAAAGGGAGGAACCGCTGCCGGTAACAACGGCAAATTTTCTAAATTCAAACTGTGTGTCTCTTGCATTATGTTTAATTACTTTAAGAGACAGTAATTCATATATTGTTTCAATGAAATCATCAAAAGAAACAGACTCACAGAATGTGCAGATACGTCCCAGACCTTTCTTATCTTCAAGAGCAAGGGGGTATATATCGTAGGCCATCTCTTCATACGGATGAGCCTTATTTACTGCTTTCACAACTTCATTAATGTTTTTAGAGCTGACAATCGTTTCCAGACGGACTTCCTCGGCTTTTTCCAGCTTCCCCTTTTCGCCAATAAAAGGATCAGTGTCATCTCCGGGTAAGAACGTACCTGTGCCTTCAGTATAAAATGTGCATTTAGAATAATTACCTATGCAACCCCCTCCGGCTTCATCTATAGCACTGATAACACCATCTTCAAAACCCCTGGGAACAAAGACAACAAACTTCAGGTAATTTTCAGATTTAAAATAGTCAAGATACCCTTCAACATTGCCGCCAAGCAAATCGGCTATATAATCATTAAGGCTGTAATCAGCCATATCCAGGGAAGTATGATATGAAAGTATGCTGATATCTGCTTTTAAAGCTTTCGAAACTATTTTACCGATCCTGCTGGTAGTATCGATTTTTCGGAGAGGTGCAAAAAAAAGGGGGTGATGAGTTATCAGTAACTCACACCCCTCATCAATTGCCTGGTCTATGATTTCCTCTGTAGGATCGAGAGCAAATCCAACCCTTTTTACATTTTTTCTTCCGGTTAGGATTTGAGCTCCGCTGTTGTCCCACTCATACTGACGGGAAATATCGGAAAAACTTTTTTCAAAAAAATTTTTTATATCATCAATTTGCACTGACATCTCTTTTTTTGGTTAAACCCGCATAAAAGCGAAAAAATGGGCCAACCAGGAGTCGAACCTGGGACCTACCGGTTATGAGCCGGTGGCTCTAGCCAACTGAGCTATTGGCCCGTTTATTAGCCGGCAAAGCCGGTCGTTTTTACTATCAAAAACGGATATGTATAATAGTATTTTTATATCGTTTGTCAACAAATTTTTAAAATTTATCTATACACAAAAATGCAGCAATAATTAGTTCCCGAGAAACTTATCAAGTGTTTTTTGAAGCACTTCCAGTTTAAACGGTTTTATCAGAACACCATCAAAGCCGTAATTTTTATAATCGGACATAATGGGATCGTTTGAATAGCCGCTTGAAACAATCCCTTTGAAATCAGAAGAAATTTTCTTCATAGCTGCTAACGTTTTCACCCCTCCCATGCCGCCTGGAACAGTCATGTCCAGTATTACCAAATCAAAAGGCTCTCCCTCATGGTAAGCATTTTCAAACAATTTCACGGCATCTTCACCATTTTTTGCCGTTTCTGCCTCATAACCGAGTATAGTAAGAAGTTCGCTGGAGGACTCCAGTATGAGTTCCTGATCATCCATAATAAGTATCTTATAAAGACCTGATTTACTACTCATTTAAACCCTCTCTTTAAAACAGAATATAACGATAATAAATTATAACACAAAAAATTATCTTATTAAATTTTTTATCAACAATGCAACTATGCCGGCTATAAAAGGGAATAAAAAGGTACAAATGAGTCTGAAAACAGTAAAATTAATGCCAAGTATCCCAAGCTCCATAGGTATTTTGGTGGCCGAAAGCAGAGACCACGAGGTTACAAACGAGATAATGGTGGGAATGCCAGCTCCCGACTGTATCAATGCAGCTGCAATCGGATAACTCACATAAGGCGCCCCCGGAGTAATCACACCAGCCAAACTTCCGATCACTACTCCCCTTACTCCAGAGCCGGAACCTATCCAGTGCATAATCAGATCTTTGGGAATCAGAATTTGAATCATACCGCCTATTATCATGGCAAAAAATATCAGCGGAAGAATATTCAGTGTAAGTCTGAAAGCACTCTTCAAACCTTCAATATGTGCTCCGTCGCCCCTGAAATAAGCAAGAGTGGTCAGAACAACAGCCATAACTCCCAGAAGAACTGTTGCAAAAACGAAGCCTTTACCATGCATAAGCCGTCCTGTCAGTGAAAATAAACATCACCCGCGTACGCATTTATAAATTTGGATAATTTTTCTTCTGCCAGCCTTGCATATTTACACTCTTTCAGCTCCTGCACAAGTTTAACACAGGAATCGATTTCCATGCGGTTAATAACCATCTTTGCCTTAAGTATTGAAGCCGGACTCATGCTCAGATTTCTATAACCAAGCCCCAGCAGGACTGGAATATATTTAGGCTCGCCGGCAATCTCTCCGCAGACCGAAGCTTCTATTCCCGCATTATTTGCATCCTTTATAATTTTTTCCAGCATAATGAGAATTGATGGATGGGTGGGTCTGTAAAGATAAGCTACGTATTCATTGTTTCGGTCTATACCCAGCGTATACTGAATCAAGTCGTTACTTCCAACACTAAAAAAATCGACTTCCCGGGCAATAAGGTGCGTAATCAGTGCAAGAGACGGCAACTCAACCATAACCCCTATAGGTATATCACTTTTAAAATTCTTCTTTTCATTCTTTAATTCTTCAGCTGACTCCCTCAGCATCTCCTTGCAGATGTTCACCTCTTCTATCCCGGAGATCATCGGAAACATAATGCGGACATCACCATAATACGCAGCTCTTAAGATAGCTTTCAGCTGTTTTTTAAAAAAATCCTTAAAACGAAGTGAATACCTGACAGCTCTCAACCCCATTACAGGATTTACTTCTTCAGGATGAGGCAAAACATCGGAGAGCTTTTCACCACCAAGATCAAATGTTCTGACAGTTATGGGATTGGAATTATTCAGTAAAACAGCATTTTTAAGTATCTCAAACTGGTCATCTTCCGAAATATCTCCCTTGTCCAGATAAATATACTCCGTCCTGTAAAGACCTATTCCTTCTGAATTGTATTCACGAGCGATATGAATCTCTTCATTAATTTCGATATTGGAGCATATTGTTACCCTTTCACCGTCTCTGGTCCTGGCTTCGGCATCCTTCAGCTTGGAAAGCTCATCGATGTATTTATTGTAGCGTTTTTCTTTGTTCCTGTAATCCTCACGCGTTTTTTCGTCTGGGTTAACTATCACTTTCCCTTCAAAACCATCTATAATTACTTCTTCTCCGGAAGTAACATTACTGGAAATATCTTCGCAGCCGACAACAGCCGGAATCCCTATGGCTCTGGCAAGAATTGAAGTATGGGATATTTTACTTCCCAGATCCATGGCAAAGCCTTTCACCTTTCTCTTTATCGCAGCTGCTGCATCTGATGGAGTGAGATCGTGAGCAATAATTATCTTTTCATCATCTATATTAAGTACACTTTCATACTCATCTGCCGACATAAAACGCAGAAGTTTCTGAACCACCTGCTCCACATCACTCTTTCTTTCCCGGAAATATTCATCTTCAGATTCATTAAAAACTTTAAGAATTTTGCCTGATACTTTTTTCAGAGCATATTCGGCATTTACCAGCTCTTTTTCAATAAACCTTTTGGTTTCTCCCACCAGCATATCATCTTTCAGCAGGAGAAGATAAACATCAAAGATAAAAGCATGATCTTCACCAAGTTTATCCAGAGAAATTTCCCGGACATGGCTGATATAATCCTCAGTCTTTTTTATTGCAGCATCAAACTTTTTGTATTCTTCAGATACGTCACTTTCATCAATATTACATTTCACTACATGAATCTTGGATCTGTCCAAAAGGTGGCATTTACCTGTGACTATACCTTCAGAACTCGGTATACCTTTGATAATATTCATTTAGCCTCACCAAATTTATCTTTAATAAGTTTCTCCAACGCCTCCAAAGATTCTTTAGCATCTTCGCCTTTTGTTGTCACTTTGATTTTGGAGCCCTTTGAGGCTGCAAGCATCATAACACCCATTATACTTTTGCCGTTGGCAGAAACACCATCCTTTTCCACTGTAACATCGGACGAATACTTGTTGGCCACCTTCACAAAATTAGCCGCAGCTCTTGCATGCATACCCAGCTCATTAACAATTTCTACATCTGTAGACAATTTGGTGTCTGCCATAGCCAACTCAACCCCCCTTTACATACAGCATAACTAAACAGGCTATTATTGCTATTATAAGACTGAACAAAACATCCAGTTTCTTAGCAATAAAAAAACCGACCAGCAAGAAACAGGTGGCAAAGAAATAGTAGGTTACGGTCTCCATACCGTACTCCTTAAGTCCCAAAGAAAGAAGAACCCCCAGAAGAAAAGAGGTTATAAAGTCAGAGTACCCAGACCATTTGTTAAACTTAATTCTGTTAAACCATGAAATAACTTCTTTGCCTAAAACATACCCCATATCAAAACCGATATATAGAAAAATAAAATGGAAAAAGTTAAACACCAAAAGATACATTATAACGCCTAAAACAGGATTCATCAAACCGAACAAAGCAGCTATTATAAAAGAGATAGGTCGCAGCGAATGCCAGAAAAAGCTGTCACCAAGAGCAGCCAGCGCCGATGAATAAACCTTCTTAAAGTAATCCGGCTGCCCTTCTCTGATAAACTCTTTAAACCATACACCCAGAACAAAGGTTACCAGAAAAGGATGTGTATTGAAGTATTCAGTCTGCCTGCTCAGCTGTTTATGGTCCATACCCAAATCATTTGCATGGTCTATTTCTTCTAGAAGATACCTGAATCCTGAGCCCTGCATATTCTCATAGTTCCAGTTTCCGGTAAAGATAAGACTTTTCAGAAAGCTTTTACCTTTATTCAAATGACCAACCATCCTAATAGCAACCCCGATGAAAAAACAATATATTTATATACACTTTTAAAACTCAAAAACCTTATAAGATAACCGGCCAGAAAAGATGCCATGAGAAAAATATAAGCCGTTATATCCCCCTGTATACTCACATATTCCTCTATGCGCACAAGAATAAAAGCAGTAATAAGACAAAAAATGTTGTAAAGTACCAAGCCTTTAAGAAAAGCTATTGTTATCCCTTTAACTATAATGCCAAAAGGAGATTTGTAGATTCTGTCTTTAAGATATTTGTCAAGCATATGCTGATTCCATTTCCTCGTAAGCATATCCGCATATGTAACAGGAAAAACAAAAATGATTACCAATAATAAACCCAAAAGATAGTCACTCAATGTCTGGATTATTCCGAAACTTACCAGTATACCCATGGAATAGGCCAGGAATGTATCATCCTTGGATATTTTTGTTCCCACAGGTACATCAATATTTCCGAACAATTCTATAAGCAGTCCGGAGAGAAAACACAGATACACGTTGCCAAACAACAGCCCTATGATTGTCGAAAGTACCAGCGGTCTGGAAAGCATAATGTGAAACGCCGCATTCCTGTCTACCGAAGATAAACCGGCAAGGAGCAACAGAGCAATATAAGTCACATTAATCCTCTAAAAAATTGATAAAATTCTTAATTTCAACAGCCGTCTCCCACGGCAGTTTTTTTACAAAAATGTTGAACCTGTCACGCAGCTCGCTGAGTTTTAATACTTCTTCTTTGTCAAGAAAGACTGTGTCTGTAATTTCTATTTTATGTTCCCTCGAAGCGACACAACCTATATTAACAAATATGTTGTCATTCAGTATATCACGCACTCTGTAAAGGTCATTCACAGATTCAAATAAAACCAGCAGACTGTTCTTGGTAGAAGAAATTTCCCGATAATTTTTAATAAAATCATCCACACAGTAAAATTGCAGTGTACAGCTGGCAGGCAGTATACTTGAATAAATCATTTTTTGCAGGTAATCGGAACAGATTCTGTCGCTTACAATTATAATGTCATTGATTTTGTAATATTTTATCCATCCTTCAATAACCTGTCCGTGGATAAGCCTGTCATCCACTCTGAATATTATTTTTTTGTTCATTTATTCATCAAGTCCCCTGCCAGAATTATACTCTCCTTCCCTGTTTGTATAGCGGCTCTTCCCAGTTCCTGCGGATTCTTGATATCTTTCCTCATACTAAAGGTTTTAATAAGCATCGGCAGGTTCACACCTGTAATTATATCTACTTTGTTTTTCTCCAGATATGCCATGGCAATATTGGAGGGGCTCCCTCCGAACATATCCGTCAGGATAAGTACACCGTCGCTTTTATATTTGTTAATCAGCCTGTCGAGATCCCCCGCCAGGTCTCCAAGTGAAGCCCCGCTTTGTACGGAGAGAAAATCGACTTTATCCTGCTTGCCTATTATCATTTCACTCGTTTTTAATAGCTCAATTCCCAAAGAACCGTGTGTTAAAAGTATAACACCAACCATATCAACTCCTGTCAATATCTCTGTGTTTTATATATATTTTATTTTTATGTTTTTTCTCAAGATATTTTCCGATTTCCTCAGCTATTGCTACAGACCTGTGTTTACCGCCGGTACAGCCTATGGATACTGTTAAAAATTTTTTACCTTCTGTTACATAGTTGGGCAGAAGAAAATCAAATAACGGTTTGAATTTTTTCAGCATCTCCTTTGTCCTTTTATCTTTAAAGATATACTCTTTTACCCTGGTATCAACACCGGTTAACTCCCTAAACTCTTTGACAAAATGAGGATTCTTTAAAAATCTCACATCCAGAACCAGATCAGATTCGGCAGGGATCCCATATTTAAAACCGAACGACTGTACAGTTATGTATATGGAGGATGCGGTGGCATCCTTAAAATAATTTTCCATAGCAGCAGACAGTTGATGCACATTATACTCTGAAGTATCGAGCACTATATCGGAAATGTCTCTAACATCGGACATCCCCTCTTTCTCTCTTTTAATAGCTTCCGGCAAATCATCGCCTATGGGGTGCTTTCTTCGGGTTTCCTTGTAACGATTAATGATTGTCTGATCATCAGAAGTTAAAAAAACCACTTCAGCGTAATATTTGTCCTTAAGCAGTTTGATGATTTCATATATTTTTTCAAAATCTTTGCTTCTGGAATCGATAACCAGGGCAATTTTGTTTATTTCAATGTTGAAGTCAAAAATAATATCAACAAATTTTTCTATAATCACCAAAGGAAGATTGTCTATTGTATAAAACCCCATATCTTCCAGGGAATTCGCCGCCACAGATTTGCCTGCGCCTGACAGCCCTGTCAAAACAACCACAGAGATATTAGGCAATTATTCAACCCCTTTGCTGTCAAAAAAGCTGTCGGATTCGATATTTTCGTTTTCTCTAAGCTTTTTGTTAAGCTTATTTTCAAATTCCCGGGCAGCATCGTAACCCATGTACTTTAAGAGCTGGTTTTTGGCAGCAGATTCGACAATAACAGCCATATTGCGTCCAGGAGATACGGGGAGCATTATAATAGGCAGATTAATCCCCAAAATTTCAAAAAATTTGTTTTCAAGACCTGTCCTTTCATAGCTTTCTTCACTGTTCCAGTCTACAAAATTTACGACAAGCTCCACCTTTTTTCTCACTCTTATTGCATTGACTCCGTACATATCTTTTACATTAAGGATACCCAGGCCTCTCAATTCAATATGATAGTGCAAAAGATCATTACTTGCCCCTATAAGAAAATCCTGTTTTTTTATAATATGAACAGCATCATCCGCAGCAAGCCTGTGACCTCTCTTGATTAACTCCAGAGCGCATTCACTTTTACCTATACCGCTGCGTCCAATAATAAGTACGCCCACGCCGTAAACATCCATGAGAACACCGTGAATTACAGTTTCCGGTGCAAGTTTATATTCAAGAAAGTCAGATATTTTCGTTATTGCATCAGAACTAACCAATGTTGTTCTCATTAGCGGGATATTATGTTTTTTTACACATATTAGAAGTTCGGAAGGAATTTTAAGATTCTTTGTGACTACAAAACAGGCGATGTCTTTTTTACAAAGTTCTGAAACGGAAGCATACCTTTCATCCTTACCTAAAGTTTGAAGGTAAGAAATCTCCGTATTACCTAAAATCTGAACTCTGCCGCTGTGGATATGATCGGTATAACCTGCCAGCCCAAGCCCCGGCTTCTGGATCCGAAAACTGCTTATAAATTTCGAATCCAGCCAGGCTTTGCCAAACAGCAATTCCAATTTGAGATGTTTCGCATCATCTCCCAGTAATTCTGACACAGCGACTTTGTTCATTACAATTTAGCTTCCTCTTCATTTAAAATATTTAAAATCTCTCTTTTGGTGGATGCATTCAAGACTCTGGTTTTAAAATCGGTGGATTTAATCAAGCGGGAAATTCTTGCCAGTGTTTTTAAATGCAGATTCATTTTTTTAACAGATGCCAGTACCAAAAAAATAACTTTCACCGGCTGTTTATCAAGAGAATCAAAGTTGATGCCCTTTTTTGAAATTGCCAAAAGGACAATGACATCATCTATTGAATGGAGTTTTGCATGGGGGATAGCCACTTCCTCCCCCACTCCGGTACTACCTAATTTTTCCCTCTCCACCAGGGCATTATATGCACCTTCTTTATCTTCCAGGAGCCCCTTATCATAAAGAATTTCCACGAGGTCACTCAAAATGGTATTCTTATCATAACTCTCATCAACCTCGCAAACAAGATCCTCATCAACATAATCACTCAAATTCATACCACCCTCTTATGGTTCAATTAGTCCGATATTTCCATCATCTCTTTTATATACCACGTTTACTTCAGAGCTGTCTGCATTTCTGAAAACAAAAAAGTTTTTATTTAACAAATCCATCTGCATAACCGCCTCTTCAACATCCATGGGTTTTACAGGTATCTGCTTGGATATCACTGTTACAGGGGTATCGGTATCAAGGCTGCCGGTCTCAATGACATTAAGTTTAAAGGGTTCTTCAAAGTCTTTGTTCATCAGTTTTTTACTCTGAATTTTTTCTTTATACTTCACCAGCTGTCTTTCAATTTTATCAACGGCCAGATCGATAGAAGCATATAAATCTTCGGATTTTTCCAGTCCTTTGAGAAAAACACCTTTTGCATTTACAAGCACTTCAGCAATATGAAGATTTTTTTGTACTTCGAGCACAACATGAACCTCTATCACCTGATCGAAATACTTTTTCACTTTACCAATCTTCTTATTTACATAAGACCTTATGGCATCGGTCAGATCAATATTTTTCGCCGTAATTTGAATGTGCATATTACCTCCTATTCCTTTTTCTTTCTGATCTTGCAGGGATGTTCATACTTTCCCTGTATTTAGCCACAGTTCTCCTTGCAATCTTTATACCCTTTTTTGTTAAAATTTCCACAATTTTTTGATCACTGTACGGTTTTTCTTTCGGCTCATTCTCAATCAGTTCCCTGATCTGCACTTTTATACTCATTGTGGAGACTTCACCATTTTCCGATTCAATTCCCTTAATAAAAAAAGAGCGTAATTCAAGAACACCGTGGGCACACATGGCATACTTTCCGGAAGTAACCCTGCTGACGGTGGATTCATGCAGACCGGTGGCCTCGGCGATATCCTTGAGCTTAAGAGGCTTCAGGAATTCTTTACCCTTTTTCAGAAAATCATGCTGTATTTTGACTATTTCCTCCACCACCCGCTGGATAGCTTTTTTTCTCTGGTTGAGACTCTTCAGCAGCCAAAGCGCATTTTTTACCTTCTCTTCAACATATTCCCTGGTATTAGTGTCCAGACTGGAATCTTTGAGCAGTTTAACGTAATAGCTGTTAAGCTTCATGGGGGAAAACCCCTCTTCATTCAAAATAACATCAAAGAAACCGTCTCTTTCCACAATATACACATCGGGAACCACATACCTGGCAGCAGAAGAAAATTTTAATCCCGGTTTGGGGTCCGTCATCTTAATATATCCAAAAAGCTTTTCAAGACCTTCCATATCTATAGCCAAAGATTCAGCCACCTGCTTAAAATCACCCATAATTATTTCTTTTTCAAAATTGTCCAGTATTTCTGAGATAACATCTATATCGTTCGGGTTAACACCGAAACTGTGGAGTTGTTTTAAGATACAGTCCTTCAGATTAGCCTGTGCAATCCCTGTCGGATCAAACTCTCTGACAACCTTTAACGCCTCATTTACAACATCAACATCGATATTTGTCTCATCGGCAACAGCAGCCGGATCCAGCGTAAAATAGCCATTTTCCGTAATATTACCTATAATATATTCCCCTGCTCTTTTCACTTCCTCACTAACATCCGATATAGTAAGCTGAAATAATAAATGTTCATACAGGTTTTCATTGCTGCTTACAAATTTCTCAAAATTCACTTCTTCATCATAACGCGGCAGATAATACCATTCATCGTTCTGGAAATAGTCGTCCCATTCTACCTTTTTTAAGTCTTCAAGAAACTCATCTTTTTCGGAATACTCTTCTTCCTGTTTGCTTTCCATTTCCTCAATAACAGGATTATCTTCCAGAATACTGTTCACTTCATGTAACAGTTCCACAACAGGCATCTGAAGCAGATTCAACGACTGCTTCATTTGAGGGGTAATCATTAATTTTTGTGAAAGCTTATTTTCAAGCGTCAGACCCATTTTTGTGTTTTGCATATTATAAATAAAATCCTTCACCAAGATACCTGTTAATAACTTCCCTGTGGCTTATTATTTCTTCAGGCACGCCCTCTGTAAGAACATTGCCTTCATATATAATATAGCCTCTGTCTGTAATTTTTAAAGTTTCTCTTACATTATGGTCAGTAATAAGAACACCTATACCCATAGCTTTAAGTTTAAATATCATATTCTGTATGTCAGCTACAGATATCGGGTCGATACCGGCAAACGGCTCATCCAGTAAGATGTATTCCGGCTCAATACTCATACACCTTGCAATTTCCACCCTTCTGCGCTCACCGCCGCTGAGGGAGTAACCGTAAGAATCAGCCACTTTTTCAAGTCCGAAGTCTTCAATAAGTTTTTCCACTCTCTCTCTGATCATCCTTTTTCCGGATCTCGTTTTGGTTTTTGAGGGGAATTTCAGCTGAATAGCCGCAGCTATATTTTCATCTACCGTAAGTTTGCGAAAAACTGATGGCTCCTGGGGAAGGTATCCTACCCCTCTTTTTGCCCTCGTATGGATTGCGCCCCGGGTAATATCGGAATCATTTAGAACCACACTGCCTTCATCAGCTTTAACAATACCGACTATCATGTAAAAAGTGGTGGTTTTGCCTGCGCCGTTCGGCCCGAGCAGACCTACAATTTCACCTTTATCGACTTTTAAAGATACGTTATCTACCACTGTCCTCTTTTTGTAGCTCTTTTTCAGATGGCTTGCCTGTATTGACAATAGATTTCCCCTTTTGATCCGGATAAAAAATAATTTTTACTCTGCTCTTTTCACTTTTCTTCACTTCAATTCGATTTTCATCATTGTATATTATTACTTGTTGACCTTCAAGATAATTTTCCCCCTGCCAGACCCTGACATCTTCCGACAGTTTTATCACATTCTCATTCATCAGCATTTCCGCCTTTTTGGACAATGCATACAACTCCTGTTTTGTGATACTAACGTTACCTTCGGCAACTATCTTTTCCGGCTCTCTTTTATCATTAAAATAAACACTCATATTATCAGAATTTATTGTCATATTATCACTCTTAACAACAACATTACCAGTAAAGTACGAAATATTTTTTTCACCGAAATACTTCAACGAATCAGACTCAATCTGTACCTTGTTTTGAGCTGCCCCTGCAACAGAAACACAGACAATGATAAAGAATAATACAGATAATTTCTTAATATGCATAATTAACCTCTACATTGCTTATGAATTCCACTGTACGGTAAGACCTGGACATTACAGCTTTTTCAGATGTTATGATAACATCGTTCCCCCGAACTTCCACACCATTCTCCATTATCCCTGTCGCATTGTCAAAGTTATAATGAAAAACACCGTTCTCACCTGTACTTATTTCCACACCGTTTATTTGGCCATTTACATTGCCTTTCAACACAATCCTTTTATCCACCCAATATGTACATTCAGCTGCACGAAAAGTTGCTGAGGTATTATCTGTTTTATATTCTATAGAACAATTATCAAGTTTTGATTTTCCAATATTCTTATCAAACTTTGCAATATCGGCTGTTACCCTGTAAAAACCTTGACTGTCCGTCAGATTTTTACTGAGATCAAAGTTCTTTATCACTAAATTATTCTTAGCAATATCCACCTTCTCAAGCTTGTTTTTATTACCCCGGGTTAAATAGTACGCAACCGACAAAAGAATAATTAATAAGAACATAATCAATAATACGCGTTTAAAGTTTTTTCCCATATCCCATTTAGTATTAATATTTTTTCAACAAATTCCCTTACTGCACCGCTGCCGCCTTTATTTTCCAGCACAATTTTCGCAGCTTTCCTCGTTTCTTCTGCAGCATCGGCAACAGCCGCTGAGAGCCCGACAGCATTCATCAACCTTATATCGTTAAGATCATCACCTATAAAAGCAGCCTCTTCGGGGAGTAACTTTTTGATGTGCATAACTTTTTCAAACGTTTTCAATTTATCTTCCACTCCCTGGTAAACATCTTCAATCAGCAGCTCCCGGGCTCTCAGTTCGGTGACTTTTGATTTCCTGCCGGAAATAATACACAAATGCAGTCCGGCTTTTCTTGCCATATTTATCCCGAAGCCGTCTTTTACATCAAAATTTTTAATCTCTTTCCCGGTTTCATCGTATATAATTTTCCCGTCGCTGAGGACACCATCCACATCCATAATCAGAATCTTTATCATCACACAATTCCTGCACTCAGAATATCGTGTAAATGAATAATCCCTGTTGGACTTTGGTTATCATCAACCGTCAGGATCGTTGTAATTGAAAATTCCTCCATAATTTGCAGTGCCCTCGCTGCAAGAGCATCCGGAGAAATCGTTTTGGGATTTTTTGTTGCCAGTTCGTAAACGGGCTTATCAAAAATATTTTGATACTTTTCCAAAGAACGCCTTAAATCCCCGTCAGTAATAATTCCGACAAGTTTCCCCTCATTATCCACCACTGACGTGCAGCCGAATCCCTTACTACTCATTTCGATTACAGCTTTCGAAAGAAGTTCATTCTCATTAATAACCGGGACTTCATCACCTGTATGATATAAATCCTCAACTTTTAACAGAAGCTTTTTCCCGAGAGAACCGGAAGGATGAAATACGGCAAAATCCTCCTCTTTAAAACCGCGCCTTTCAAGCAAAGCGACGGCAAGAGCATCCCCCATTGCCAGAGCAACGGTTGTGCTGGCAGTGGGAGCAAGGTTAAGGGGGCAGGCTTCCTTTTCAACAGAAGCATCAATTGCACAGGTGCTTCTTCTTGCCAGGGTGGAGTCCATTCTGCCCACAAGGGATACTATTGGAACATTAAAGCGTTTTATAATGGGAAGGATTGAAACAATTTCCTCGGTTTCGCCGCTGTTTGAAATAGCAATAACAACGTCACCCTTCATAAGCATTCCCAGATCTCCGTGGACACCCTCAGCCGGGTGCAGAAACAGTGAAGGGGTTCCGGTGGAAGACAAAGTGGCGGCAATTTTTTTGCCTATTATTCCCGACTTTCCCATCCCTGTTACCACAACACGGCTTTTGCAGCTCATCAGTATTTCCACAGCTCTCTCGAAATCGTCATTAATCCTGTCAGCCAAACGATAGATGGCATCCGCTTCTATTCTTAACGTTTTCTGAGCAATCTCTTTAATCTTCATAAAACATCTCTTATTCGACATATATTCTTAATAACATTCTCAGCAGTTTCAAAATTCAACATATTGGGTCCGTCACATAAAGCCTTAAACGGTTCAGGATGTATTTCCATGAAAAAACCGTCCACACCGCAGACAGCTGCAGCTTTTGCCAAATAAGGGACAAATTCGCTTTGTCCGCCGGAAGATTTGCCCATTCCACCGGGCAGTTGTAGTGAATGTGTGGCATCAAAAATAATATTTGCACCCGTATCTTTCATCACAGGAAATGATCTGAAGTCCACAACAAGATTATTGTAGCCGAAACTTGTCCCCCGCTCGGTTAAAAAGATATCACTCTTTTCTACGCCGAAAGACTCAAGTTTCTGAACGATATTATTCATGTCCCAGGGGGATAAAAACTGCCCCTTTTTAACATTTACCGGCAGACCGGAGTCAGAGGCTGCTTTAAGCATGTCAGTCTGCCTGCATAAGAAAGCGGGAATCTGGAGCATATCCACACTTTCTGAAAGCTTGACAGCCTGAGCAGGCTCATGAAAATCTGTAATAATTTTCACGTCAAATTTTCTCTTCACCTTTTCAAATAGCTCTATTCCTTTTTCAATACCGGGCCCGCGATATGAATCGACTGAACTTCTGTTGGCTTTATCAAAGGAAGATTTAAAGTATAAATCCAGATTATACTTTAAAGCCAGTTTCTTTAAAAAATCGCATGCTCTGAATACTATATCATCCGTTTCAATGACACACGGTCCCGCCATTAATATCATACGGCCTCTTTACCCTCATGTGCGGAGTTTTCCGCTTTCTCTTTTTTATATTTATATGCAGCCTCCACAAACCTGCTGAATAAAGGATGCGGATTTGTGGGCTTTGATTTAAATTCCGGATGAAACTGACAGCCGACAAACCATCTGTGGGCTTTAATTTCAACAATCTCCACCAAATTTCTATCAGGATTGTGTCCGGAAATAAGCAGCCCTTCTTTTACAAAAGCCTGCAGATAATCGTTGTTAAACTCCAGTCTGTGTCTGTGGCGCTCGTATATCGTATCCTTCTTATAAGCCTGGTATGATTTCGAGTTTCTCTTAAGATCACATCTGTAAGCTCCAAGTCTCATGGTGCCGCCCAGCTGTTTTATCTTTTTCTGATCGTTCATAAAGTCTATAACGGGATGTTTTGTGGATTTGTCAAACTCGACACTATTAGCGTCCTCATATTTAAGGACATTTCTGGCAAATTCTATAACTGCACACTGCATACCCAGGCAGATACCGAAGAAAGGTACATCTTTATTCCTGGCAAAGTTAACAGATTTTATTTTACCTTCGACACCCCTGTCTCCAAAACCACCCGGTATAAGTATCCCGTCCAAGTCATCAAGGAGTACATCCGGCATAGGTTTCTCAAGATCTTCTGCATCTATCCATTTTACATTTACTTTTAGTTTATTATCAATACCGCCGTGAATTAAAGCCTCGTTGAGACTGATATAAGCATCTTTCAAATCTGTATATTTACCTACAACCCCTATCTGAACTTCATCTTCCGGGTTTTTTACCCGCTCTACAATCTCTTCCCACTTTTCCAGATCGTAATTTTTATCCTCAAGAGAAAACCGTTTCATTATTATTTTATCTATCCCCTCTTTATTCATATAAAGAGGCACCTGATAAATTGTGCTGGCATCAATAGCATTGATAACACTGTTTTTGGAAACATTACAAAACAGGGCGATCTTTTTTCTTATAGTATCATCAAGTGGATATTCAGATCTGCATACCAGAATATCCGGCTGAATACCTATCTCCCTTAACTCTTTCACCGAGTGCTGTGTGGGTTTGGTTTTAAGCTCGCCGGCACTTTTTATAAAAGGAACAAGCGTAACATGAACATAAAGAACATTTTCTTCGCCAACATCAAACTTGAACTGCCTTATCGTCTCCAAAAACGGAAGACTTTCAATATCGCCGACAGTTCCTCCTATTTCGGTAATGACAAAATCGTTATCTTCGGAAAGTTTTAAAATGCTCTCCTTTATTTCATCAGTAATATGCGGGATCACCTGAACAGTTGCTCCAAGATAATCTCCCCTGCGTTCCTTTTGAATAACACTGTAATAAATTTTACCCGTAGTAATATTGCAGTCTTTTGTTGTATTGGAGGTGAGGAACCGTTCATAGTGACCAAGATCCAGATCCGTTTCGGCTCCGTCTTCGGTGACGAAAACCTCGCCGTGCTGGAAAGGACTGAGAGTCCCCGGATCCACATTAAGATAGGGATCGAATTTCTTGATAACTACACTGTAACCTCTTGCTTCCAGAAGTGTGCCAATTGAGGAAGCTGTAATCCCCTTACCCAGAGATGATAATACTCCGCCTGTAACAAAAATATACTTAGTCACGAACTGACCCCCCTTTCCAAAATTTTCTCAGCCTTTTTAACATCGTCATAAGTATCAACAGACAATGAATCATTGTCGGATTTTATCATTTTTATCCTGTATCCGTTTTCAAGAGCTCTGAGCTGCTCCAGCTCTTCCGTCTTCTCCAGCGAAGTTCTATCCATACCGGCATATTTCAACAAAAAATCCCTTTTAAAACCGTAAATCCCGATATGTTTTTTATAATGCACAACGTTTTTGTTTCTTCCGAAGGGTATTTTTGCCCTGCTGAAATAGAGGGCATAACCCTGTCTGTCAACAACAACTTTGACATTTCCGGGATCATCTGCCTCCGTTTCATCCATATCCACATATGCTGAGCCCATATAAACATTATCATTCTCATGAAGACTGTTTATAAGATCGTCTATAAGTTTGGGAGACAAAAACGGTTCATCACCCTGAACATTTAAAATTACATCTTCCCTTAAATATTTAGCCACATCTGAAATCCTGTCTGTACCGCTAAAATATTCTTTATCGCTCAAAGTAACCTCTAATCCGTCAATCTTTTCACAAGCCTCCATGATTTTTATATCATCTGTAGCCACAATCACCCTGTCTGCAACACTTTTAAGACAGTTGTTAGCTACCCTGGCAATCATAGGAATTCCGCCGATTTTCACAATCGGTTTTCCCGGAAGTCTTGATGAATTGTATCTTGCAGGAATTATTACAGCACTCATTTTTCCCCTCTGTTTTTTATGGCAACAGCCATAGCCATATTTTTCGAATGAGAAATGGAAACCTCCAGATCTGTTGTATTCCCGTTTAAATAAACAACCGGTTCTCCATTTTCACCGGCCAATATTTCAATGTTTTTTAGCCCGAGCTTTCCGAGCCCCGTTTTCAAACATTTTGAAACAGCTTCCTTGGCTGCAAAGCGTCCGCTGAGAAAGTCCATACTTCGTTTTTTTTGAATGAAAAGTTCTTTTTCCCTCTCAGAGAGCACTCTGTCAGAAAAAGACTCTCCCAGTTTAGTATATGCACTTTTAATCCTTTTAGTTTCAATTATATCGCATCCGATCATATTTTATTCGGCAATAAGACGTTTCATTTCTCTTACAGCTTCACTTATACCTGTGAACACACTTCTGCCAACAATGGAATGGCCTATATTCAGCTCATTCAAAAAAGGAATATTTTGACATAGCTTCTTTGTGTTCCTGTAATTCAGACCGTGCCCGGCATTCACGACCATTTTCGAATCACTCGCAAATTCCGCTGCTTTTATCAGTTTCTGCATCTCAGACATAATTTTCTCATCATCTTCAGCTTCAGCATATGCTCCTGTATGCAGCTCCACAATATTCACACCGAGATTTTTTGCCGCCTTTATCTGCCGTATATCCGGATCGATAAAAAGACTCACCTTCACACCATTTTTTATTAAGCGCTCCGCCGCTCCTGAAACTTCTTTTTCGTTACCTTTAACATCAAGGCCGCCTTCGGTGGTCAGCTCTTCTCTTTTTTCCGGGACCAGTGTTGCCATATACGGTTTTATATCACATGCAAAATCCACAATTTTATGATTTACAGACATTTCAAGATTTAATCTTGTCTTTAAAATTTCTTTCAGCAGAGAAACATCTCTATGCTGAATATGTCTTGTATCTTCTCTGAGATGCACCGTTATCCCGTCAGCACCTGCATGCTCCGCCCACACAGCCGCTTCCACCGGATCCGGCTCTTTTATAAGTCTGGCCTGCCTCAGTGTGGCCACATGATCAACATTAACACCAAGTTTTATCATCACATCTTTCCTGCAAAATTTTTACTTATTTCATCCACTGCTTTTCTGCCCACCTCTTCGGTAATTCCTTTAATGTAATTTAAATCTTCACCTTCCACCATCACTCTGAGTTTATTCTCTGTCCCTGAATATCTTACCAGTATACGCCCTTTTCCGTTAAATCTGTTTTCATAATCAGTTATCATACGGCTTGTCTCTTTAAGATTCTCAATAGGTACTTTTTCACTAACTACAAAATTCTTTAACACCTGAGGACATATCTCTACAAAAGCAGCCAATTCGCTTAAAGGCTTATTTTCGTTCACCATCACTCTGAGCAGCTGAAAAGCACTGATCATGCCGTCTCCGGTTGAATTATAGTCGCTGAAAATTATATGCCCGGACTGCTCTCCTCCTAAATTATAGCCGCCTTTCAGCATTTCCTCAATAACATATCTGTCTCCAACTCCGCTTCTGATAAAATCTATCCCCAGTCCCTTCAGTGTCTTCTCCAGACCGATATTACTCATCACCGTTGCTACAACAGTGTTACCATTCAATAAACCTTTGGAATGCATATGCTGTGCACATATTCCAAGTATATGATCACCATCAACAATATTTCCCTTTTCATCGGCAAAAATCACCCTGTCTCCGTCGCCGTCAAATGAAATTCCCAAATCGGCTCCGATTTCAACTACTTTTTCGGCAACCCTTTCAGGGTGGACGGCGCCGCAGTTATCGTTAATATTATAACCGTCCGGTTCATCACCTATTACATAAACATCGGCACCCAGTTCTTCAAAAGCCATAGGAGCAACTTTATATGTGGCTCCATTGGCACAGTCGAGTACGATTTTCAAACCTTTCAAATCATAGTTTTTATCAAACGTTCCCTTGGTATACTCCACATAACGGCCGATTGCTGTTTCTATACGATAAGCTTTTCCCACTTCACTTGAGCTTTCGTTAAAATCCTCGGTATCTATTATATTCTCCATTTCCGCTTCAATGCCGTCATTCAGTTTAAAGCCGGTATTGGAGAAAAATTTGATACCGTTATCATCATAAGGATTATGCGATGCTGAAATCACAACGCCGGAGTCGGCCCGCAAGCTTCTGGTAATGAATGCAATAGCCGGAGTTGGAAGGACCCCAAGCATTATTGCGTCAACACCCATAGAGCAGATACCGGAAACGATCGCGTTTTCAAACATATAGCTGGAAATTCTCGTGTCTTTTCCCACAACAATTTTATGCTTTTTGTTGCCGTTTTTAAAAGTCTGTGCAACCGCTTTACCCAATAAAAGCGCAAATTCAGAAGTCATAGGAAAAACATTGGCTTTCCCTCGGACTCCGTCCGTACCGAAATATTTTCTCACTTTGATACCTCCACACGTGCCTTACTTGGAGTAATTTCAATAATTTTAATATTATTACCTGAAGAATATTCAATATCTCTTAAATACTGACCGGGGGCCAGCTGTGAAACATCAACATAAACATTTATTTGCTTTTTCAAATCTTTACTCTCAGCAATATCGCTCCTAACATTAACCTGAGCTTCAACCTCTTTTGTCAGAAGTTTGTAATCATAATCTTTACTTTTTTTAACAAGGGTTACAGGAATGTTGCTCAGTTTTCTCTGAAGCATATTTTCTTTAAAAATAACAGTTACTTCCACCTGCGAAGGGTCGATTTTTTTTATTCCGCTGGATTTTTTCAGTCCAACAGTGTAGTTCATTTTTTCAGATTTAGCTGATAAATTAATGGGGAGTGTTTCTATATAATCAATATTGTTCAGAGTAGAAGCCGCTCCCGTAACTTCCACTTCCGAAGGTTTTATTTGAAGGCTGCCCACTTTAAACCCTTCGGCGGGTTCACCAATAAAAGAGGGGGTGACCTCAATCTTCTTGTGAATAATTTTATCTATAGTAACAGTAATTTCAGCCGGCTGTATTCGCACAACATTCACACTGGACGGCACTTTTACATCGGACGGTTTTATCCGGTAGTCCGTTTTATATCCGGAAAAACTGCTAACATTTACTTCTACACTTACGTCATTATAGGAAAGGGAATTTAATACAAGTCTGGGCCCGTTAAGTGTCACATTTATCAAACTCTCATCAGTAACGGCTACTTTGTTCTCGGGAACACTGCTAAGTTTTACAGGTACATTGAACTGAATCTGGTCATAGTCCGAAGTAGCAACTATAAGCCAAAGGGAGATAGCCAAAAGTACACTCAAAATTTTCAAAAAAATATTATTCAGCAGCATCTTTTTTACTCTTCGATTTACCAGGTTGTTGGTAAATATTATAAAGTGTCTCCCGAAGCATATCCGCATCCAGTTCGGATGTAATGTTACCTTTATAAGCAACGGAAATTGTTCCCCTTTCTTCACTTACAACAATACTTACAGCATCGGTCTCTTCCGTTATCCCCAGGGCTGCTCTGTGTCTTGTGCCAAACTTTTTGTCTATATCTTCATGTTTGGTGAGGGGTAAAATCGAACCGGCATATTTTATTTTTCCCTCTGAGATAATAACCGCTCCGTCATGAAGCGGGGAATACGGGATAAAAAGACTTATAAGAATGTCCTTTCCCACAACTGAATCCAGCATTGTACCTGCCTGTATGTAATGGGACAGTTCTGTATCGCGTTGTAAAACAATTAAAGCGCCTATCTGTCTGTTGGCAAGAATTGTAGCAGCTTTAACAATCTCATCTATAGTTTGGGCAATATTCTCACCCTGATAACCAAACATTTTCGTCTCACCGATAAAAGCAAGAGCCCTTCTGATTTCAGGCTGAAAAAGAATAACTATTGTCAGAAATAAATAACCGGAAAAATTACTCAAAACCCAGCTTGTGGTTTTTAACCCTAAATACTTGGCAACAAAGGACATGAATATCAGAAAAATTATGCCGAAAAGCATATTAAAAGCTCTGGTGCCTTTAATAAGAAGTAGAAGTCTGTAAATAATATAGCTGATAATGGCTATATCCAGAACATCAATTAAGGAAACCACCGAAAATATATCAACCATCAGGATCTGCCTTCCTGTATTCGTTTATTATCTTAACCATTTCCCGGGCTTCTGCAATATCATGGGTTCTTACAATATCTGCCCCCTGAACCAGGGCGATGGTTTCAGCAATTTTTGATGCCAGCGCAGTTTCACCCGGCTGTTTGTCCACTATCCTGTTTATCATAGATTTTCTGGAAATACCAATCAATATCGGCATTCCCATAGATTTGAACTCATCAAGATATTTCAGCAAAAGATAATTATCATTAAGCTTCTTGCCAAAACCGAATCCGGGATCCAGAATTATGCTTTCTTCTTTTATCCCTGCCTTTAAAGCCTTCTCAGCAGAATCGAACAGATATTTTTTCACATCTTCCAGGAAATTCGCATAATCGGTTTTTTTCTGCATTTTATCAGGCGTATCACTTGTATGCATAAGGCAGACGGCTGCGCCATAATCCGCACACACTTTCGCCATATCACTGTCAAATTTAAAGCCACTGATATCGTTAATAATATCTGCGCCTTTCTTTAACATCTCTTCGGCAACGTCCGATTTATATGTATCAACGGATACCTTTAAACCACTGTTAAGAGCATATTCAACAGCACCGGCAATCCTCTCTTTTTCCGTTTCCGCATCTACAGGATGCGAGCCCGGGCGGGATGATTCTCCGCCTATATCGACAATTTTGACACCGGAGTCTTTAACTTCATCTATACGGCGCTTGTAATCAGTATCTGAAAAGTAATCTCCGCCGTCGCTGAATGAATCCGGTGTAACATTAAGAATCCCCATAATCTCAGGCCCATCGAGAATCAAATCACCTGATGGAGTAATTAGTGTTTTATTTTTCTTCTTTTCCAAAAATTTAAACAGTTCTTCAGCAAATAACTTTAAAGAATACGGCTGAACTTTCAGCCTTTCAATCAAACGCTGATACTGTACTACATTTCCCATTAAAAGAAGATCTGTTTTACCTACATCACAACCAACGGTTCCTCTGCTGACAGCAGCATCCATACCTGCAGCCAGCGACTCCTGTTTGATAATATTGGCCTGTGCAGGAACGAGATCCTTGACTTTTATATTTAGGCATTTCCCCTTGCCGGCCATTTTTAAGGCGTATTTATCTACGCCTATACGCTTAAGTTCATATTTTAACCGCTCAGCATCACTGCTGATCAGTTGGAGGAACCGACTCATCTTCTACATTTCCACCTTTTTCACTATCTTCGTTTTTACTTTCATTTTCGCCGCTAACTTCCTTTTTCCCCTCTTCATCCAGTTTCTTGATTAAATTCTGTATATCCTTGTTTTCAATTGTTTCTTTTTCCAAAAGAAGCTGAGCCGTTTGTTCAAGAAGATTAAAGTTTTCCTTTAATATGTTTGTAGCCTTTTTGTAACTGTTGGATACTATTGTTTTTATCTCTTCATCTATCATTACAGCTGTTTTTTCACTGTAATCCTTGGACGATGAAATCTCTTTGCCGAGAAAAACTGCATCATCCTTTTTGCCGAAAAACAGAGGGCCTATTTTACTGCTCATCCCCCACGAACAGACCATCTTTCTTGCTATGTCCGTTGCTCTGCTTATATCATTGCCTGCTCCGGTGGTAAGTCTGTCGAAAACAAGTTCTTCGGCAGCTCTTCCGCCCATAAGAACAGCCAGCCTTCCGAGAAGATACTCTTTGGTATGCATATATCTGTCGTCCTCCGGCAGCTGCTGGGTAACGCCGAGAGCCATTCCTCTGGGAATAATACTGACTTTATGTAACGGATCAGCTCCGGGCGTCAGTATTGCCACAATAGCATGTCCGGCCTCGTGGTAAGCCGTATTTTTCTTCTCTTCATCTGAGATGACAATACTTCTGCGCTCCTTGCCCATCATTACCTTGTCTTTAGCCTCTTCAAAATCATCCATCGTGACTTTATCTCTGTTTTGACGTGCAGCAAGCAGGGAAGCTTCGTTAACAAGATTAGCCAATTCCGCACCTGCAAATCCCGGCGTACCTTTTGCCACAACATCAAGGTCCACATCATCGGATAAAGGTATTTTTTTAGCGTGAACTTTAAGAATTTCAAATCTTCCTTTCCTGTCCGGCGGTGGAACAACAACCTGCCTGTCAAATCGTCCGGGTCTGAGAAGGGCCGGATCGAGAACATCCGGTCTGTTTGTGGCTGCTATCAGAATCACACCTTCGGTGGACTCAAATCCGTCCATTTCCACAAGAAGCTGATTAAGGGTCTGTTCCCTTTCATCGTGTCCGCCGCCCAGACCGGCACCTCTGTGCCTTCCAACGGCATCAAGCTCATCCATGAATATTATACAGGGAGCATTTTTTTTCCCCTGCTCAAAAAGATCCCTTACTCTTGATGCTCCCACACCGACAAACATTTCCACAAAATCAGAACCGCTTATGCTGAAATAAGGTACACCCGCTTCACCGGCAACAGCTTTTGCAAGCAGTGTTTTCCCGGTTCCGGGAGGCCCCACCAACAGAACTCCTTTGGGGATTCTGCCGCCAAGTTTCTGAAATTTCTGAGGCTCTTTGAGAAATTCTATTATCTCTTCAAGCTCTTCCTTAGCCTCATCAGCACCGGCTACATCTTTAAATGTAACTTTCTGCTGATCTTTGGTCAAAAGCTTTGCCTTGCTTTTGCCAAAATTAAAAGCTTTACCGCTTCCTCCCTGCATCTGCCGCATAAAAAATATCCATATGCCGATCAGCAGAATAAAGGGAAGCCAGGATATCAGAACCTGAACATACCATGGATTCTGCTCCGGAGGTTTGGCAAATATCTGAACATTGTTTTCCCGGAGAATACTAACCATTCCGGAATCTTTGGGAGCATAAGTCTCAAACTGTGTCCCGTCTGCAAATTCACCTGTTACATGTTGTTCCTTTATAACAACGGTTCTTATGTTCCCCTTTTGAACCTTTTCAAGGAAAGCAGTGTAGGATATCTTTTCCCTGACCCCCTGTCCTGTATTAAAAAAGTTGAACATCATCACCATTAAAAGGGCGATGACGAACCACAGTGTAATATTTTTGAAAAAGTTATTTTTCATCATTCCTCCTCAATTATTTAACCTTTAATTTGCATACATTTTTTAAATTCCGATATTTTCCGTCATAATCAAGACCGTATCCCACAACAAATTCGTCCGGTATTTCAAAACCTGCATAATCGGGGTTTATATCAGCAAGCCTTCTCGACGGTTTATCAAGCAGCGTACAGATTTTTATGATACTGGGATTGCGAACATATAAAAGCTTTTTCAGATAGCTCAGAGTAAGGCCGGTATCAACAATATCCTCCACCAAAATGACATTCCGCCCGTCCAAAGGTCTGTCTATATCACACAAGAGTCTGACAACGCCGCTGCTGACAGTCTTTTTTCCGGCATAACTGGATACCGAAATAAAACTGATTTCAACATTTGTATCAATTTCTCTTACAAGGTCGGCTAAAAAAATCCACGAGCCTTTTAAAACCCCAACAAGAAGTATATCTTCCCCTTTGAAATCTTCTGTTATCTTTTTTCCAAGTTCTTCCACCTTTTTTTTTATCTCTTTTTCTCCAAGAAAAATATCAAGACCTTCTGCCTTCATGTTTACCTCTAATTGATTTTATCAATTTGTATATCTTTGCTGTCTAATAATCCTTCCACAAAAATAATTTTCCCCTCTTTCTCAACAATAACAGAAGTGTCTCTTACAAAAAGATCCTTGCCTGCATCAATGAAAAGATCTTTTATTTTTTCTCTTCCGAAACGGTCTCCTTTCCTTCTGTTACGCACTTTCAGACTTTTATCTTTTAACTCATTACCAAAAGTTATGATTTTACCTATTTTTGACAAAATTACAACCTTTTCGGAAGGTTTTTTTAAATATTCATAACTTTCCACAGCGACAGAGGGAAAAAAGTAAATATTACTATATGATTTTTCAAATATAAAATCGTTCGGAAGATTTATCCTCCTCGATTCCCTTTTGGCGCAAATATCCAGAATATTCTCTATAATCTGCTTTCCCGGCCTGCAAAACTCAGCTATAACAGAGCTGATAAGATATTTTCTTTCGTATTCGCTGAGCGTATTAAAATCATTCAGATTGATTCTGTAAACACCCCCGTTTTTCTTCACCCGTACCTTTTCAACTTTCGAGTTCAGATATCCGGCCAGAGCACTCGAATCATTCTGCAGTTTCAGAATGTTTTTCAGGTACCCGGGATTATATTTTTTAATTTCCGGAATGATTTTATGCCTGATCCAGTTCCTGGGTATATTTATATCCCAATTTGTGGGATCATTAACATACGTTATTCTGTATGCATTAATATATTCATCTATTTCATCTCCGCCGATTTCCAGCATAGGTCTAAAAAAAGCTCCGCTCTCATAGTTGAAACCTTTGAGATTATACACAGCAGTGCCCTGGAAAATTTTCAGAAAAAACGTTTCAATCAAATCATCCATGTGGTGAGCGGTAACTATATAATCGGCATTATACTTTTCTTTTAGCTTTGCAAAACTTTCAATTCTAAACTTTCTGGCTGCCTGCTCAGCACTTATGCCTTGTGTTTCTGCAATATTTCTAACATTTCCGCTTATAACCTCAAGTTCAAGAGAATACTCTCTGCACACTCTTAATGCAAACTCTTCATCCTCATCGGCCCCCTTTCTGAGACGGTGATTTATATGACACGGATACAATTCAAAAGAAAATTCATTTCTGAAACGATTCAGAAAATGAAGCAAAGCCGAAGAATCTCTGCCGCCGGAAAAGCCAACAACAAATTTTTTATTTCTGAACTCATTCAGCTTTTCATACAGTTTTTTTTCAAAGGAAGTATTCATCTGATTTTATATATTGATCATCAAACTCTTTCTTTTTTCCTTCAAACCCTTCTCTGCCGAGCATACCGTAGGCAAAGTGTTTGCCTTCCTCCACTCCCGGCTGGTCAAAAGGATTAATGTCCATAGAAAGCCCGGTCACAGCCACCACATACTGCATAAGCATAAAAAGTTTACCCACTGAACATTCATCAACACCGTCCATCACAAGTTTTAGTGAAGGTTTACCGGCTTTACGTAAAGACAGTTCAGTAGCATGCAGCTCATAATTCATCAGCTGCCCCAGTGAGTGACCTGTAAGATAGGAAAACTCAGGATGAAATCCAGCCTGAATTTCAGCATCAAAATCGTGACTGCCCAATTCCAAAAAGGTAATCAGTTTATCCGAAGGTCCTTCCTTGTATAACTGAAGCTGGGAATGCTGGTCATTTGCTCCCACAGCCCCCACAGGCGTTGTACCCGCATGAATTTCTGAGCCGTCTTTTGTGTATCGTTTCCCCAGACTTTCAGACCACAGTTGGGAAAACCATTCACAGAAAGATTTCAGTCTCGAAGTATAGGGCATCATAACATTTATATTTAACCCTCTTTTAATAAAGCTAAGATAAATCGCAGATAAATGGAGTATTTTTTCCTTTTCCGACTTAACTATTTCCCCAGCCCCTTCCATCATCCGGTCAATATCAAGGCCGAGTAACGCCGACGGTACAATCCCCACCGGACTCAGTACAGAAAATCTTCCTCCCACATTAGATGGTATGGAAAATGTTTTAATATTGTGCATTTCTGCAAATTCCCTCAGAGGCCCCTTTTCAGGGTCGGTAATGACATATATGTGGGAAAAGGGATCTTTGAGATTTCCATTAAGCCATTTATAAATTACGGAAAAATTGGAGATTGTTTCAACAGTACTGCCCGATTTGGTAATTACACACACCAGTGTATCTTCAGCCTCACACTTTTTTAATATCCAGTAAAGTTTATGAGGATCAACGTTATCGGCGAACCATACTCTGGGCAGACACCCCCTCTCTCCGAACGAAAGAGCATTATATCCATGCGGCAGGAGTGCATTGGTAACAGCTTCCACCCCAAGGGAAGAACCGCCTATACCCACTATTATAAGATCGTTGTATTGTCCCTTGGAGGATTTAACTGTCTTTTTTATCTGGGAGAGATCAAACTCGGGCAAATGAGAAAAACCCACTTCACTTTTCTCACTGAGGGTAATGAATTCAGATAACCCTTTTTTTGCCGTTTCTTTGGATTCTTCAAGTTCCTCATCCGTAAGTCCGTTTTCCAGATTTTCAGACATTGTGTAATTATAGTCCAGCTTAATGTAACTCATTGTTACCTCCTGCAAAAGACGGCAAATCGTTTAATCTGTGATATACCTGCACATCTTTTAGTACATCCATAAAATATTTACCATAGGCTTTTGTCAATACCCTATTATCGAGGATTATCCAGGCACCCGTATCATTTTCGTGCCTTATCAGTCTACCCACAGCCTGTTTAAAGTAAATTACCGCACGTGGCAAATAAAAATTCATAAATGCATTTCCGTATTCCTTTTCAAAAGCTTCTTTACGGGCATTCAGATAAACATCCGAAATATTTTCAAAAGGGAGCTTATCAAGAATAACATATTTAAGGTTATTTCCGGAAAAATCGATACCTTCACGCACAATTGAACATCCCAGAACAACAGTTTTACCCGTTATATCAATCTCAGATAAATCAACTTCGGTCTGCAATATCAGCTGTCTTCCAGTTTTTTTCATGCGCAGATATTTATATACCTTATTCATCATCTCCAGACTGTTAAAAATAATCAGACATCCGCCCTCTATACTTTTAATGATGGAAGCATAAGCCTCAAGTTTTTCCTCTCCGGAAAACTCTCTTTTAGGGATACAGCATACTCCGTTTTTCAGGAAATCTCCACCGCCCTCTACCTTTTTGGTGGCAACATCAGACAGCCCCAGTTCGTTGCAAAAGTAGTCAAAAGAGCCGTTAACCGACAGCGTTGCACTTATAAACATTGAACTGACACAAATCTTCCCCAATGAGTCTTCAAATGAGTCCGAAACACTTAAAGGAAGACTTTTCAGACTGAAACTGTTTTTGTAAGGTTCAATTAATCTTATCCCGTCGGCATTGAAAATATTTTTGAATTTGTCTCTGTATTTTTTGTACTGTTCGTAGTTTTCATCATCAAATTCCGATTCGGCAAGACTTTTCAGTTCACTGAAAAATATTTCAACTTCATCCTGAATTTTATCATCAATAACCTTTTTTGACTCCAGCACCCCTCTTATTTCTGCAAACTTATTCTGGAAAAACGAATAAGCCGATTCACTCATTACCGTCCGGTTTTCTTTCAGAAACGACATCAGTGAACCGAAATTGACATCATCTCCTATAAACTGAGGGAAAATATCCGGCAGCGAGTGTGCCTCGTCAAAAATAATATTATCAGCAAATTCGAAATTATACATCATGTCATTTTTATACCGCATCCCCATGTCACTGAGCAGCATAAAATGATTTGTAACCACAATATCAGCATCAGCTGCTTCAGCCTTTTTAAGATAAAAAGGGCATACTTCAAAATACGGGCATTTACCCCCTATACACTGCAAACTGTCAGCAGTCATCTTTTCAACCGTATTGAAATCAAAAAGATGCTGGGGAACCTCACTGATCTTTTGAGCATTCCTCTCATACCAGCGTATAACATCCGGATACATATCGGAATCCGGGCTTATAAACTTAAAGTACCTGTAATAACAAAAATAATTTTTCCTTCCCTTCAGCGATACCACTTCGGTATTTTTGTCAGGGAAAAGAGCGGAAACTGTCGGAATATCCTTATTCAATATCTGGCTCATCAGCTGCTTGGTTTTTGTGGAAATAATCGTTTTGCGGCCGAGCTCAAATACCGGCATCAGATACGCCAGTGTTTTACCGGAACCGGTGGGAGCCTCAATGACAGTTGTACTGTAATCAGCCAGTGCATTCATAATATATTCGGCCAGGTCTGCCTGATAATCCCTGTATGAAAAATTCGGAATAAGCCGCTTAAGATATTCACTTTGTAGAAAATATTTTTTTATACCCATCAGCTCTCTTTAATACCCGCATAATTCTTAAAAAGTTCGAAATCAAGCGAGTAATTTTCAGCAGTATCCATATCAATAAGCTTTTTCATATAAAGTTCTGCAAGTGATTTCTCAAAAGGCATATAGTCTGCCGTTCCTCTCAGCTGGGAATCTATATACTTAAAATTTCCTTCCATCAGTGCTTTCCTGAGCTTAAAAGAATTGTACATGTACTCATACACCATACTCTTCCTTTCTATTGTTTCCACCGGTACCAGTCTGAAATTCACAACGAGCCGCAAGAGGCTTGCGAACTTATTCACATAATATTTATTTTCACTGTTGTCCAGCAGGAAAAGCTTTTCCAGCGCTCCGGAGATGCTCCCCGCTTCATAACATGCATAAACTGTTCTCCCCGACTCCACAAATTTCAAAGCCATATCCAGTATTTCCAGATTGTCAATATCCATAAGAAAGATAATTTCCGGATCGAGATCATATATAATTTTGAAAAAATTTTCCTTATTGTACGTGCGCATGCCCAAATCAAGCTGGGTAACAATACTTTTATCCGATGCTATTTCGTACATACTCTGCTTTTCCAGAAAAAGAATATTTCGTGTTTTAGATTTGTTAAAGTGGTTTACTATAGCGGCCATAGTGGTGGCTTTGCCGTGCCCCAAAGGTGCAATGAAAAAATAAAAGCCTTTTGCAGGATTCAATATATATCTGGAAACATCATCTTTGAACCCGAGATTATTAAATTTGGGGATTTCACTGGATGTAATCGTTAAAACAATCAAATAGCTGCTTTTCTGCCTCACGATATTTATAAAAAAGTTTTTGCCTGCAATTGTTTTGTAAAAACGTACCGTTTTCTTGTTCAGCAAAGTTTTTCTCGTAGCTTCATCTGTTAACGACTTTATGTAACTGAGAATATCCTCTTTTTTCATCGGATCGGTGTTCAGCTTATAAAACTTTCCGATTTTTCTTATCGCCGGCGCAGAGCCTTCTGCAAAGAAAACCTTTGTAAGATTAGGCTCAAAAGATATTATAGCCGATAAAAAAGCCTCGAAGCCGGCTCCTTTATTGAATTCTGCCTCAACCTTCTTTTTAAACGACTGGAAATAATAATCTTCTTCACCGTAATTTATCTCTTTTATATCACTGAGTATCTTTTCATACATTGAATCGGGAAAAAGTACCGGGATTACGTTTTTACCGATTTTAAAAGAAATCTCATCTATATCATTCAAAACACGAAAATCAGAAAACCCGATATGAACACCCTTGTCGGTAACTTTAAAAGGTATGATTCCGTAATTATATACCAGATCGTATTTCACCAGCTTTTGCACCTCTGCAGGAATTGTCAGTTCCTGCTTGTTGAACATCACAACACCATACTGCTTTGATAAAAAAGTAAAAAGCTGCTCTTCTGATACTATATCCATTTTAATGAGAAGTTTTCCCAGTTTGTCGCCGGTTTCAGCCTGTTTTTTCAATCCCCTGTTCAGCTGCTCATTTGTAATGAGCTCTTTCTCCACCAGGATTTCGCCAAGCTTCTTCATAAAAATCCTCCGCAAAATAAGTATATAAAAAAAACAATATTCTTGTAAATTATTTCATATTAACACAATTTCATGAATTTTCTAATCA